>Ga0123519_10004817_pt1 | contig 21651 bp, 19 predicted proteins | sample YelNatPaOPRAMG02_FD_87396 | JGI IMG/M metagenome (GOLD analysis project Ga0123519, IMG submission 87396) | Hot spring microbial communities from Yellowstone National Park - Yellowstone National Park OP-RAMG-02 (version 2) | ecosystem: Environmental > Aquatic > Thermal springs > Hot (42-90C) ...
CCAATAACTCCCGAAGCCCTAGAAGCGTATAAGAAGCTTAACGTTAGCGAAGTCTTCATTAGCATTGATGAAGCGATGGAAAGCATGGTTAAGCAAGCTAGGGAGGAGGGCTTCAAGGTTTACGCTTGCATATGGGCTTTTAAAGCTTTAAGCGAAGCATATGGCGTAGAAAACATTTATGGCGAAAGAAAACTTTGGATGGGCGCTGGATGCCCAAACAATCCAATATTAAGGGAACATTGCTTAAACCGCATTAAAAAGGCTTTATTAAGCCTTGGGGTTGATGGTGTTGTTTTGGATGGTATTCGCTTTCCATCGCCTGGAAGCGGCTTATCCACATTCTTAACTTGCTTTTGCAAGCATTGCCAAGAAAAGGCTGAAGAGCTTAATTGCAATTTGGCTGAAATAAAACATTTTTTAATGAAGCTTAAGGATTCAACGCTCTTCATTAAGGCTTCCCTAACCTATCCTGAAAGCTTGAATCCTTTAAGTGAATGGTTGAGGTTCCGCTGCTATTCCATAACTGAAATGGTAAAAAAGGTTAAGCTGCATCTTAAAGATGTTAATTCTGAAGCGAAGCTTGGCGCCGCAGTTTTCACGCCTACCCTCGCCCCTTTGGTTGGACAGGATTATACTAGCTTAGCTTCGTATTTGGATTTTATTCAACCTATGATTTACCATAAAGGTGATGGAATAGCATGCATAAACTTTGAGTTAGCTAAACTTGTGGAAGAGTACTCTAAATCTAAATTGGAGGAAAAACGGTTTTTAATGGAGATTTATAGGGAAACAGGTTTTAACGGTTCCTTAAATAATTTGATTGAGAAAGGTCTTCCAATAAAAATTGTAAGTTTAGAAGCTGTTAAGGGAAGAAAGCTAGTTGGCGGGTTAAAGTTTACTCCGATAATTTTCATCCTTAACGAAGATAAAGTAGGAATCGAAAAGCTTAAAGCGGAGGCCTTAAAGGCTGAATTGGATGGGCTCGTCTACTTCATGTATTTTAAAGGGTTAAATTGAACGATAAAAGCGAGCCATACACTTCAATAATTAGGGCTGAAGAATATATTAACAAATAGTTAATTAGCGTGATTTAAATGATAAGGCAAACTTCCACTTCACGAAGCGAAAAAGGAATATGGCGTTTATTGTGACGAACCCTAAGGTAAGCATTATTATACCTTGTAGAAAGTTTGACCACTACGTTGAGGAGTGCATTAAACATTGTAAGCAACTGGACTATGAGAACTATGAGATCATTTTGCTTCCTGATGATACGCTAGGAAAGATGGAAGGAGTCAAGGTTATTCCTACAGGCTCTGCGACTCCCGGCGCTAAGAGGAACATTAGGGTCGCTAACTCCGTTGGCGAGATTTGCATCTTCATAGACTCTGATGCTAGGCCGGAAAAGAGTTGGCTAAAAAACGCAATCCCCTACTTCAACAACCCTGAAGTGGCAGCCGTAGGAGGACCTGGGTTAACGTCACCAGAAAACTTCCTAATGCAGAAAGCTTCTGGCTATATTCTTTCCTCATTTATTGTTGGAGGACTGTCCACTAGATATAAAAATTCAGGAGAGGTAAAAGAATCTGACGACATCCACTCATGCAACTTTATAGCGAGAAAATCTATTGTTGAAGAGATAGGATGGAATGAAAAGTACTGGTCTGGAGAAGATACCTCGATGTGCCTTGAAATAAAAATCAAACTACAAGTTGTTATTGAAAATGAATGGGAAATGAATGGAAACTTTAAGGATTTTAATTTTTAATTGGAGAGACATAAAGAATCCTGAAGCTGGAGGGGCAGAAACTTATATTCATAATGTTGCTATAAGGTTAGTTAAAAGAGGTAATGAGGTTACTTTGTTTACTGCTAAGTTCAAGAATGCTAAAAGTGAAGAAGAACTCGATGGAATAAAAATAGTTAGAGAAGGAAATAAAAGTACTGTTTATCTTAAAGCGAGAACTTTTTTCAACAAAGTGAAGAGCAAAACTGATTTAGTAATTGATAGTATAAATACAATTCCCTTTTTCACGCCACTATACATTAACGATAAATCAAAATTAGCTCTTATTTTTCAAATTACTGGTTACGTATTTTATAAGGTAATGCCAAAACCCATAGCTTACATTGCTAAAAATGCTGAACCCCTCGTTTACAAAACGCTTTATCGGAAAGTTCAATCTATAGTTCTTTCTCAAAGCGTGAAAGATGAATTGGTCAGAATTGGTCTCTCTGAAGGTAATATTAGCGTTGCTGAACCCGGAATTGACCTTGACTTTTATACTCCTGGAGAGAAAACCGGGCGTCCCAGCGTTTTATACCTAAACAGAATTGTGCCTTATAAAAATGTAGACGATTTAATAAAGGCATTTAGGATTGTTATTAATATAGTTCCTAATTCAGAACTCTTAATTGTTGGTTGCAAGGGAACAAAATATGAGAACTATCTGAAGAAACTTGCTCGTGAATTAAACTTATCAAACTCAGTAAAGTTTTATCCTTTTGCTACAGGAGAGAAGAAAAGAGATTTTCTTCAGAAAGCTTGGGTTCATGTTTTACCATCCATTAAAGAGGGATGGGGAATATCTGTAACAGAAGCTGCTGCTTGTGGAACTCCAACCGTTGCCTATGATGTTATAGGTCTAAAAGATTCTGTTAAGCATAACGTTACCGGCTTCTTAGTCCCTTATAAGGATATAAATGCACTAGCTAAGAACATAGTTAACGTTCTTTCTGACGAAGAGTTAAGAAGAGAAATCTCAGCAAGAGCTCGTGAGGAAGCTTTAAAATTTACATGGGATAGAACGGTAACGTTAATAAACAATACCATAGAAAAAGCTCTTCAAAGTGTGGCTTCATGAAAATATTTGTAACTGGTGGGGCTGGCTTCATAGGATCTCATGTGGCAGAGTATTACGCAAGGAAAGGAAGCGAAGTTATAGTTTTGGACGATCTTTCTAGGACTGAAATCCTTGGGAAGAGTGTGGGAGATCCACTTTACAACTGGAACTATTTGAAGAATAATTATCATAACATTAAGTGGATTAAGGGTGACGTAAGAAACTTTGGAGAGGTTAAAGTTGTCTCGAAAGATGTGGATGTAATAGTACATACAGCGGCTCAGGTGGCTGTTACCACTTCTTTAATTAACCCTAGGATGGATTTTGAAATTAACGCCTTGGGCACATTTAACGTTCTTGAAGTTGCAAGGTTAAACGATGCCGCCCTTGTTTTTTGTAGTACAAATAAGGTTTATGGTGAAAATGTTAACAATATACCCGTGAAGGAAGAGGAAAAGCGTTACTGCTTTGCAGATGAAAAATACATAAATGGTATTCCAGAAACGTTTACGGTAGATTTATGTGGACACAGCCCCTATGGGTGCTCAAAATTGGCTGGCGACATTTATGTTCAAGATTATGCCTATACTTATGGATTAAAGACGGGAGTTTTCCGTATGTCGTGCATATACGGTGAGAGGCAGTTTGGTGTGGAGGATCAGGGATGGGTAAGCTGGTTTGTGATAGCCTCGCTCACTAACAAGCCTATCACAATTTATGGAAATGGAAAGCAGGTTAGGGATGTTTTGTACGTAGGCGATTTAGTAGAGGCTTTCGATAGGTTCCTTCGCTCAAATTTAAAGCATGAAGTTTTTAATATAGGCGGTGGGCCTGAAAACACTTTATCGCTTCTTGAGCTATTGGACATGCTCAAGGAGTTGACCAGTAAGAATCCTCATCTAATCTTTGCAGATTGGAGATCAGCAGACCAGAAAGTTTACATTTCGGATATATCGAAGGCTAAGAAGCTATTGGGCTGGGAGCCGAATGTTGATCCGAAAAGTGGTGTCAAAAAACTTGTGGAATGGGTGTCTATGAATATTGCCCTATTTACGTAAGTGGAGCACCACTTAAAAGATTCTTCTGTTAGGATCGCATCCGAACTACAATTTGGAACATTACGTTTATATGAACTTGATCAAGCTTGATCTTGAAGTGAGGTTCTACGGTTATGAAGGGTACATATAGTATACAGAAAAGTTTACGCTGCCACAGGTTAAGGAAAAAGTCTGGTACCCATTAAAGTGAGATCTAATGAATCTGAAAATATTCAGAAGTTTGTATACACCTACCCACTTTAGTAGGATCAAGGAATACCACTTTAGTAATTCTTTTTTACAAGGTGCATGAAATGAAGGGTAAACCCTTGGTTTCTATTATTATCCCAACCTATAATTCGGAGAAAACTCTCACCAAGTGTTTGGAATCCATTAAAAATCAAACTTACAGAAATATTGAGATTATTATTGTTGATAAGAAATCTGAAGATAAGACGGTTGAGGTTGCTAAAAATTATGGAGCAAAAGTTTTTGTGATCACCGCAAAGGAAAGAAGTGAGCAAAAGAATTTTGGCATTAAACAATCAAAAGGGAAATACGTCTATATAGTTGATTCTGATTTTATTGTAGAACCAGAAGTAATAGAAGAAGCTGTTAGAAAATGTGATAACGAAAATTTCGACGCTATTTGTGTTCATAATACTTCCGATCCTACTATTAGCTTTTGGTCAAAGGTTAGAAAGCTTGAAAGAGACTGCTATAAAAATGATGAGCTAAATGTTGCGGCAAGATTTTTCAAAAAGGAAGTTTTTGAAATTGTCGACGGATTCAATGAATCAATAGTCGCCGCAGAAGACTACGATTTCCACAATAGACTTCTAGAAAAAGGATTCAAAATTGGAAGAATTCAAGCTCAAGAGGTTCACATTGGAGAACCAAAATCCCTCTGGGAAATCGCCAAAAAACATTACTACTATGGGAAAACCATTGGAGAATTTATAAAAGCAAACCCGCAAAGAGGAATAAAACAATTAAATCCAATTAGGCCCGCTTTTATTAAACATTGGAAAGTTTTCGCGAAACATCCTATATTAACCTTAGGATTTATTGTTTATCAATCCGTCAAATATTTTTCAGCTGGATTAGGATTTTTGGTGAGTAAGGTAAGAAGATGAATAACTTTCCACTAGTCTCGATAGTCATTCCAACTCATAATAGGAAAGAAAAATTAGTAAGATTGATAAGATGCATTTTGGAAAGTACCTATCCAAAAGATAAACTAGAAATTGTTATAATCGACGATGCATCACAAAACGGAACATATAATGAAGTCTCGAGAAAATTTCCCACCGTGAAGGTTATAAGAAATTCGAAAAGACATTTCCTTTCCGGATCCCGCAATATTGGACTAGCGAATTCGAAAGGAAAATACATCTTTTTTATTGACGATGACAACTTGATCGAAAAAACTACCATTATGAATCTTGTTAAATTTATGGAAAAAAACGATCACATAAGCATCGCTGTACCATTGACCTTTTGCTACTCCATACCTAACCAAATTTGGAACAATTATATTTCAGATCCAATCCTCCCTCTACCTCTACGCAGGAAAATTAACCGTCCTCCAAAGACACCCGTAGAAATTGAAAGGTTCGATAACGCTTTCTTAGTTAGAAGATCAGTATTTGAGAGTTGTGGGTCATTTGATGAAAGGGGCTTCCCGATACATCTAAGTGAGGCTGAATTCTTCTACAGAGTGAAAAAACAAGGTTATACTGTAGTGCTAGTACCAAGCGGGATAGTTTGGCATGACGCACCAATTTATGTTGACCGAGTTAGGCAGATGGACAAGGAAAGAGCATTCTATCTACTTCGGAATAGAATAATTCTAGCCAGAAAGAGGTCTCTCACATTTTTCTTCCTCTTTCTGACGACGCTTCTCCCCTTTCTTTGCTTATATCATATATACATTTCCATTAAGGTTCGCTCCTGTGGCTATCTGATCGCTGTATTCTCTGGTTTGCTGGATGGCATAAAGATATTGAAGGAATTAAAATGTGTGGGATAGCTGGCATAAATTTTCCTGATAGGAATCTAGTAGCTCATATGATCCAACAAATTACACATAGAGGTCCAGATGACTGTGGAGTAGTTGTAGATGATGTTGTTTCGATAGGAAATTGTCGATTAAAAATTGTAGATTTAACAGAAAGAGGGCATCAACCTATGTCAAATGAGGATGGATCGATTTGGATTACATTTAATGGAGAAATATATAACGCATCTTCTTTAAGGATGGAGTTAGAAAAGCTCGGACATACCTTCTTGTCAGACGCGGATACTGAGGTTATTATCCATGGATATGAAGAGTGGGGATTAAATGTAGTAAAAAGGTTAAACGGTATGTGGGCATTCGCTATATATGACTCTGAAAAGAAGTTACTATTTTTATCTAGGGATAGAATGGGAATAAAACCCTTGTACTACTTCTTTCAGAAGGACACCTTTGCTTTCTCGAGCGAATTGAAAGTATTTGCTACAGAGAAGGAGTTCCATCGACCAATATTGGTAGAAGGCTTACTGGAGCAACTAATCTTTAGTTTTAACCCTTCCTCCTACACGATTCTCGACTCCGTATACAAGCTAAAACCTGGCGAACTTCTAATTTACTATTTAGATTCGGGAAGTATATGGAAACATAAATTTTGGAATAATTGTAGGGAGAAGAACGGTATACTCGACTTAAGATACCTTTTACGTCTAATCGATGAAGCTATTCGCTTACATCTGATCGCTGATGTACCAGTTGGCTGTTATGTATCAGGAGGGCTAGATTCTTCCATCGTTGCCATAAAATATGCGGAAAATTATGAGGGGATGTTGCATACGTTTACCGTAGGCTTTGAGGGGGGGAACGACGAAAGGGAATATGGTAGGACGCTCGCGGATTTTATTGGAACGAACCATCATGAACTAGTCTTGAATGGGGAAATGGTGGCACGAGAATTTGATACGCTTTTATATTATTATGATTTATCTATAACGGATCCAGCGTTCATACCCAATTATTTCGTTTCAAAATTAGCTAAAAACTATGTTACAGTAACGCTTGCAGGAGAGGGAGGGGATGAGGTGTTCGGTGGTTATGATTACTATAGGTACCTTTATTTTGCAAAACAGATAGGTCTTTCCCTCTTTATTCGTAAATTCGTTCCGGAGGGGCTTCTCCTCCCTATTCTTAACAAAAATGATAAGCTCGCGAAGGCATTTTATACAATAAAAAACGAGGGAAAGTTAAAGCATTTTATCACAGGTTACTTAACATTATTACCACGTACGAAGTTAGTGAAACTATTCAGCATAGAAAACTTTGTTCCCTTGGTTGATGAACCGGCAACTCCTGCCGATATTGAATATATGCCGGAACTTGACCAAAGAATTTTACTTGCTGAAAATTACAATTATAAAGCCGACAAAAGTACCTCAGCGGCAAGCCTTGAGGAGCGAGTACCTTTACAAGAGTATCATCTAGTTAAGTATGTAAATTCTCTTCCAATGGGATATAAACTGAATCTTAGAGAGGGAAAAGTGTTTCTTCGAGCAATTCTTTATTCCTATCTTCCGGAGTTAGCGAAAAGAAAAAAATATGGTTACGGAACTCCCATAGGAACATGGCTACGTAACTCATTAGACGCTCACTTAGAATCTGCCATTCAACAGAGCAGAAAACTCTCCTTTATAAAAGAGGGGAGTATAGAGAAAATATATCAAAAGTTTAGACATCGATCTGCTACGCAAAATGAACTCGCATTTCTCTGGAACTTACTCATTATAATAGGAGGTTTGGAGAGGTACGGATACCTCTACTCGTAAGGCTATAGTAACTGGTTGTGCAGGATTTATAGGTTCTCATTTATGCGAACGCCTCTTAAATGAAGGTTATGAAGTGATTGGAATCGATTCGATTACTAACTACTATTCCCCTACACTGAAGTACCGCAACCTAGAAGTCTTAAAACGATATCTCAAATTTAAGTTCCTAAAATTTGATCTGGTCCGAGACGATCTTCAGTTCTTGCCAATTCCTAATATTGTTCTTCATTTGGCGGCACAACCGGGTGTACGGACTTCTTGGGGCTCAAATTTTAAAGTGTATGTGGAGCGAAATTTGATCGCGACACAACGACTGTTAGAAAGATTCAAGGAATGTAAAAACGTAAAGTTCATCGTTGCCTCATCTTCATCAGTATATGGTAATATTGCAAACGGACCCGCCTCCGAAGACCATACACCTGTGCCTATTTCACCCTATGGTATTACGAAGTTGGCGATGGAAAAACTGTGCTATGCGTACCACGTAAATTATGGTCTTCCTATCCTACTGCTTCGCTACTTCACAGTATACGGCCCACGCCAGCGCCCTGACATGGCGTTTTACAGGTTTATTACCTCTGCATTAGGAGGAAGACCTATTATTATTTTTGGGGATGGAAAGCAAAAGCGAGATTTTACGTATATAGATGATGCAGTTAATGCGACTGTACTTTCTCTGAATTTAGATACACAATTTGAGATAATGAATGTAGGAACAGGTAACCCTGTAATGGTACTAAAAGCGGTTAGGTTAATAGAAGAAGTTCTTGGCAAAAGCGTTGAATTGGAGTTCCATTCAGGACAAGCTGGTGATGTAAATCAAACATGGGCTGATGTCTCGAAAGCACGCAGACTTATTGGATACTTCCCAAAAATCTCATTAGAGCAGGGTTTAAGAAAGCAAATTGAGTGGCAAGTATCAGTGCTTAAAGAGTGAGGTTATTCTTCAAGCGTTCTCTTAATACACTGGGAGATAAAGAGATGAAACCTGCATGGATTAGAAATTGTGCGGGAACTTAAAGGTGAGTTTGCTGGGGTGCTGAGTTGCCCCCCGCCGTTATAGTCTATTGAGCTTAGAAGGCAATCTTTTAAGTTGTAAAAGGTGCGATAAGGCATATCCAATCATAAGGGGCATACCACGATTTGTTGAATCCGATTTTATGCCAGGTTATTCTCACTTGAATGGATTATGCGTAGGGAAACCTAATTATCTAAGAATATAGGCGAGAGGCATCAAATTCTTGACTTTAAGAACCGCTTTAAAGTTTCGTCTGTACCTTTTGGATTGGTTCTGAATGCTGAATGCGGAGCAGGTAGACACTCAGAGTTATTGGCTAGATTTGGGTGACGAATAGTAGCAGTTGATTCATCATTATCAGTAGAGGTTGCATACAGTAACCTGAGGCAAAAAACCAACTAACATATTATCTATATTTATTCCTTTTCTCAGTTTCGCACCCAATTTAGATTGGCAAATTCTTGATTCATATGACTATCTTTCTCCTAAGTTTGCTTCAAAACACACGTACAATGAAGTAGTTAGTTGGTTTAAGACAGCTGAATTCGTTGACATTAAAAAATTGCTGTTTCCAGTTTCTGTCTCAGGTAGACGATTGTAAAAATAGAGCATATAATAAATTTAAAATTATACTGTGAACTTATCTCTAAACTATTTAAGGATTTTCTTAGAATAAAATTTCTTATGGAATTTCGTGAGCTTTCTGATGGCGAATGGCATGCTATTAAGCCCTTTTTGCCTCCTAAAGCTATAGTTGGAAGACCTAGAGCTGACGATAGGCTTACTATAGACGGCATCCTATACGTTTTAACGACTGGCTATCGCTGGATGGATATGCCAATCCGCTATGGCTCGTAAAACGGCTTGGAAAAGGCTTAAGCGTTGGCAAAAAGAAGGCGTATGGGAAAGAATATTCAAAGCTTTAGCATCCATAAGGAGCTGTGAAAGGGTAAGCGTAGATAGCTCTACAATAGAAGCTAAAAAGGGGAGAAGTGATAGGTTATGATGGATTCAAGCATAATAAGAGATAGGCTTGAATTCATGAATATAGAAGCCAACATACCAGTAAACCCTAGGAATTGTAGAAGGCCTAAACCATATAATGTAGAGCTTTATAGAAGGGTAAGGTCAGCTGTTGAAAGGTTCTTTGGATGGATAAAGGCTTTTAGAAGAATAGTCATAAGATATGAGAGATTAGCCATAACATATAAAGCCTTCATAAACATAGCATGTATAATAATACACCTAGGATATGGAGTTTAGAGATGAGTTCTGTAGGAGAGAATATTAATATGGCTATTAGGCGAAAAGAACTCTTAGTATTCATTACCGTATTCGTTTTAACTGTTTTACCATTCTGGAAAATTTTAATAAGTCAGGGATTGCCCGCCTATGCCTACTTTTATCTACATCCTGGGTATGGAAGCTATTTTACTATGATTCGATATGGATATGGTTACAGTTTTGCTTTGGGGGGATCTACCTTTATCGGATGGATCAATATTCCAACTTATTGTATGTTAGAATTTGTTTATAGATTGGTAAACTCTTTTGAAGTAACTTTCAAATTATTTATCTTACTTATTTTTTTGATATTCGCCTTTACCACATATTTTATCTTTAGATTTTGGCTAAATTTTTCACCGTTAGTCACCATCATTTCTACCATGCTAGTAGTTTATTTTCCATATACGATTATGTATGCTTCTATATTGGAGGTTACTAACTTTTTTTATATTTCATGGTCTTTGTTGCTACTACTGTGTAGTATTAAGTTTATTAATAACAAAAATTACATGATTTTACCACTAATAGTCGCGTTCTCGTTCCTATCTTCTGGGAAACCGCAATATTTTGCTTTCTTCTCTATGGCCATATTCCTCTACTGGTTCTTAATTTGTCTCTCTATAACCGAGAAGTCGAGACTGTTTGAACATTTTGCTTCTCTTTTAATTATAGGTCTTAGCATGTTGGCAGGTAGCTTGCACCTCATTTTGCCATATGTTTTCAATCCGACTAGTGAATGGCTAGTACTTGCTTTAGAGTCAGCACATGAAACAATTAAATATGTCTCTCAGTTTACTTCCCCTGTTTATTCTCTGGTACTTTCTAACAAAGTTTATCCGAATTTATCAGGAAGCTATGCTTCATCCAAACTTTATAAATTTGTGTATTCCGAAACTTTAATCTTTTATTTGATTGTAGTAATTGGACTTTTAGCGCTTGTAGTTCCTAAGAACACATCTAATGAGAACGAAAAAAGAAACATACTTTTTTTAGCTATTCTATATATATTTGGAGTGCTTTGGTACAATGGTTCTAACCCTCCAATACCTATTGCTTATTATCTTGTACATTGGTGGCCTTTTTCTATCCTAAGAAGTACAATTCATGTATGGGTTTTAGTTGCAATAAGTTTAGCTTCCCTAGTAGGGTACTTTTTGCGTTTCATAAAAATACGTAATTTATATATATACAAAATATTTACTATTGTCCTTTTATTCTTGCTATTTACTAGAGTTGTTTTCCCCATTAGTTTGGATGGTACATTTTTTGGTACATCTTCAAATATCCAACTTCCAAAAGAATATGAAGAGGTAGTTGACTATTTTCATAACAAACTAAACAACGAATTTTTCCGGGTTTTCATACCAAAAACCCATAGCCTCATTCACTATTCTTGGGCTGTTAACAATGCCTATGAGAATAATATCTTTACTGCGTATTGGATACCAAATCTTCACCTTTTGGGTACTATTAAAACACCACCGGTTTCGGTTGTTTCATCATATTTCGATGGACAACTGGGCGATGATTATTCTAAGGTTATTCCTACACTATTAGGGATAATGAATATAAAGTATGTTATCTTGGATAAGAACATAATCGAAATAAAAAACGATATTGGAGTAATTTCTAAAAAGGCTTCGAATAGTTTAGGCCCTCCAGTTAAGTCATTCGGGAATATAATCATATACGAAAATCCGAATTTCCTTCCTCTAGTTTACGTTCCATCCCAAGTTATCTTAGTAAATTCATCATCTGAGCAGGCATTTACTCAGGCGGCTTTAAGTATAACTAGAAGCAAGGTTGTATTTGTTGACAACATAACCTTTAATGAGTTAAAGCCTTACCTTGAATTTGAAGAGGAAGTTGGATATTTTAAAAGTTCTCCAAATTTGGAAGTATTAAATGTGGAAGGAGACAAAGTAAAGTTACAAGTTTATAATGTTACTGGTCCTTTCTTGCTTGTATTAAGCAGTAACTATGACAAACTTTTAGAAATTAATTCTCCATCGATTGAAGTAGCCACTCACTATAAAGTAAACAGTTTTGCAAATGCATGGCTAGTTATGCCTAAAGTAAACGCTAAAGAAATACTCGTTGAAGTAAAATATGGAGGTGTCTCGGACCTAATAACATCTTTCTTATTTTCACTTTTTTCACCATTTATTCTGTTGATTTTTGTATCAATTAAAAATAAATTAAGAATTGGATGCTAGGTTAAAAATGGCTCCTAAAGTCACCATAATATGGATAAACTTTAATAGTATGCACATCTGGAGCTATATAGAAAAATCCCTAAAAGCAATAACTTCACTAGAGTATCCAGATTATGAGATTATTTTAATAGATAATGGGTCTAGTGATGGAAGTAGGGAAGCTATTGAAGAGTGGTTAAGAAGACAAAAAATTAGAGTCCCTGTTAAATTTATCAAACTTAAGAGAAATCTAGGATTCACAGGAGCAGCAAATATAGCCTATAGATATAGAGATAAGAGTGCTAAGTATGTAGCGCTTGTAAATAACGATGCAATACCAAATGAAAATTTTCTAAGCATTCTCATCGAATATCTTGAAGAACATAAAGATATTGGTGCAATTCAAGGGATTATAACTAGGATGAATAACGGAAAGGAAATAATAGACAGTGCTGGTGGTTTTTTAGATGAATTACTTTTCTCTAAGATCTTCCATGAAAATGAACCTGTAAATAGAATAAATGCTATAACTTATGTAACCTATGTTGAAGGCGCTATGCCAATATATCGTGTGAATGCTATAGAAAAAGCTATGGGAGATAGAGGACTTTTTATTTCTGAAGCGTTTGTTTACTGGCTTGAAGATTGTTTACTAGGGTTACGTCTTTGGAATTGCTCGTACAAATCAGTTACTTTGCCGAAAGTAGTAGGTTGTCATTATAGGAGGGTGACTATCAAAAAATATAGTCGTTCCATTAACATTTCATATTTTTCGTTACGTAACTGGTTTGCTTTTTGGATCATAACTAATTCAAGATTTAAATTAGTATTACCGCTCGTTATGCTTATATTTCAGCTAAAAAAGGTTTTTAAGAAAGAAAAAGGATATCTGCCAAGTGTGTTAACTACAAATATAAGTAACCCGGCAGATTTTATTCGTTGGTTAATAAAAGCTTTGGTTGATGGCCTGAGACTTGGAATGCGTTTAAAAAAAGACATGGGTCTCGTTGATATCTATAAAGCACCAATCTTACGAAATCTACATAAGATATAAAAATTTAAATCTTTAAAGAAAATAAACACTGAAAAATTTAAATTAATCTCCTATTATTTAAATTTTAGATTTCATAATGTGGTCAAGCATGAAGATAACTTTCGTTATGGCAGGAACCGGTAGAACTGGTGGCGTTCGGGTTCTATTTGAAGTCGGAGATAGACTAGCAAGGCGTGGCTACAATGTTACATTTTTATCTCTTGGTTTTCCTTCACATGAATGGTTTAATTTTAAAGGCGATGTAACTTTTTTGTATCCCGAATCAGAGTACATGCCACTTTTATTTCCACTCTTAAGAAAGTACTCTTTAGGAGATGTAATTAACTATGGACTCCGGGTTCTTAAAATTCCTTATGAAATTGAAAGCTATAAAATCTTAGCACAAAATATACCTAGAGATTCCGATATTGTTGTGGCTACATTTTGCTTTACTGCATTCGCTGTTCATAGAGCTAACATTGGTATAGGTTATTATTATATTCAGCACTATGAACCTCTCTTTTTTAGTACAAATCCTTATCTTTATCAAATTGCTAAAGAAACGTATTATCTTCCATTAAAATGGGTTGTTAATTCTTCATGGGTTAATGAACAGTTAAGAAAAAGAATTGGTCGTCAGGGACCTGTTATAGTGCCTGGTGTTAATACCAATGTTTTCTTTCCGAGAGAAGTCAATAGGAGAGAAGATGTTAATAAAACTATTATTTCTTTAGGTAAGAGTAGTAGGATAAAAGGACTAAATTATCTATTTGAGGCTTTAGAGATGATTAAAAAAACAAATTTTGAGTTAAAATTGATTCTGTATGGAAATGAGCCTTACTTGACTAAGTTATCCCCTGTGAATACAGAATATTATTATAACCCATCTGATGAAGAACTATCAAAGTTATATTCCTTATCGGATGTTGCTGTTACTGCCTCACTTTATGAGAGTTCTCCACTACCTCCTCTTGAGGCTATGGCTTGCGGAACACCAGTAGTCACAACTAGGTATGGAACTGAGGACTACTGTTTTAATGAAATAAATTCACTTGTTGTTCCGCCAAAAGATTCCAAAGCATTAGCTAATGCTATTTTAAGGTTATTAAAAGATGAAAATTTAAAAGAAAATCTAAAGAAAGAAGGACTGAAAACCGCCCAATGCTTTACATGGGACAAAACAGCAGATAAAGTTGAAAAATTATTTAGGGAGGCTGAAAAGTGAAAAGTGGTTTTAAATGGATAGAAAATTGAATTTTTTGAAGGGAATTAAAAATCCGAAGAGAATCATTCATCATTTAATTACCTTAATAGACGATAAATTCAAGTTGACAGAGGTTGCAAAAACTAGAGAAGGCGGTCAGCGTATTGTTATAAATAGTTGGGATTCAGCAAAAGATTCAAGAGATTTTGTTATATTAGCTCACATCCAAAGATATGAATGGGTGTTACCATATGTTAAGGGATTGTATGTTTTAGATGCTGGATGCGGCTCTGGATATGGAGCATACCACCTTGCTAAGGGAGGTGCCAACTTAGTAGTTGGCATAGATATTTCCATTAAAGCAATAAATTTTGCAAGAAAATATTATAAGGCGAAAAATCTTTTTTACTTACAGGGGGATGTTTGTAACTTAGGATTTAAGGATAACTATTTTGATGCAATCGTTTCATTTGATGTTCTTGAGCATCTTAATAGCAGAGATCAGGAGATGTTTGTATCTGAGTTAGCAAGAGTTCTTAACATTGGCGGAACATTATATATCGGATGTCCAAATGCCACAGTAAGTATGAAAAATAATCCCCACCATCTTAAAGAGTTAACTAAAATAGAATTTATGTCTCTTATTGCAAAAAACTTCTCTATTATAAAAATACTTGGGCAGGATATTTTAAAAGATGGCATAAGACAAAAAGAAAATTGGCTTAATGTATTTTATGATCTATCTTTTCAAGATCTTGTTATTGTTGAAGAAGAGTGTGATAAATGCTACGGGTTGCTTGCAATTTGCAAAGCTAAAAGGTAAGAAGAGCATGAAAATAGCGATCTTTGGTGCTGGCTTAACAGGATTAACCTTGGGCTATTTGTTAAAATCAAAAAGGATGGATTTTGAAATCTTAGAAAAAGAAAATAATTGTGGTGGCTTGATGAGAACCCTCCAGGAAGATGGTTTCACTTTTGATTATGGTGGCTCTCATATCATCTTCTCAAAAGATAGGGAAATCTTAGATTTTATGTTAAGTCTTCTTGGAGATAATAAAATAAGAAATCGCAGGAATACAAAAATTATATACAAAGGTTATTATGTTAAATATCCTTTTGAAAATGGCTTAGCAGATTTGCCAAAGGAAGAGAACTTTGAATGCTTGTACCACTTTGTTCAGAATCTAATTAAAAAGGAAAAAGAGGAATTAAAACCGCCAACTAATTTAAAAGAATGGTTCTACCATACTTTTGGTAAGGGGATCGCCGAAAAATACCTAATTCCGTATAATGAGAAGATCTGGAAGTATCCTTTGGAAAAGATAAGTCTGGAATGGGTTGAAAGAATACCGAATCCGCCATTAGAGGACATTTTAAAGTCTTCTTTAGGTATGGAGACAGAAGGATACACGCATCAGCTATATTTTTACTATCCTAAATTTGGTGGGGTTCAAGCATTGATAAGATCTCTAGAGGGGAAAGTAAACGGTAAAGTTGTCACGAACTTTGAAGTTAAGAAGATTAAAAGGGAAGATGGAAAATGGATTATTTCAAACAATAAAAGAGAAAAATTATTTGACAAGATTATTTCAACTATACCGATCCATAATCTTATAAATGCGTTAGATGCTCCAGAAGAAGTTAAGAATGCTGCAAACAACCTAAAATATAACTCGTTAATTACAGTTATGCTCGGCCTTGATGTTAAAAAGCTAAATGATTTAACTTGGCTCTATATTCCTCAGAAAGATGCCTTAACGCATAGGGTTAGTTTTCCTTCCAATTACAGTCCCTATGCCGCTCCAAAAGGGAAATCGTCAGTATTGGCTGAAATTACTTGCAACATCGAAGATGAAACATGGAAGATGGACGATGAGCAGATAGCAAATCAGGTTGTCGACGAATTAAATCGATTAAAAATAATAGATAAAACAAAGGTTTGCTTCTCAAAAGTAAAAAGAATGGAGTACGCCTACGTTATAAACGATTTAGAATATGATAAAAACATAAGAATAGTGAAAGAATTTATGAAAAGAATGGGGATAGATTTAGTGGGACGATTTGCAGAATTCAAATATTTGAATATGGATGCTTGTATTAAAAATGCTATAAAGTATACAGCTGAAAATGCTTAATTCAAAAATTTAATCTCTCATCTGAAGAAGAAAGACTACTGATTTTAAATAATCAATAGATAAGAATAGACTTTAGGTATTTCCATGAGTTTTGGTTGGTGGGAATATAAACTCCAGAGATGCCCTCTCTCCAAACTTTATTCCCTAATATTCGGAGTTACTGATCTACACTCTCACATAAGGTTTAGGGCAATAAAGAAGTTATTTAAACATAAAACTCTTAATGTTGAGGTAGGTGCTGGAGAGGGTATTATGAGTATAGGATTTAGCTATACAATTGGGAAACCAATAATAGCATTAACTTACACAACTAAAGAATTTAAGCAGTTAAAGTTTAAAATTAAAAAATTAGGTCTCGATAATGTAATTAAAGTTGGACGTGATGATGCGCAAGCTATAAATTCTGTAAAGGAAAAATGGAGTGAACAGGTTTTGCTTATCGATGTTTTAGAGCATGTTTATAATGATCTAGAAGCTTTAAGACAAATAAATAAAATTCTTATAGAAGATGGATATCTTATAATTTCTTGTCCAACTCCTTATTATCCAAAATACTTTGGATTGGACTTTGATAAAGCAATTGGGCATTTGAGATACTACACACTTACAGATCTAAAAAGATTATTGGAGAAAACTGGATTCAAGATTCTTGATTATTACTATTACACAAATTCGGTCAGTAGCCTACTTTGCATGATATTTTATGCACGTATTAGAAACAAATTCATAAGATTTCTTCTAATGCCAATATTAAACGCCTTAAGCTTGCTTTTTGAAAAGGAGAGTAAATATGGACAACAATATTCAAGCTTTAGCTATTTTAGCAATTAAGCGAGAATGCTCACGTGAGTCTACAATTGAGGACTATAAATCTCGCTAAATCGCCGCACAGGCTTTTGATAAGAATTCATAGCTACAATTTTCTCGTAGGGTTCTACCGTAATTTTCTAATGTTTTTACGAAATATTTCGCTAGTATTATATTACAAGAGTTAAAAGATTTAAGAAAAATGTTATGCCAAAGAAGATTTAAAGTGTTACTTAGATGTTACAATCGCACTTCACAGCTTTCTTACTTTAAGCCTCTTTAGGATAAGTCGGAATATGCTAAAAAAGGGAAGTGTATGCTTTACCTCTTTTTTACCAAAATTGAGAACAATAATGCTACATTATTAATAACCGTAGATCGCTCCATTCTATGAGGAGGTGTTAAAAGAAAGTGTTAAAGATTAGAAGTGAAGACATCGATGACAGCTTCAACCATTTATCGAAAATTCTTTAAACCGGATCCTACATACTGACATTGGATCTGAAAAATTCGTTACTGTTAGAGGAAAAATATTATGAAGGATCAAAGTTTTTCAACCAGAAAGGGCTTCCTTTATAGGAATGAACACTTTATGAGGAAAGTTTTAGTTACTGGCGGGGCAGGTTTCATCGGCAGCCATTTAGTTGACGCCTTAATGTCCCATAAAGCTAACGTTCACGTTTTCGACAACCTTAGCAGCGGAAGCATAGAAAACATTAAACAATGGCTTAAAAGCCCAAGCTTCACCTTGATAAAAGGCGACTTGCTTAACCCTTCAGATATGGGAAAGCTAAGATTGAACTGCTATGATTTTATATTCCATTTAGCTGCGAACCCTAAAGTAAGAGTAAGCTCTATAAATCCAGAAGTTCATTTTCAACAAAACGTGGTCGCTACATATAATCTTCTAGAATGGATGAGGAAATGCGATAGCACTTCCACAATAGCCTTCACATCCACATCAACCGTTTACGGTGAAGCCATAAAAATTCCAACGCCGGAGGATTACGCACCGCTTAAGCCTATATCCATTTACGGCGCCTCCAAGCTGGCTTGCGAAGCCTTAATAATTGCTTATGCCTGTACGTACGGTTTTAAGGCGATAATATATCGCCTAGCAAATATAGTAGGGCCTAGAAGCGTTCACGGCGTAATCTACGATTTCATTCGAAAGCTAAAGAAAAACCCTAAGGAACTGGAAATACTTGGCAATGGAATGCAAACAAAATCCTATCTATACATAAGCGATTGCATAGAAGCCATAATCTTGGGATTAAAAAAATTAAAAAAACAACTTGAAATATATAATGTAGGCTCAGAAGATCAAATAAGCGTGAAAACGATAGCTCAAATAGTTATTGAAGAAATGAGTTTAAAAAACGTTAGGCTCAAGTTTACGGGAGGCATTAATGGCGGAAGAGGCTGGATAGGGGATGTAAAAAACATGCTTTTAGATATTAACAAACTGAAGGCTTTAGGCTGGAAGCCTAAGTTTAATAGCGAGCAAGCGGTAAGGGAGGCCGTTAGACATATTATAGCGGAATTTCATTAACTCTTAGCTTTGTGAGTGGAAATTCTACTCTTTTTAACAGTTGTTTCTTTAAAACTAAAGAAAAAAGGATGGTTTCCAGAATGTCTATACCACGGAGTATTCTGGTATTTTGGGGTTAAACTCCTTTAGCGAGTTCGCTGGGTTGCCTGAAGAAGAGCAGGAAGCGAAGATCTCAAGCACTATAGCAATATTTAGAGCCAATGGCGTAAATCCTGACCTATGGATTGCGCTGGGCCACTCTTTTAACGAGACTACAATCAAAAATACTTCAAAGGGCTGGCTTTAAATCGAAAGAAACGCTATAAATGCTATTTTAGGATGCTTAAAGAAAGTCTTAAGGGCTTCTACAATAACATTAACGCTGAAAGCCTATTAACCGTACGAAGTTTGTAATTCTTAAATTATCAAGAAAAACTGGCGATTGTTTAAGTTCCCTTCAAGCTAGTGGCTTTAAATGTAAAAAATGAAATTTACAAGTTATTACATATGTTATAGAGCGAAGATATAAATTTTTGATTTATGGTGGGCTTATCTCGTCAATATATCTTCCTAAAAATATCCCTAATATACTCTATAGCAATATAAATTATTGCTAAATTTGCTAAATAATTAATGCGATTTTATTGAGGCTTTCTCCAGAATAACGCAACATTCTTTGGAGCTGTTGATTATTTTAGAGCCATTGCCTATGCTTGTGTAAGGGCCAATATAAGAGTTTTCTATAAAGCAATTTTTTCCTAAATTGATAATTCCATTTTAAAACATATTGCAAGATTGGCTTTATCGCTATAATTGTAAAAATTAAGCAAAGATTTAAAACTTAATTTTGTAGCAATAGGAAAAAATGCTAACCTTAATGCTATGTAAGCCTTATTTTTATACAATAGAACCTTGTTTAGAAGGGTTTATATTTTAGAAAGTAACATCTTAAGATGTTACCTTAATTGGTGTTTGCCTTGGAAAATGAGCTTTCATTCAAGCATCCGCCTGTAAAGGCTTCTACGTTATTATTTGCCCCTGAGGGTTGGTTTTCCATTAAGGATTATTTAAAACGCTTGGCTGAAGATATAGATCCAGAGTTTTCTGGCGAGGGTAGAATTTTAGAGTTGGCTGAGGGGCATTTGCCTAGCGAAAAAGCCTTATCGATGAGGCTTCTTCGATACTTTAGGCAGGGGCTTTTAGAAAGGAAGCGTGTAGGGCATCGATTCCTATATAGAATTACAAAGAAAGGCTTGTATAGAGGATTATTCTTAGAGAAGCATTATGAATCGATATATGAATATATTTCGCATCATCGTAGAAGAACTACAAGCAAGAGTGCCTTTCCATTAACTTCTAAAGCTTTCCCTATCTTTAAGCCTATAACTTCACCTAAAAAGCTTGATGAAATCTTTTTGAAAAAACCTTTTTGCCACCATTGTGGGCAAACCTTACCAAGCGCTGACACAATAGTTTGCCCTAAATGCCATAAACTAGTTTAAAACCCTCTTTAAAATAAACTGTGAAATCTAAATGAATTTAATTCAGCAATCTTGTTTAATCTCTTTTCTCCGCCCTTGCTTTATTTTGGAAAGCTTCGAGTCAAGGAAAAATAAAGTTCTTGCAACATTTCAACCTAAAGAAAAATTCCTAGCTAACTCTATTATTTTAGTTTATTCTTTAAAATTGAATGGAACGTTGATTAAAGTTGATTCCTGAAAAGGTTGTAATCACCGCTGCCGGTCTTGGTACTAGGCTTCTTCCAATAAGTAAGGAGCTGCCTAAAGAGATGCTTCCAATATTTGTTAGAGGCGTTAACGGGCTTGCCTTAAAACCTCTTCTCCAGGCGCTTTTCGAGCAGCTTTACCTTTTCGGTTTTAGGGAATTTTGCTTTATTGTTGGAAGGGGTAAAAGATCCATTGAAGATCACTTTACGCCAGATTGGAGCTTTATTAAAATGCTTAACAATAGGGGAAAATCAAGCCTTATAAGGGATCTTGAAGCCTTCTACAAGATGATTGAGAATTCGCGGATAATGTTTGTTAATCAACCTGAGCCCAAGGGCTTCGGACACGCAGTTTTAATGGCTAAAGCCTTTGTAGGCAATAATCCCTTCATGGTTTGCGCAGGAGACACCTACATATTTTCAAGAGATAACAGCTTCCTTAGGAGGATGGATAAAGCCTTTTCTCAGGATGTTGCAACTGTCCTACTTTTGCAGGAGGTTCAGGATCCAAAGCAGTATGGAGTTGCCGTAACTAAACAGATGGGAAATAACGAATTTAATATAGTAAAGGTTGTTGAAAAGCCTGAAAAGCCTCCATCAAAACTGGCTATAATGCCATTCTACATGTTCAATCCCGAAATAATCAAAGCTTTAGAAGGTTTGGAGCCTAGTGTAGGCGGTGAAATTCAGCTTACAGATGCTATTCAAAAACTTATAGATAAAGGCTGCAGGGTTATAGGCGTAATGCTTAAGGATGATGAATTAAGACTTGATATAGGCACACCTGAAACTTACTGGGAATCCTTCAAAGTCTCCCATGAATACTATAGAAGGATGAAAAATGAGTAGGACGCAATTCAACTTAAGCGTTGAGTTGGAAGCTTTCATCCAGGGAATTGCAAAGGATTCCCTTAAGGATAGAGCTGTCCTTATTACGGGAGGAGCAGGCTTTATCGGAAGCTGGCTGGCTGAAGCTTTAATGGCGCTTGAAGCCAAAG
>Ga0123519_10004821_pt1 | contig 21644 bp, 29 predicted proteins | sample YelNatPaOPRAMG02_FD_87396 | JGI IMG/M metagenome (GOLD analysis project Ga0123519, IMG submission 87396) | Hot spring microbial communities from Yellowstone National Park - Yellowstone National Park OP-RAMG-02 (version 2) | ecosystem: Environmental > Aquatic > Thermal springs > Hot (42-90C) ...
CCGCCTCATTGAAAACAGGAATGAGGATGGACAGTTTGCGGAACTCCGGCGTCATGGGCCGCCAACCTACCGGCAAAGCGCACAGCACTCAACACAAAAACGCTTGGCGAGAGTTGTCGGACCATGCTAGGGTGCGACTGCTTGCCAGCGGGCGGGTTAGCCAAGTGGTAAGGCGGGAGTCTGCAAAACTCCTATGCGTCGGTTCGATTCCGACACCCGCCTCCAATTCCTTCTACATCAATAGCAAGGACTTGGAGAAGCAGCGATCTAAAGTGCCAGCAGAAGTGCCAGCAAAAATAGAACGCTGTACTACTGTTTCATCACAGCGTCGAAACTGGCCCTCTGCTGCCTAACACCTTCTTTTGCCGATTCGTTAGCCTCAACAATACGAGGTTAATGATGAACAGCACATTTCGACTGTACCGACGCAAAAAAGGTGGACGCTACTACCTGCATGATGCACGCACGGGTAAGCAACAAAGCTTGGGCACCGCAGACAAGGGACAAGCCGAGCGATTGCTGCATGCCAAAAAGGAAGCGCAACTCCAGCCTGCCGTGAACCTGCAGATTGCCCGCGCCTACCTCATGGCGAGCGATCCGATGATCAACAAGCGCGACTGGCAACATGTCATGGATCACATCATCACCACCAAAACAGGATCTAACCAGATTCGTTGGGTGCAGGCAGCCAAGGATCATGCGTTCAAGCCGATCCTTCATCTGCCCCTGCTGCAGACTTTTGCCGAGCAGTTGTTCAAGGTGTTGGAATCAGGTACGGTGGCAACCAATGTCTACCTGCGGCGTATCCACAACTTCGCGGTGGACATGAATTGGCTGCCGTGGCCGATTATTCCCAAAAAGCAATGGCCCAAAGTTACCTACAAAACAAAGCGGGCAATCACTCTGGAGGAACATCAGCGGATCATCGAGCGTGAAAAGAATACGGAACGACGGGCTTATTACCAACTGGCATGGCACCTTGGGGCTTCGCAGACCGATCTTGCCAATCTGCATGCTGAGGATGTTGATTGGCAGGACAAGATCATTAGCTTTGAACGGGCAAAAGTTCGGTGGCGTGGTGTGCAGCCGCCAATGGTTCGCTTTGGCACGGAGGTAGAACAAATCTTGATGGACCTGCCACACACAGGTCCATTATTCCCGTATCTACGGTCAGTCCGCAGTGGTGATCGTGCTACTGAGTTTAAGCAGCGATGCGCTGGCCTCGGTATTCATGGTGTGTCTTTGCATTCATATCGATATGCGTGGGCAGAGCGCGCCAAAGTATGTGGGTATCCAGAACGATTCGCACAACAAGCACTCGGTCATAACAGCAAGGCTGTTCATCGGGCTTATGCGCGTAAGGCAAAAGTCATCGTACCCACACTGGAGGAGTACGAGAAGGTGTATCGAGATGGGAAGGTGATACCAATGGACATGCAACAAGCGACAGCGGCAGGATCAGTACAGGTGGTCAACAAGACCGACTAGCCTAGAGGGCATCGTGACTCAGGTGATCGGCTGGAGCGGCGAAACGTGCGTAGTGGTACCGGCGATTTTTTTCAGGTTGTTGGAACGCCAGTGTTTGGCGATGGCTGTAGTGGCCTTACCCAGCCACTCCGTATTGTTGGCGCGAGAGAGAATTTCAACCGCTGCAAAATACTTAGGCGCATTTGGTGCGGGCTTTCCAAGTGGGCATAACAGTTTAGCCTTCACCAGTACGGCAACATCACGGTCGGTGAAGCCCAACAGTTTTGATGTTTGGACGACATCAAGACGAGCGGGCAGACGAGGTTGATAGAAAATCTCGTTACAGGGAGATATTGGTCCAGGCGCGTGCACGTCAGTCCTGTCGGTGCCTAATGCTGTTCGGTTGTGGCGAGGTTTCCATTGAGCTAGTCGTGCAAACAGTCCCAGCAGTCAGTGTGCGCACACTGACCGCCAAGACCGTCATTCATTAATATATACGGTTATACTCTCTCCGTACCGACACCTCCGTTATTACCCTCGGAGGAGGAGCGGTAGCGGATGTAGTTACGTCATTGAGATACGCAACTAATTCCTCGAGCGACAACAGTTGCCTTACGACAAAGCTATTTGTTTTCGGGTCGACCAATTGATATCCTTGCCGTCGTAGGGTTCGAGTGATGAAGATTTTCCGATGGATCACCTCCAGATTCAGGCGGCGGGCGGCGCGTCTTGCCCGACATTCACAGGGATAGTCGTTAGAATATGTAATCATTTTTTCTCCCGTTTTTCAGTGTTTCGGTTTGCTTCTTCCAGTTTGATCAACTCGCCGACACCGCACATGAGGCATCCATGCTTGCCGATTTTTTGGGCAAACTTGTTGCAGTTTGAGCACACACTGATGTAACCCACGAACTTCACATGACACTGCTGGCAATGAAACAAGCAGACCTTGTGCATGTTCGTGGAGACTTCTTCGGTACCGCAGTGATTGCAACGATAGATTTCGGCATTATTCATTTGTCCTCTTGTGTGTCGTTGCCTTCGTCAAATCCCTCTACGATGAGATGCGAATGCTGGCATTGAATCACTGCATCTGGGATGTAGAGAGAAATGACGCCTTGCGCACACTTGTCATTACGATTAAGGAGCTGAGTTTCTTGGCGCTGGAGCAGAAATGACTTTGCCCAGTCGTACATAATTCCCTTTTCCTCGTCGGTGTAAGGTTGGTTATCCAGTTCGAGCATGGGATTGGCACCAAGATCCTCAACCATGTAGCTGATTTTGACCTCCGCAATACCTCTGGAGGAAAGTACCTGACAGACTCGTTTGATAGATGTTTTCATTGTGATTTCTCCTCGATGGAGAGGCGGCTGTCGTGCGGACCAGCCGCCTCTTGCATGTGGTTAGGCATCGAGCAGGTCGTTCAGTTCCTTGGTCTTCGCCACGATCTCGGCGCCGAGTTCACGCTCAATCGCCGTCTGGAGGGGTTCCAGCCGCGCCTCCGTCTTCCGTTGATTGGCACGGAACCGCGCAACCCACCTCGCCTCAGACCACGGCCAGCTGATGGTCACCTTTCCACCTTCCAACCTCGCCGCTACCTTGAAGATGAAGTCCCCGACCTCAGCCTGGTGAACGCTATGCACGTCATCCCTCGTGGATGATGGCAGGAGCTGCGACTCAACGAGTCGGTACTCCAAGGTTTTCTTCTTCCTTTGCTCCTTCGGAGCTTCTGCTGTTTTGGTTTGCTCTGCTGTCATATCTACCCTTTCCGCCGTTAGGCTAACCCTTTGGGGGCTGAATTTCCTAATCGCAGTAGCTGTTCCAGACAGTGTATTTACCTCGGAAAATGAAGAATTCTGCGCTTGGGGAAACAGTTAGGCGCTTTTTTACAGACAGTTGTTTCTTGGCTAGAATTCCAAGAAATATCCGCAAACTTAATGGAAGGAGAACTGGAGGGCTGTATCGGAGGCTAAACAGGTAAGCCCATGGCTTATCCTGCTATTTCAGAACTCGTTGCGCCCACTGTAGGTCCATGCCTTTACACTTAGCGCGTAGTGCAACGATCTTCTCGTACACTGTTTGATGCTGCCCGCCGCGTGTGCTGTACCATTTTTCCTCAATGTCCCGTACAGACAACCCTAGGGTTCTTAATCGTATTAGCTCACGTTCTTCGTCGGTGAGATCATTATGGCGCTGGGCGTAAAGTCGTCGTTCTTCTGTTGGTGGCTCGACTTTTCCGAATGTCTTCCACAGAACTTTTCCGTTTGATTTTGGGAGGCGTGCTTTTTCTAGCTTTTCTGCCGATAAGCGGTTGACTTGTTCATTTTCATCAGGAGTAAGAATTCCGCGGAGTGAACCTGGATTACTCGAGGTTACATCAGTTTCAGTATTAGCCGTCCCAGCCTCCATCATGAGCACATACATGATATTTCGGAGTGATTGTGGTGATATCACGTTTTCCTGACCCGAAGGGAAACGCGGAAATTCGTATAAATCAGGCGTGTTCCAGTGTTGTGCTAGGCTGGAGAAGCTAAAGTTGGGATGGCTCACATCAGACTCGTTCCTAATCTGGTGCACTAACCGAATGGTGTTATCAGAGCGGGTTGCCGTATCGCGGTTGCGAGGTGGATGCAAAATATTCAAGTAGCAAAACGCCTCTACTGCCAAGTTTAGACCCAAATATGTCTCGCGAAGAGATCGGTGAATTGCACCAGACTTCGTAAGTGATGTTGTGCCTTCGGCAACGTTCGCCAGGAGGACAACGCGCGAGCTCAGAAGATATGAAGGAACGGCTTCTTGTGCATAGGCATCATAGCGAAGTGACTGGAGCCGCTTGCAGAAGTTGAATAGCTCACGGGCATTCCCAGGCCATCTATACGCCAACAGGTACAGTAGAGCCAGCGGGGTGATGCCTGTGAATATCCCGTAGGGCCATAGAAAGCGTGACAATAAAAACACAATGTCATCAGGACGTTCACGCAACGGAGGGATGTTAAAGATATGTGGAAAGCGAAAAAGAACGTCCTGCTTGAGTTCGGCATTAGTTGCTGCCAGAACGCGTATGTCGATAGATTTTGGCTTCTTGGAGCCAACAGTCTGAATCTCCTTGGACTGAAGAAATCGCAGAAGTCGAATCTGGGTGGCTTCGGTCGCTGCTCCTAATTCATCAAGAAAAACAGTTCCACCATCAAGACCAGCCAGTTTTCCTGCGTAGTCTTTATTAGCGCCAGTAAATGCACCCTTGCTGTAGCCAAAAAGCTCACTGTCAATCAATGTCTCGGGAATTGCCCTCAGGTTAATGGCAAGAAAAGGCTTATCCGATCTATTGCTATTCTCATGGATTAAACGCGCAAGGTCCTCTTTACCTGTGCCCGTTTCGCCTGTAATCAACACAGAATCGTCGGTCTTGGCGACAGTCTTCCACTGCAGTAGGTCGTAATCACCACTGGTGCTTGGAAATAAAGTCCAACGCCTATCGCTGCGGATGTACTCACACCGATCCTCATACGGCATCGGCGGCACATCAACGGCAAGAGAGGACTGCTTTTTCTTCATTGTGGTGAGATTACTGCGATCAGATTCTTGGAACAAGGCAGGATTAGGCTTCGGGTAGGCTAACTAGAAGGTTCGATCTTCGCTGGTGTTCGCTGAACAAGGCCCAAAAGTCCGTTGGTCAAATGCTGTATTTGATGCAGATATTGAATATTCCAACGCGCAATGCGCTGTAAATAGTTCACTATTATTATCTTAGGCACTTGACTTCCAAAGCCTTTCTGTCATAGTAGGTGTGTTCGATACAGGAGGAGCAGCAAACGGTTTGGGCTGCTCACGGTATCGAATGTAGCCATGTCGGAGTCATGGGGTCTTCTACGGCCCGACTCATTTAGGCAGTAATTCTCGCTAGGGGATTCTTCCCTTACCAGCCAAACAACGCAGTCAACATGGAGAATTACTATGAACAAGGACGCAGTTTTTTTGGGCCAAAACCAAACGGTATCTGGCACACCCACGGAAGTACAACTGACCACTTCCGAGGTTTTATATTCGGTCGGAGATGTTGCCGAGGCCGTTGGGGTTTCGGTCACCACGATTAAAAGAATGTCAGCCGAACTTCGTATGGACCTTCTGCATACCAAAGGCGGGATAAAATTGTTCACCACAGCCCAGGTAGAAAAGCTGAAGGCAGAGAAGGCACGGAGACAGACGGAGGCGTGGCGCTAATATGAGCACGACGATTCAACAAGATCCTCCAACGTCATGCACGGTGTATGTATCTGAGTGTCCAGTAACGGTTCTGGAAACCACTGACCCAAAGGGCATCGAGAACAATGGCGACAGTACGACCAGTATAACCGTAACTCACACAATCCAGGCACCTGCAAACCCATCATGCCCTGCAGTCAGAAGTGAACGGGATCCGAGGGTATTTGATCAACCGTGTGCCCAATACCTGCAAAAGCTCGGTATTCCAGCCAAAGACGGACAACGCATAAATGCTCCCTATCGGGGGGAAGCGGATAGTGAGTCCTTCATACTACATGGCGCACTTTGGTATGACCATATCAGCGGTAAGGGCGGCAATGTGTGGGAACTGGCCGTATTGATGAATAATGGAGACCGCAAGAAGGCGTTGATTAGTTTGTATAAAGCTGCTGGGGTTCCATTCACCGAGGATCCCAAAGTATTCCAGCACCTTGAGAACTGCAGGTTGGCGCGCGAGGCCCTAAAGAAGGTGCAAGAGGCTTTCGCGATAACCAGCAATACCCCGCGGGAAGTTCGTGACTACCTGGCATCCCGCAAGGTTGGTCCAAAGTCTCTACATCACTTTGCCTACATACCAAAAGGTGAACTGGCCAAAGTGCTGACTTCAGAAGAAATCGCGCTTACGGGACTTGGATGGCGGGAAGAACTATTGATCTTCTGGTACTCTCGTGGCGGTCAACCCGTCTATTACTGCACCAGAAGCATCCACACCAAGGAGTTCAAGAAGGCTTCCACTGCATCAGGGATTCTTGAGCACCCAATCTGGAACCACGATGACCTCTACACCAAGGCCACGATCATCTGGGGAGAGGGCATGTTTGATTGTACCTCATTGATTGAACTTGGATATGGAGTGGCAGGAGAAATTACCTGCAACCCCATCAAAGACCATCTGGAAGCCTTGGTTACCGCCTTGCGTTGGCGCAGAAAGTATCACCCTGAATGGGAGTTCATAATTTGCCTCGATAATGATGCCCCGACCAAGGACGGCCGCCATCCAGGAAATGAGGCGGCTGAACGGTTAGGGTTGTATCTCTGGGGTAAAGGCATTGATGTCAAACTTGTGAAGCACGATCTCGGGGCTGAGAAAGTGGACATTAATCAGCTCCACCAGGCAGGTCAGGTTGATCGCATTCACTCCCTAATTGCCTCGGCAAAGCCTGTATCACAACTCTTCGAACATGACCCGCATCTGACCCGCCGCAATGTTATACTGGCTTTGGCTAATGGTGATGCGGATGGTGCCGCCCGACTTGTGGATCTGATCATGAAGAAGAAGAAGTCAGAACAAGCCGAAAACCTAACCCTGGCGCAGATTATCGAGGACTGCGTCAAGATACGTGTGCCCTACGAGGACCTCTACGACGATATTGAGATGTTCTTGTATGACGGGGATATCTACGTTGTCCACGAACGGGACTACTACGGTGACGGCAAGCTCAACTATGACTCATTCAAGAAGGGCAACCTGATCGACAATATTCGTAGGCACCAGAAGAACGACAATCTGAGGCTTTCGATTACTGGCCTGGATATTCCTGCCCAACGTCCCGACTGGAGGGTGGCCAAGACAACAAATACACGGAATGGCCCTATATTTAATCTGTTTCGTCCATCCTCGCTTTTGTTGCAGGCACCTGTTCCTGGAACGTGTGTGCCTCCAATGTGGGACAAGGTGCTGGATAATATCGCTGGGGCAGTTGAGAAGGAATGGCTGCTAAACCACATGGCGGTGTATGTCCAGACGTTGGAGAAAGCCAAGACCATCCCTTTGTTTCTGGGACCTCAAGGGACTGGAAAGACGAGCGCGATGGAGCTGTTTGGCAAGGGCATTGGAGATGTCATTCTGGTTGGAAACACACTGGTTGAGGGAAGCTTCAATGATTGGTTGTTGCATGCGGTGGTTGTGCTGGATGAGCTGGCAACCACCCAAGCAGAGGCCCGCAACATGAAATCCAAAATGAAACTTCTCATCAATGAAAACCAAACGATCAATGCCAAATTCAAAACCCCCATGCTCGCTGAACTCAATAACTACATCGCCATTACCAGCAACGAACAAGTTACCTGCGTGCCCGTGGTAATTGAGGAAGATGATCGGCGGTTTACAGTGATTACAGGCGGAGATAATCAGAAACTGATTTCTACGGACTGGTTCAGCTACGACAAACTCAAAGCTGAACTCCCTCAGTTCATGCTCTACCTGCTGTCTCGCCCCATTGATGTCAGGGCCGCCAGTATCCCGTTAATGAACGATACCAAGAGGGAGTTGATTGCGCTCTCCGAGGATATGGTGATTACTGTGGTACGGGAGTTTGTGGATGCGCATCGTGGGGGGGATCAAGTATCGGGTACGGAACTCTGCGACAGGATTAACGACCTAAAGAAGTTCAAGATGCCGCTCACAGGGAAACGACTGGCTTCCATTATGAAGCACTTAGGGTTCACTCCGATTACGGTACACAACCAGAACCACTACCAAGGGCTGGATCTACACCCTCACTTTCGGAGCTAGCAGACCAGCCGCCCTTTTGATCCCGCTCCTCGGCGGGGGACTTGGGGACTTGGGGGACATATTTTGAGGTTCTTATAATTAGGTAATCAATATTCTTTTTAATAATATTTTTATGATTTTTATCTCCCCAAGTCCCCCTTTGATAATAAATAGCCTATTTTCAATGCTTTCCGAGGGGGACTTTGAGGGGGAGATGGGGACTTCGAGGAATGACCAAAGCTACAACCAACGTCATAACCGAAGATATCCAGGTAACAATGGATCAATCATTAACCCCTACATCAACCCAAGCATTCTACAACACCGTTGGAATATCATCATCATGATCAGGTAGGTATTGATGATCATGTTCGGAACCAACCAACCTTAACCATGACCTAAACCAATAACGGGGACCAAGTGAACCGTCTTTGGCCTAATAAGATGCTGGTAGGGACTCGCGGATCTGGTCATTGGTGACGGTTTCTGCATACACCAAAGGATCTTCTCGCATACCTTTGACAGGCCGACCTCTCTTAGCAGGCTTCAAGTGAGGCACCATCATCACCAGTTCCAGCCGCCTAAAGGGATCGTACTTGAGTCGATTATATTCCGACCACACCCAACGCCTCATTTTACGCCCACCAGGAGTTGCCATTTGAAGGTAAAGCCTCTGAAGCCGCCGTTCATGCCGTTGATCCCTATGCGCCTGTTCTTCCTGCATCTTCCGCAATCTGTTTTCCCTGCGGATACGTTCCAGCCAAAGGTCAACCGCACAAGCCACATGGTCATTGGTGCCGATTCTAATGGATCGACGTTTTCTGCCGTTTGGGTTCACTTGGTAGTATCGAAGGCGCCAATGGTCTCGACGGTCTGCTTCATTCTTGCGGTACTCCAAGACACCGTTCGTAAGCAATATCGGCCGTAGGGATTCGAGTTTTAGGAGCACGTCTTCAGGTATGGTGGGCTTGGCTGGTTGTGGTGCTGGTAGGGGCTTATTCTTGATCGGTACACTAGGCAACAAAGCAGTCTCCACCCAATACCCGCGAAAGGTTTGGTCAACAGATGGAATGATGGTCACGGTACAAGACACTGCGTAAAGCTCCTTTGGTTATATTTTACCAAGTAGAAAATCAGGTGCCAGGAGAATAATGAGGTGTGGGGTTATGCGGAGTTTGCTGATCGTTAAAAGAAAGGCAACCGTAGCCACCTTTCTTTCTTACATCACTACCGCTTCCGTCGATCCAACTGCCGTAACAACTCGACAGCTGAACCAACATTATCGCGGCGTACCATACCTCGCTGACGACATAGGGCTTCGCATTCCAAGGTGTTTAATGCGCTTTGACGATCTCCGATACCAGTCACTTGTCCGTCGCAAACCCACACTCTTGGTTTGGCCTGTTTGCTCAACCAATCCAGCGCAGGCTTATCGATTACGTTAGCACCACCAGCAGGGGCAGCCACAAACTCATCCTTCACCTGCCGACCATCTTGAGCCAGCACCCGTAGAACTCCATCTGATGTGTTACCCGAGTATGCTGCAACCACGGCACCAGGACTATGTTTCAGGATCTTCTGCAGGTCCTCGGTGGTTAGGCTCATACTCCCGCTGCAATCAATCAGCACACTTCCACCATGCTGACGACGCACCCTTGAGAACACCCTTCCATCCACAAGCAACCGATGTGGGCTTCGAGGAATAACACCTTCTTCACTGGCGATACGACCTTTGCCAAGATAACCTTCGACCTTGTGTGTTCTTGGTGGAGTTTCGACGCGCATTTTGCCCCAAGGCACTTTTCGGGTGGCTCTTCTCCCTGTACCGAACCCCTGCAACATCTTCAGCAGACCTTCCAGGTGGTCCTTATAACTCTTGGTCGGCTGCATGTTCTTGGGCAGCTTCATGGATTCAGGCGGTGCAGCACTATCCAACAACGCCTGTAACCATTTTGCCGTGCGTATGGTGTCCTTGAACCTTGGACTAACTCCCTTATCCCACATGATCTTCTTGGCCATGTCTGCGATTTGAATGGCTTTGGCAGCAACAGGGTCTTTGCTGAACTTCTCGCGGATTACTTCTTCGTTAGCTCCTTGGCCCTGAACCGCGACCATGACCAGGATGATGTTTCGCAGATTACCCGATTTCAATAGGTCCTCTGCGTACGCCTTGATCACTCCTTCGCTGATGCTGCCACTACTGGTATCCACCCCAACATCAGCGAGCTTGGTATTTACCCTCATGTCCTCGGTGGCCTGCAATACATCCATGTCCAACTTGTTGCGGATTGCAGCGACATGTGGCTTGGGTGGACTCCAACGAATATGCCCAAGCTCATGGTTTCGGGTAAGGCGGGATTGAGGTGAACCATCCAAGGGCACCATCAACAAGGATTGCTTCAGGTAAACCCTCGGACTCTTGCGCTCGGTGGTTTGAATCTTCCACTTTCGATCCCTTGAGTCCACAGCCTCGGGGATAGGATAAATGTCTTTGGCATTAACCATAAACATCATCCTTCCTGCGAGGCACCAATCGCCAAGGCATCCAAGGCATCCTGAGCCCTGGAGTTGAATACTGCTTCTGCTGCCAACTTCTGGGCTTCGACCTGGGTGTATTGCTTCATCAACTTGGTCCGCAACTGGGCAAACGCATACCAAGCACGGATCGATATCCTGCGTTCTTCGTTGTCGATCAGCGCCGTCTTCTCCGCTGCCTTTTGCACATCCTCAGGCAACTGCTTGATGGCATCGGGGTGAACCTTGTCGATGTTGATGGAGATCGGGAACCGATCTTGCAGGGCGGGGTCCAAGGCTTCCTTCGGGTCACCGTTCATCGTGGCGACACAGCAGAATCCTGGTTGCGGTCGAACCTTTTCACCACTCGGTAGATCAAGCTCAGCAATGTTGGGGTCATCGGTGATTGCCAACAGGAGGGCATGTACATCAGGTCCACCACGTTGAATTTCGTTGACCACTAGACGCCCCCCACATCTCCACGCGGCCACTGCTGGACCATCTTGCCAGGTGTAGGTCCCGCCTTTCAAAACGTAGTGACCTCTGAGTTCGGCCGCAGGGGTTTCTTCAGTAAGGGTGAGACTGAAGACACGCTGGCCATTATTCAGTCCGAGCTTCGCCGCACAGTGGGTTTTTCCAGTACCACAAGGTCCGTACAGCAATACCCGATTACACAACGACAACACCGCATCAACAACATCCCAACACGTACGTTCAACTGATTTCTTGCTCATAAGACACACTTCTCCTTGATTAGGGGTTTGGGGTTAGGCGGTGGACAGGCAGAATTACCCGTCCACCGTTACGACTGACGACAACTACAGGTACGACAACATCTCGGTCATGCAGCTTTGGCAGCCACACTCACTAACTTGCTACGATTCTGGTGCCACTTCTTGCAGGCACCTTGGAAAGGACAACTTTTGCAAAACATCCCTTCATCGTTTGGAACAAAGTGCTCCGCAGCCACCATCGACTCCACCAACTTCACTTTTTCCAGCATACGATTGAAGGCATCAGCTCCGCGTTTGGTGACATGCTGCTCGAACACAGGAGTTTTATTTTTGACTACGATGTCGTACCTGAATTCTGGCAGCGGTCCTTTGCCATCATTCTGGTCATGCGCGTAGAGATACATAGTCGGCTGCAAACCACGATGACATTTACCTGGGTTCCAACGTGTGGCTGAGGTCTTCCAGTCCACGATGATCTTCTTGGCAGCTTTCTTGGAAACCTGGTCAAACTCGCCAATAAGAGGTTTCTCCAACACATTTCCATGCTGGTCAATCAATGGGACACAGAATGCCTGATTGATGGATAGGACTTCTTCTTCAGGATCAATGTTCTTGGCATAGCAACTCACCAAGCCACGTCCTTGCTCACTCAACACTTCAGGTCCTGCATCTTCCTCGAACCTTATATTCCCATCTTCCTGCACCTGACGTTTCCACAGCTCAGTAAACAACTCCTGGGTCTCTTTCTCCTTCGGGACCTTGCCATCCAGCCTCTGCATCGATATGGCTTCCAACGTGCGGTGAAAAGCAGAGCCAAAGCTCAGATTCACTGGGACAAACTCTTTGGGTAGTTTGTAGTAACGTTGGAAACTCCACTGAAGCGAACATATCGAGAGGAACTGGTTCAACGAGCTATACGACCAATGCTCACGGTCTGCCGCTAGTTCATGAAGCATAGACATGACTTCTCCTTTCTTGGGTAGGCGGAAAAGGCGGCAGTGACATGAAATCACTACCGCCCATCCAGTGCCTACCGTGTTTTTGTTTTTGGTTTAGGCGACAATCTTGATCCTGCGATTCTTTAGCCCATCCACGAGTTCCGACGCTTGGTGCTTGGTCAACTCGTAGATGCTGTCCACCTTGTACTTTTCCTGTACGTGGGTGTTGAGAGCGGACAATCGGACATCCTGCTGGGTTGCCAGGCTGGTCATGAACTTGATCTGAGCATTGCTGGCCTTGCTGCTGCCGTTGCCTTTCTCCTCACCATGGCTGTTACCGTTGCCATTGCCACTGGTACGGGATGAGGGGGTTGGGGGTTTGGCTGCGGTACCGTTGCCGTTGCCATTACCGTTGATTTCGTTCTCGACGGTGTTGCGGACAGTGGCAAACGTGGCATGTATCTTTTCCTGCAACTGCTCTGGTGACAACGCATCACTCAACTCGATCTCGACTGACGCGTGATATTGCTGCGAGGAATACTGCTCACCCGCAACAGGTACTTTCTTGCTGTAACTCGATGTGACTTTGATCATGTGACACTTCCTTCCTTTGGGTTTGGTTTTCGATTTGGTACTGCGCAAGGGATTCACGCAGTAAGTGATTAACCAGCTTCGTCATCGGCATCCTCTTGTGCTTCGCCAGTCGATAAAGCACAGGGATCAACTCCTCGCGGATCTTGGGCGAATACACAGACCTCCTTTCGTTGCATTTGAAATAGGAGCCCAGCAGACACCTCAGGCGAGTAGGGGAGGATAGAGGCGAGAACGTCTGCTGAGCTGTGGGGATTACTTGGTGTCGCGGATCCAGGCCACAAGCAGGACACCCAACAAAACGGCCACAATCGGGATGACGACAGAGAGGATTGCGGTAATGATACCCAGGATCCAGTTGAAGACCGTGATGATCAGGGAGGTCAGGACGTATACAACAACGAGGCACCCGAGGATCTTGAGCAACATCCACCAGCCATCACCATCGCCACCAGAACCTCCGCCACCACCACCGTCATTACCTCGATGGATATGCACCACTTCATCACCCTTCACCCGAATATGACGGTGCCTGGCCATAAATGCGGCCAACACACTTTTCCATGAGGACTTGTCTTCGGGTGGATTAGTTGCAGGAGGCTTTATAGGTGGTTTTGGTTCTTCCACAACCATCACCTCCTTCCTGCTCAAACAAGTTGCCGAAACGACCATCACACTTCAGGTATTCCAGCTTTGGCGGTGTGGAGGGGATTGAGGGCTTGTTATTCGAATCCCGAAGAATCTCCACCCAAGTACTCCATGAATCCCCGTTCTTGGCCTGCATGGTAAACAACACGATCTCCATGCGGTCGGGGTGTTGGGATGGACGCACTGCAAACTCACCTGTTTGTTGGATGTATTGGGCCTCGGCTGGCGTCGGCTTTACCAACCAGCTTTCGAGCACAAGCAGCACAAGGTCAGCATCGAGGTCTTTGGCCAGATGTCTCAATAGTTGCGCCAGACCATCTTTGCCATGGTCGTTTCCTGGCATATCCATTTGCACAGGTATGATCATTCCTTTGGATGGACCTTGGAGCCTGGGATGATCACCTGCACGAAAGAAGGCGATGGGTTGAATACTTCCATCCTTCGACATCAGCTCAACGGATTTACGGTAGATACGGTGGAACAAATGCAACTCGGCACTACTTGGTTCTGGGTCAATTAACGAAGTCATAACGATACACTCCTCCTATGGTTGGGGTTGGGGGTTGGAAACAAAAGAGCCGCTGGTATTGCTACCAGCGGCTCATGGAATTATGCCCTGTGGGAGGGGTGGTTTTAAGGCTATGTTTTAACTACTGTATCAAAGAGGTATGTAAGGTATAAGAACACCTATCAGAATAGAGATGCCAGCCATTATCCACCACCACCTCGAACCCACTTTATCAGGCCGTAATGCATTCCATGATAAGAAGACAGCAATCACAGTGGAAACAAATACAACAATTGCTGATGCCATCATGGAATACAATAGACTCGCATGGCGTTCGGAATTCTGAAACCAATCCCTGACGGTGGTTATGTCGGAATCGGCTCCCTCATACCTTTCGCATCCTGCGTCGTTGGCCAATTCAGTAAGATCCCTGCGCTCGCTCATTGCCTTCTTAATCAAGTCAAAAAGTGTAACACCTTTTGGATTGTGTTGTCCCCAACGATTGCTGGCGTCCAGAGCCTCCTTGAAAGATGGCCTCAGGTTGGAAAGTTCCTTGGTAGTTTCATGACGTTTTGAAATCCCAAAGATTGTAACTACACAGGCAAGCCCACAAAAAATCCACGAAAGGAGCACCCGCTTCTTGATTGTTACCTTGGCCTGATCACGTATCGTATTGTTTGACGGTTGTTCATCACGAGGTTCGCGTAATTGGTCGCCAACCTCAACTTGACCGCCGCATTTCCTACAGAACTTATCTCTATCGCCGATTTGTGATCCACATTGAGGACAAAACACTATTTATCTCCTCCGTTTCTCTAAGACGATTGAAACGCTTATACCTCTGCCGATAGGGGTGAGTCAAGCTGTTAGAACCGATCCTGCGGGAATGCCTCGGCCCATTCCTTGATGTTCGTATTGCCCATTTCCATCCCACGCTGCAAACAATCCAAGGTCAGCAAGTCATAAAACTGATCCTGGGCCCATGAATCATCGGGATGAGCCTCTAAATGCGCTTGGATCCTACGCAACACCTGCACTCGTTTGGCATCGTACATTCGATTCGGGATGACGGAGAAGTTGGACATCCCGTAGCCCCCTGAAAACTGCACCCCCGCACGCCATTTGCGATAGCTCATGGCCAACACCGAGGAATACACCTTGCTATCCAAAATGCGGCTCAAATACTGACAACCTTGCTTAGCGGCTTCGTCTGCATCCAGTTTTACCTGTGCAGGATAATCACTTTTCATTCCCAACAGCATATCGGCCATCAACACCAGGCAATGATGTTCCAGTGGGTTTGAGTTTACCGTGGATGCCAAGTGCTCACATACCGCATAGGCATTTGTCAGTTGGCCATCATGGTAAAGTCTGAGGGCTTTTAGGAATTGCCGCCCTGATGCTCCTGAATCCGCGCCGACCTTGGAAATGCCGTCATGCGAATTGATGTTCTCCGAATGCACCACCAACTTGCTCAGGGATTGATGGAATGCCAGTAAAGCCTGATCGCAAACCTTCCAACGCTCCGACAAGACGGCATCCCTTGCATCATTACGTTCTTCATTGGCCAACCCCTGATAGAACCCATCCAACCCATCAACGGTCTGGATCAATTGGGTTTTGAGAGGAGCCAAGGAAGCAGGCACAACAATCTTTGTGGTTTCGGCCTTGATTCCCTCCAGTTTCGTGAGCGCTTCTTTTGCCGCCGTTTTGACTGCATTGGTGTCATCAGCATTTCCCCAACCAAACACCAAATGTGCATCGCAATGAACCGCCTCGGCTTGATACTCCTGCTGGCAGAGTTGGATCAAATACTCATTCTGGGAGGTGGGAAGAATAGGTGGACGGGATGTGGTCCTTGTGGTGCTGCATCCAAGCGACAGCACCAAACACAATACGGCAGAGATTCCCCTGAACTTCATAAACATCCTCCTTGTGCGCGAAGAAATAGCAGAATGGAGAGTTGAAAACAATACGCAACCACACGTCATACAAGACTAATAGGCCACATCAACGAATCGGATCTTGATGTAACAAGAACTTGTTGTCGTCGGCTTTAATCCGATAGACAGGAATGTTCTTGTAAGGCGGTGAATCTAAAACTGCCTCAAGCTTCTCATATTCATTACCAAGCGACTTGTTACATCGGAGACCCAACGTGACAGACTTGATCAATGAAGGCTCTATTGATAACACCCAAATTGGGTTGCCTTCTGGATCAGTAATTGGCAGGCGTGTGGCTTCCTCAAGTTTCACAATCAGCCTCGATTCTTCTTCGTAGGACCAGTGGGGGCTCTTCCTCGCTGCTAGGTCGCCAAGGACTTTTTGGTTATCGGACCCCATCGGGTCATATACGACGCGGTCATCTTTGTATTCGACTTCATAGATATTGGGTGAATCGAACAGCTCGTCATCACCATTAAACTCGATGATGATTCCTCTGTGCTTGTCGGCATAATGAGCCCACATAAGTGGATCAGTGGGATTCCCGCTAAAGCAAATAACACCCCACTTTTTACTAATCATGGGAAGCACGTCCTTTTGAAAACTCAGATCGAGTCGCGGCATTGCATTAGCAAGGTGCCGCAGAAGCGTAGACTTCTTGTTGTGACATGTCCTGCGATACACATTCCACGTAGTACCAGCGGGTAGTTGATCGCGAATCGCTTCAAAATGAGCTCGTGTTCCCAGCTTCTCCATCTTCTTCTTTGCATAAGCTTGCGGATTGTGTGTTCGCACAACAGGACTGAACTCCAATGGGTCATTAAATTGGCTAGGTGGAGTGACCTTAATAGAGCATTTATCAAGTGTCAGCCGCCCCGCTTTTGCATCGAAATACCTGTAGAGCCGTTTTGTATTCATGAATACTCAGTTGTGGCAGATTGATTTGCTAACCACTCTCCGTTCCCGTCCCGCATATTCGCCGCAGCTACATTCTTCTAGTACTTGAGATTCTCCAGTTCTAGGAATTCTTCTACGGTCATACATTTTACTCCAAACTCCCGACACGCCGTAGGGATGCGCGCAGCACCTGCCTTATCTGCTTCCTGCGTGACAACTTTCCGACTATGCACTTTGCCTGCCGCTACTACAAAAGGATCCGCAACAGGCATTCCTTTAAGCAGGTTACTACGCTTTACAAATCCTCTGTATTGTTCTTTACGGAAGATCTCAGCCACGACACACATCTCATCTTCCGTTGGCGGAAGAAACAGGGCGGAGTGTGCTCTTACCCATTCAGAAATGTGACTTGCTGCATTATATTGTTCAAGTTCACGCCTTACCTCTTTGACAGACCGCAAAACGTCATTATCGGCCAGCTCATCAATCTTTGCCCAAATTGTTGGAAATCTGGATGGGTAGTACTGTCCCAGCAGAATAAAGACATTGGTATCAAATACGTACACACTACCACCCTAAATACTTTCCAAGCTTGTCAAGATTCCGAGCCTTAACATTAAGGTGGGCAGCGGCTTCGCTTTTGGTCACCCTTCCTGCTTGGTAGTTCTCAAAAACGAGTCGTGTGAATCCTTCGCCTAAGTACGCTAGTTGAGTAAGATAATAGTTTCCGCCACTCCGATTTCCTGTACGCAGATATTCGTTATTCCACTCGGTTGACAGTGTTGTGTAATCGGTTGCGCTGATCAGTCCATGATCTAATAAACGCCTCAGAATCACCTCGCGGCTGACCGAGTACTTCTTTGCTAGTTCAGATACAGCACTGACCCCTTTGCTTTTGAACATTCTGACCCCTCTTGCGAAGCTCTCATCTGGAACTAGAAAGTGTGAGGCAAACTTATTGCACCTGATCTCCAGCTGTTTATCGTCGCGATCCATATACTCAATGTATTGTTCGTCAACGTCAGTGAGCCCATAAACCCCGAACAGTAGATGCCCAAGCTCATGGATAAGTGTAAATAACTGTCGTGTGAACGAGTTTGAGTTGTTGACCATGATGACTGGATACCGTGAGTGTAAAAGACAAAACCCAGAGATATAACGGTCCTTAAGGGAATCCTTGAAAGTATATACACCCGCTTCTTCCAGCACATGACGCCACGCCTTGAACGCGCTCTCTGACGAGACAAAGCGGAACTGAGCATCAACTGAAATGCCCAAGTAATCTCTCGCGCTCTTGGCTAGCTGGAGTGTTGAAAGATGCTTCGGCTCAATTTCCTTAAGGATATGCTTGTCAGTGGGACCAGAAGTTAATTCTCCCAGTGAATCCTGAAATGCTTGTGCCAGTCTAATCGTATGCAATGTGTCAGTCGAAAGCCGCGCCAATTCATAATCGGGAAGTCGCCGAAATTTGCGAACTGGGTCCTCCGTGGCAGGTGGTTCTGGAAAGAAAAACACAGCCAGTGGCACCTTAAAGTGTCGATATGCCAGGTCCTCAAGACATGCGTATGTTGGTGAACCCTTTCCATCTTCCCATCGGGAAACTTCGTGTGGTGTCTTGTCGATGCGTTCAGCCAAATCTTCGACAGATAAGCCACTGCGTTTGCGCGCCCACTTAAGCATTTGTGGGTTGATGGATGAACTCATGACGACCTACATACCAATCTGCCGAGGACAGAAAAAGAAATATCTAACACTCACCACTTCCCGTCACCCTCCAACATATCCGCCGCCCGCCACAAATACCATGCTGCCGTACTTCGATGCGGTGACCATTTGACGCCGTACCGATCCAAGGCTTCAGGTGTTGGCATCTGGCGTTTACGGTAGGCAATCTTGAACCCACGGCGAACCCCAAGATCATGCACGGGCAAAACATCAGGTCGGCCCAGGTTGAAGATCAGCAGCATTTCAGCGGTCCATCTTCCGACACCCTTAATTGCCGTTAGCCTATCGATCAGCTCCGTGTCCGTCATCTTTTCGCATTGCTTCAGGCTCGGTAATTTCCCATCCACCGCATATTGCGCCAAGCCTTGAATGTACGTTGCCTTACCCCGTGATAATCCTGCCGTGCGTAAGGTTTCGATGGGTGTCTTGGCTACCTCGGTTGGACTTGGGAACTTGCTGGTCTTGTAGATGGCCTTAAATCGCTTGAGGATCGTTCCTGCCGCGCTACCGCTAAGTTGCTGGTGGATGATGGCGTGGGTGAGGGATTGGAACGGGGATAGCCTTCGTGGTTTTAAGGCACATGGACCACAGCGAGCGATCAACTTGGCCATGATGGGGTCGGTGCGGAGATGTTTGATGCTCATCTGCATTTGGTTAAATCGCATCAATTCTGTTCTAGGCCAGCGTAAAAATCAACGCAGCACCGCGAACGTGCATCTTGTTCCTTTGACTTGATTTTGTTACCCTGCCTGCCGTAATGCCTCAAGATCTGACAGTTGGGAGGAGGAACACTGAAAAGACGATGCAAGCTCCGTCGTCTGCCATCCCCTATGATATTGATAAACTAGACCTTGATGCTGAGAAAAAAGAGGCCATTCGCATCACCGAAGGGCCGTTGCTGATTATTGCTGGTCCAGGGGCAGGAAAAACCAAGACTCTCGTGGAACGGGTGGTTCATCTCGTTACCAAGGGTGTTCCACCTGAAAACATCTTCGTTGCCACATTCACGGAGAAAGCTGCTGCTGAACTTGTCACCCGCATTTCCAACCGCCTTTTGGAGCTAAATCTCAAGGCCTCAAACAGGGGGAGAGTTATAAATACGGTAACCTAGCCATCTCAAACATTAGCCTAATTGGGAAGGAGTTACGTTTGTCGCTGCAAGTCAACTGAGACGACAATGCCCGACACCCTTTCATTCACCCTCGACGACCAACGCCATCTCCTAGCCGCTGAAGGTTGGCTTGATCTGGGTATGCCACGCGAAGCCAACGCGGAACTGGAGAACATCCAGGCACATCTTCGATCTCACCCAGATGTATTGGAGATCCGTTGGCACATCTACGCCAAAGAATCGAAATGGGAAGCCTGCGTTGATATTGCCAATGCCACCATCAAATCTGCACCCGATAGATCCGATGGCTGGATTCATCGCTCCTTCGCCTTACACGAGATGAAACACACCCAGGAAGCCTTGGATCTCCTGCTACCTGTGGCTGACAAGTTCCCCAAAGTGTGGACCGTGCCGTATAATCTGGCTTGCTACACTTCGGTTTTACATCGCCTTGATGAGTCCAAAATGTGGTTGGAGAAGGCAATCGGTGTGGGCGGTAATTCAGTGAAGTTGGCTGCATTGGAGGATCCTGACTTGAAGCCGTTGTGGGATAGCTTGGGTGGCGATAGAGAGGAAAGGCACAATGGAAATATTCAATAACGACGATAACAGATTTGTTTCTTGGATAGACGCTAATCCTGACGGTTACTTCCTCAATCAGCGGGGGCAAAATAGCTTTATGCTCCATAAGTCTAAGTGCGGTCACATCAAGTTCACGGTAAAGGTTGATTTAACTGCCCACACAAAGGTTTGTTCGACAGACATGGATGAATTGAAGACTTACGCTAAAAACCACAGCTCCACTAAATTGATGACCTGCGCCAGTTGTGATCCATAGCCTCGGGTTGTTACGGTGAATATTCCACCATGAAAATCATCAGCGGTGCACAAACAGGTGTAGATAGGGCTGCGCTGGATGTTGCGCTTGAACTCCATATTCCCTGTGGTGGTTGGTGTCCTCAAGGTCGTCGTGCGGAAGATGGAGTGATTCCTGACAAATATCCGCTGGAGCAAACCCCGCTGATCCAGTACCAGCAACGGACCGAATGGAATGTACGTGATAACGATGGCACGTTGATTCTGACCATTGGCAAACCATCGGGAGGTACTGCGTTGACCGTGGATTTTGCCAGGAAGCATAAACGCCCATGCCTTGTGGTGGATCTGGCTCAAGAGGTGAATGTGGTGTCGGTGAGGGAGTGGATTAAGGGCAACAACATCAATATCCTGAACGTGGCTGGTCCGAGAGCCAGTAAATATCCACAGATTCACGAGATGGCGGTGGGGTTATTGAGGGATGTGCTGAAGTATGAAACGAAAGAATAAATCTTCGTCCAACGCTACTCAGGCTAAAGCATCAACAGCAAGCCCTGGAATATCCTCACAGAAGACGGATGCGGAACGAGCATTGGTGAGAGAGCATATTCGCCAATATGCTTATGTGATTGTCGAGGCTTTCATCGAAGAGCAGCGCAACAAAGCCAAGGCTACGCAAAAAGTGCCAGCAAAAGTGCCAGCAAACTCGTAGGTAAACAGTGGCAAAACCGTAGTGAACTGTAGTGCAGCAGTAGTGCTTGACTAGCGGTGTTAAGTGGTTATTTTGCTGGCACAAACACAACGGCTAACACGTTGGTATTGAAGGTATACTGCTAGGGTGTCCTCGATCGATTCCGACACCCGCCTCCATCCCGGTTCACCACGGGACTGGAATCCGGCCCCGCCCACAATCCCGTGGAGGGCCGGAGAAATGTCCGGGGATCACGCCATCTCGGATTTTGTTTCAGCGCCCCGTGCCGGCCTCGTCCGGCGC
>Ga0123519_10004823_pt1 | contig 21641 bp, 18 predicted proteins | sample YelNatPaOPRAMG02_FD_87396 | JGI IMG/M metagenome (GOLD analysis project Ga0123519, IMG submission 87396) | Hot spring microbial communities from Yellowstone National Park - Yellowstone National Park OP-RAMG-02 (version 2) | ecosystem: Environmental > Aquatic > Thermal springs > Hot (42-90C) ...
TGTTTTTTTTTATTTTTTTGATTTCATGTATGCCAGAGAGGGTTACGCCACTTTCTTTAACAATAATTAAACCTAAACAAAATGATACTTTATATTCACCTACAATAGTTGTAGAAGGGCAAACAACAATTGGTGCAATTATATATATAGGAGCAACAATTAATCCTGCAAAACAGGTAATAGTAGATGAAAATGGGCATTTTCTTGATTCTATTACTGTATCTGATGTTGAGGGGGTTTATTCTGTTTTTGTAAAGGCTAAGATGGTTAATCATGATCCGATTTTAGAAAGCAGAACAATATATTATAAATCCAGTTATTAAAACGTTATATGATTTATTTAAAGAAAATTTATTTAACAGCAGAAGATTTATTATCCAGCCTTTCTCTTCTTCTTTTAGCATTTATTCCTGTTGGAGAAGTAATACTTAGAAAAATATTTCATACGGGAATTTATGGGTCCACTGAATATATAAGTCATCTTGTTTTTATTCTTGCTTTCTTAGGAGCTACAATTACTTCAAGACATGATCGCCATTTATGTTTTTCTGCAGCAATAGAATATATTCCATTGCCATATAAAGAATGGATCAAAATAGTAAATTCTTTTATTTCTTCTTTAGTGTGTGTTTTAATTGCTGCAAGTTCTGTTTCTTTTATTAATTCTGCATTTACTATTTATGATAAAATAGGAATAATACCTCTAAAATTGATAATGTATATAATGACATTAAGTCTAATTATAATTGCTTTAAGATTTATTTTTCATTCTCTAAAAGGAATAATAAATAAGTTAATATTATTTGGTAGCGTAGCTATAGCAGCTATTGTTTTAATTTTTTATAGCTATATTTTTTTAAAGTATTTTTATATTCCTTCTTTGATTATAATATTGTTTTTACTTTTTTTAGGAACCCCAATATTTATTATTTTAGGTGCGCTTTCTTTAATATTTTTTGGGATTTCACAGGGCTCTTACGAAATAATACCAAACGAAGCTTATACTCTTCTAACAGGCCCTAATATTGCTGCTATCCCTCTTTTTACTTTTGCAGGATTTATTTTGTCAGAAAGTAAAGCAGGCGACAGGCTTGTTAAATTATTTAGAGAATTTTTTGGATGGCTTCCGGGTGGGCTTGGAATAACTGCCATTTTAATATGCACATTTTTTACCTCTATTACAGGTGCGTCGGGTGTTACTGTTCTTGCACTTGGAGGAATATTGTTATTTATTCTTATGGAAAATGGTTACAAAGAGAAATTTGGCATAGGACTTGTTACTGTAAGCGGCGTTGGCACACTTTTTCCTCCTAGTATGCCTCTTATTATGTATGGCATAATAGCTCAAATAAACATAAAGCATTTGTTTATTGGAGCCTTTTTACCCGGATGTTTAATGGCTCTTGCATTAAGTATTTATGTTTATATTATTGAAAAAAAAAAGGGGATAAAAAAAATTAAATTTAATAATAAAAATGCAATAGCATCTTTAAAAGAATCTATTTGGGAAGTAATTTTTCCGCTTGTTATACTTATTGTATATTTTGGAGGCATTGGAACTCTTGTAGAAACTGCAGCAATATCTGTTTTTTATCTTCTAATTATAGAAATTTTTGTTAATAAAGATATTTCTATAAGACAAATACCAGCAGTTTGCCTTAAAAGTATTCAAATAACAGGAGGGATTCTTGTTCTTTTGGCAATAGCAATGGGATTCTCATATTATCTTATTGACGCAGAAATTCCTCAAAATATTGCTGCTTGGACAAAAGATATTATTCAATCAAAAATTTTGTTTTTGCTAATATTAAATATTTTATTAATTATAGCTGCAAGCATTATGGATGTTTATGGTGCAATAATTGTCATAGCTCCTCTTATTATTCCACTTGGAAAAGCTTATGGAATAGATCCTATTCATCTTGGAATAATTTTTCTTGCAAATCTTGAGCTTGGCTATCTTACACCGCCTCTGGGACTTAATTTGTTTTTATCGTCGTTAAGATTTAATAAATCATTGCTTTCTGTATCAAAATATATAATTCCTTTTTTTATTGTTTTATTAATATCTTTAATGATTATTACATATTTTCCTGTCTTTACAACAGGAATATTTAATTTGTTAAACATTACAAGATAAAAAGTATAACTTAATCTCTAATTAAACATATTTATTATTAGGAAATATTTATAGTTTATCATAAGTTATTATATCAGATACAATTTATTAATCTTTTTTGGCTAAAGAATTTTATTTTTTATTGAGAGTAATGCTTAATGAGTTATACTTTTAAGTTAAATACAATTAAATTTTTAAATAATAAAAATTATTTTATTGCAAATAATATATTTTATATCATCAATAAATTTTATGAAAGGTTTTTAAATGAAAAAGTATTTAATAATTTTAATATCTCTTTTTTTATTTTGTGTAAAACAAGAAATTCCCAAAGACGGAGCAATTTGTGTTAATGGAACATGGATAAAAAAAACTAACATAGATAAAATAGTTGAAATTTACAAACAGGAAATGGTTAAATTTTCACCAACTCAGGTATTAGAAGGCTTTTCACCAACCCTTAAAAAGAACGTTGCGAAACAATTAATTGCTTCAGAATTAATGCTTCAAGAGGCAAAAAAGAGGGGTATTACCTGCGATTCCAATATTGCCATAAAAATGATAGATGATATAAAAAAAAGATATCCCGATGCCAAAACATACGAAAATGAGCTAGCAAAAAGTGGACAAACGCACAATGATCTTATAAAGCAGGCTTACGAAGGACTATTAGTTGATTCTCTTATTAAGACATTAATAAAAAATATAGATACAATTTCTTTAGAAGAATGCAAAACCTACTATAATAATAATTCAAACAAGTTTACTACCGAAAAGCGTTATAGAGCTAGTCAGATTATGTTTATAGTAAAAAATGATTATTCGGAAGAAAAGAAAAAACTAATAGAGCAAAAAGCTCAAAAGGTATTATCCGAAATTAAATCGGGAATGAAATTTGAATCAGCAGTAAAAAAATATTCAGAAGACCCAGCATCCTCTTCAAGCCAGGGAGATATTGGATGGTTTAAAAAAGGGGATTTAAAAAAAGAATTTGATACTGTTATTTCTACTCTTAAAATAGGCGAGATAAGTAATGTTTTTAAAACCGATATAGGCTTGCATATTTTAAAAAAAACGGGCGAAGAAAATTTGCCACCTCCTACTTTTGAAAATGTAAAAGATCAAATTAAAACAACCTTACTTCTTAAAAAACAAAATGACATCGTAACTCATTTTGTTGACAGCCTTATGTCTTTAGCAAAAATTACTTATGCAGATACATCATATAAATGGAACGAATAAAAAAAATGTTATTATTATAAAGTTGGCAAATAGTATTAAATTGATTTTTTATTTATTTTTTTTTCTATTTGTGCTAATCTAATCTTTCCATATTTTAATTTGCAGTCATGAAGAAGATAGGCATCGCCCTGTGGACTTATTCCAGCTTTAAAAAGAGTGTCCATTATTTCAAGCTGCTCAACATTTTTTTTAAGCTGTTTGGGATTATTAACAAAAACTTCTGAAAGACTTTTTTTAATAGAAAAATTTTTTTCGGCCTGGTTGGCAATTCTTATTCCGTATGGACCAAGTTCCTGCTTAAAAGAATAAATATGTTTTTTGAAAAATCTTTCTATTTTTATGCGTTCTATAAGTCTTTCAACAATTGACCAAATAATTCTAAAAAACAAACCAATGGCAATTGCAAAAAAAATAGTTATTTTAAGAAAAAGCCATAAAATAATTACAAGAATTATAGTAAGATAAAATCTATAATATTCAAGAAACCACATAATTTTTATATAAATAGTTTTTTTTATTTTTCTTTAAGCATGCTTTTTATGGCCTGAGCAATAATTTTTGCGGTTTTTTCGCTTATTATAGGGCCCTTTTTAATTAAGGAAGATTTTTGAGAAATTTTTAAGTTACCATCTTTATATGGGTTTTTTTCAAGTCTCTTAAAACCATTTTTTGTAAAATATTGAGGTTTTTCGTACATAAAATATTCTGCTTTTTAATAAATTAGGTATTATAATAATTGTACTATACTCTAAATTCTCTATCAAGAATTTCGTTAATAAATTTATCTATTGAAATCGGATAAAATTTAAATTTAGGGCCGTAAATAAGTGCAGTTCTAACATTTTCTTCCATACATAATTTATCGTTAATTTTATTTAAATGCTCCTGTGGATTTGCTTCAACGTTTTTAATCTGAAAATATTCACTTTCGATTTTTATGTTTTTTTTATTGGAATATGCAAAAGAAAAGAATCTTCCCTGTAGATCTCTATCAAAAGTTTGTGGGTCAAAAACATCACCAAATGTTTCTAACATAATATTTGGCGTTATAATAAATTTAGGAGAAACATTTATTTTACCATTTACTTCTATTGATGCCGATTCGTTATTATCATCGGGGGCTACAAGAATATATGGCAGTTCGTGATATCCGGAAACTATTCCAGATATAGGTTTGCGTAAAATATGTGTCTTATGAAATATTTCTCTGTATAATTCGTTTTTATCATAGTCAAACATATATATAAAAAATAATTGATTTTAATAAGGAATAGATTAAGTAAAATAGAAAGCAATTTTTACAATAAACAGAATAAAAATATATGGTTTAAATAATTATTTGTTTTTTAAATTATAAAAAATCTATTCTTGCTTAAAAGAAATTTAATTCCTATATTTTATTTATAAAACAGACAAAGGAGATTAGTTATATGCACCAAAAAGCAAAAACAATAATAATTATTTTGTTATTAACTATAGGAATGTTTTTTAAAAATTCTTTTGATCTTGCAATAAGTTATTCTGGTTATGTTAAAAATACTAGTGGAAATCCTATTATCCTCGCAAGAGTATCTGTTGTTGGGACATCGGTTTGGGGGCTTACAGATAGCAGTGGCGCATTTTCTATTTCTGGTGATGATGCTGCTTCTGGTATAACTTATAATTTTGCTCAAAAACAAAAAAACCCTATCGTAGATTTTTGTGGGCGTTTTATAAAAATAAATAATTATATGGGGCAAAAAGTTAATATTGAATTATACACATCAAAAGGAAGTTTTATAAAAAGCATAAATTTTAGCTATAGTGAAAAAAATATATCTGTTGATATAAATAAAATATTGCAAACATATAATGCACAAAAACTTTATATAGCAAAAATTATTGTTGGAAACAATGTTTTTATTTATAGAATTGTCAAAATATCAAATTCAATTGCAGCTAATAAATTAAATGATGTTACATATATTTACGGCTTATCAAAATCTTCTGCCGTATATACCTTAGAGGCTGCGGCAGCAGGATATAACACAGGTCTTTTTGAACAGAATAGTGCTGCGGCAACAGGACTCTTACTTATTCTTTCTGCTCAAACATCAGACACATTAAACAAGTTTCAGCAGTATTATTTTGGAAACGGACAGATAGAAGATATTTCTTCAAATAAGCAAATTCAATTAACAAAAGATAACATGGTTCATGTAATAGTTTTTCCAGAAGGATATACAGCTGCAGATCTTAAAGCAGGAAAATATGAAGCAGATTTAAGGTCATATTATCAATCTATTTTCGCATTTAGACCAATGCCTTTTTTTAGGGAAGCCTTTATAATCTGGAAATATCCTGTTGCTTCAAATTCAAATATAGTAGTTGATGGTAATTCAGATACTTATTTCAAAATACAAGTAACATCTTCTGGAGTATCTTCTTCGGGATTGGATACTGCTATTAGAAAAGTATGGAATCTGCTAACTAATTTTAATTATCCTCCCAAAAGGTTTTATCCGTCGGGCGGGAATACCTCTTATTTATGCAAAAATATTATTGTTCAGTTTTTGATTTATGATCCTTCAAGAGGAAGGGCGGGGTATTCGGGCATAACAACCAGATTTACAAATCCATCATCATCAAACCAGAGAGTATCTGTTTCTTTGGGGCAGGACCAGTCACATGAGTTTATGCATGCATTTGGCCTTTTGGCAGATGAGTATTATGAGGCAGACTATGGACCTCTAACAAGTTCAACTGTAATTCAAAAGTCAGCATATATTACAAATGTTGTTTATACAGATTCATGCTCTCGTCTGCCATGGAAACATCTTCTTAAAGGTGGAGAATTTAATCCCGGGGTAGACAGTCTTGTAGGAGCATTTGGAACAAATGGCAGATTTCATTCAGAATTCAAATGCCTGATGAATGGCACTCATGATAATGCTGCTTTGTTTGGCGGAAATGGAATGCTTAGAGTATACGACAGGCTTTGTAATTATTGTTCAGAAATAACTGCATTTAGAACTTACGAAAGAACCGGAATACTAGACAATCCAGAAACATCATGGGATATATGGATAAATTCTTATCGCAAGCAATATTATACAAAATTCCCGTTTTATAAGCCTTCTGTTGTTCCTCAAAGAAATAGTGCAGGACAGGTATGGTTTATGGAATGTAGATAGAAAATAGTGATTAGGGAAGGAATATCTTTATTTTTTATTCAAATTAAGGCGATAGAATTATATTGGAGCAATATTTAAGCTTTTGTATTTTAAATAAAAAGTTTTTTAAATTAAAATAAAATAGGATAAGATAGCTTTTAAAAAAGCTGATTAAAGATTTGATATATTAATTAATAAGTATAAGCGGGAATAAAATTTGTTTTATTTAATTACAAAATTATAATTAATAATTAATAGTTAATAAAAATAATAATTATTTAGGTGTGGGAAGTCTATATTTTTTGTTATGTTTATTTCAATTATAATTATTAATTATTCAGATTAGGGAAAGTCTCTTATTTGTTGTATACATTTTATTTTTTCAAGATTGTTTAATTATTAATTATTTAATGTGGGGGGAAGTCTCCCCCTAAGCTTCATCCCTGCCTACGTCCCGCCCTAGCGGCGTCACAGCGAGGGGGAGACTTCCCCCAACAAATGAAATATTTTTTTTATATTTTAATTTTTAAAGTATAATCTTAAAAAATTATTATTAAAGAAAAATAATGGGAGATACATCTCCCAACCAGAAATAAAATATTTTATATAAAAAAATTAATAGAACGCATCTATAAACAGAAAAAGTAATTTCTTATTATTTGTCAATATTAAAATTTATTCCTAATAAAAAAACAATATAAATATTGCGATAAGACAGAAAGAATTATGTTTTTTTTATAATCTTATTTTTAAAATTTTCCATTATTGCATACATTACAGGAACCAGAACAAGTGTTAAAAACATTGAACTAAGCAATGATCCGATTACGCAAACAGCAAGTCCACGACGCATATTAGCCGCTCCACCAATTGCTAGTGCCAATGGAAGCATACCAAAAACCATTGTGGAAGTTGTCATGAGTATAGGGCGTAACCTTATAGGACAAGCTGTATATAATGCATCATAAAACGATAATCCTCTCGCTCTAAGAGTATTGGTATAATCAACAATTAGAATTGCATTTTTTGTTACCAGACCAATACTCATGAGAATTCCTATGATAGAAATTAAATTTAAAGTTGAATGCGTAACAAAAAGCAGAAAAATCCCTCCAACAACAGCAACAGGTACAGAAAACATAATAATAAAAGGATAAAGATAAGATTCATATAAACATACCATTATTGCATAAACAAAAAGAACTGCAAAAAAAATTGCCTTTAACATATCTTTTTGCATATCCATCATATTTTCTATATCGCCACCATAAAAAAAATTTATTCCTTTTGGAAATGTATTGCTTTTTATTTTTTTATCTATGTCTCGTAAAACGTCATTAAGAGAACGACTTCCTGTAAGATTTGCAAGTATTGTTATGACTCTGCTTTTATCTTTTCTGGCAATTTGAGAAGCACCTTTACTTATGCTAACGCGACAAACATCTTCTAAAAAAACTTTTTGTCCCATACGATTTATTATTGTAGTTTTAAGAATATCGTCTATATTTTTGCGATGTTCTTTTGAAAGAATTACTCTTATATCATAATCTGAATCTTTATCGCTAAAAACAGAGGCTATTTCTCCTTCAAAAGCCGTTCTTAACGTTGCCGCTATTTCCGACATTCCAATATTATTTAATGCACATTTATCTCTATCCAGTTCAATTTTAATTTCTGGCTGACCTTCTTCCCAGCTAGAGCGAACATCACGACAACCATCTATAGTATTTACAATATTATAAACAATATTTGCCGAATAGATTAATGAATCAAGATTGGTACCTTTAACTTCTATCTCTATTGGAGTTTGATCGGCTGCTCCAAAAAGGCCAATTAAAGATGCCTTTGCAGAAACAGAAGGAATATTATTTGCTTCTTTAAGCAAATATGAAATGACTTCGTTTGTAGAATGTTTTCTGCTTTCTTTTAATTTTATTTGTATCTGGCCAATATAAGTTCTTTGTGATGTTCCAAAAGCTCCTTCTTTTCTTCCTACAATTGAATAATAATATTGTATATCAGGAACTTTACAAATAATTTGTTCTATTTGTAAAATTGCTTTATTAGTAGCCTCTATTGTTGTGCCCGGGGGCATATCTATATTTAATGCAAATTCACCTCTATCCAGACTTGGTAAAAATTCACGGCCAATTAAATTTAAAGGAATTAGAGAGAGACTTAAGAAGAACAAAGAAAAGCTTAACAATACAACAGTTTTTTTATGATTAATTGCCCATTTAAGAATATTTAAGTATTTTTTATTGAGTGCCTTTTGTAAAGAATCCAGATAGGCGGTAACTTTTCTAATAATTGAATTTTCCTTATAATAAACAATCCTCGACCATCTGGAAGCAAGCATAGGAGTAAGTGTAAAAGAAACCAACAAAGAGACTAATGTTGCAGATGCAACAGTAATACCAAATTCTTTAAAAATCTTTCCAACAACACCTGAAAGCATCGCAATAGGTAGGAAAACTGCAACATCAACAAAGGTAATTGCAACGGCTGCAAGCCCTATTTCGTTTCTTCCTGTTAATGCTGCAACTTTTGGATTTTCTCCTTGTTCTATATGGCGATGAATATTTTCTAAAACAACTATTGAATCATCAACTAAAATTCCTATTATAAGAGTAAGAGCCAAAACAGTTACAAGATTAATAGTAAATCCAAAAATATGTATTATGGCAATAGCAGTAAAAATAGATGTTGGAATAGAAAGTAATACAATAATAGAATTTCTTATGTTGTGTAGAAAAACAAAAAGAACAAAAGCAACTAAAATAACAGCCAACATCATGTCTCTTTTTACTTCAAACAATGATTTCTTTGTAAAAGTAGTAATGTCTTGAGCAATTGTAAACTTAAGATTTTTATCGGAGTATTCCTGCTCAAGCCTGTTTATTACCCTTTGAACCATATTACTGCATTTTATAGCATTTGCATCTGTTGCTTTTTGTAATATAAGGCCTATGCATTCAAAGGAATTTAGTCTGCTTATTGTGTAATTTTCTTTATATGAATCAATAACTTTTGCAACATCTTTTATTCTAACTACACCTGTATTACCAAAAGAAGCTAAAATTATATTTTCTAACGATTGAAGGCTTTTTAAAGAACCAGCAACTCTAACAATATATCTTTGTTCATTTTTTTCTATAGTTCCTGCAGGAATATCTAAATTTTCTGTTGTAAGTTTTTGCACAATGGTTGATAAAGGTATTCCATATAAGCGGAGTTTGTCGCTATCTACTTCAACTCTTATTTCTCTTTCCTGTCCGCCCACTATAGTAACAGAGGCGATCCCGGGAATTTGTTCTAATCTTGGAACAATATGTTCTTTGACAAATTGGAAAAAATTATTTCTTTCTATATTGGAAGTAGCCGTTATTCTTAAAATAGGTGCCGAATTTAATTCTATTTCTTTAACTATTGGTTCTTTAACATCATTTGGTAGTTTGCTTTTTATTGAATTTAATTTTCTCTCAACATTTTGCATTGCAATATCTGCATTTGTGCTCATTGTGAATTCTAACCATATTAAAGAATAATTTTCGTTAGAAAATGTTCTAAGAGATTTAAGCCCTTCACAAGATGCCATTGCTTCTTCTATTGGTTTAGAAACAAGCGATTCTACTTCTTTTGGACCGGCACCAGGATATTCTACAGAAATTAAAACCATAGGCCATGTAATTTTAGGAAGCAGATCGGACCCCATTTGAAGATAAGAATAAATACCCCATATAACTAAGGTAAAAAAAATCATTGTAATTAAGGCAGGTCTTTTAATAGAAAGCTCAGTTATTGTCACGGGTGTATACCTTTTTTATAATTAACTCTGAGCCATCAGTTAATTTTTCTTTTCCCGATAGAATAACAGTATCACCATTATTTATACCAGAAATAATCTGTTGTTTCCCTTGATATTTTATACCTGTAATTATTGGAATTTTCTTGGCAATGTTGTTTTTAAAAAGATAAACATAACTATTTCCACTGTCATCAAAACAGATAGCTTGTTCGGATATTGTAACAGAATTTTTTATTTCTTTTGTTGTAATATAAACATGGCAAAACATACCAGATTTTATTTCTTCTTGGTCAGATGATATTAGTGTTATTTCTACGGGATAAAGACGGGTTTGGGGCTGTGGCATATAAGAAACAGAAGAAACATGTGCTTTAAAAGTTTTGTGTGGTATAACATCTATTTTTACATCAGCAGACATTTTTACTCTAATTTTATTTATATCCTGTTCTGAGACCATTATAGTTGTTTTAAAATATGAATCATCAACTATATTACAAATTTCTGTTCCTTGAGATATTGTATTACCAACATCTAATTTTTTTGATACAATTAGTCCTTTAATTGGAGCCATTATATATGTATCTTTTAATTGTTTTTTGCTTAATTCGTAGGATGCAATTGCACTTTTAAGCTGGGCTTTTGCAGATTGAAAAGAAAGTCTTATTGATTCTAAAGCAGCCTCAGATAAAGCGCTGTCTGCAAAAAGGTTTTCTGCACGTTTTAAATCTTTTTCTGCTTTGTCATAATTCGCTTGTGCGGTTATTAATTGAGCATGTGCCTGTTCAAGATTTGCTTTTTGCATATCGTTTTCTATAAAGACAAGAGTATCTCCCTTGTTACATCTTTTTCCTATTTTTATTCTTGATTCTAAAATTATGCCATAAGTTTGAGAAATAACGCTTACAAAGTTACTTGGAGAAATTGTTCCTGTGTAAGCAAGAATTTCTTTTACAGAATCCCCACATGCCCTTTCTACCGATACAGTAATTTTACTGTTAATATTATTTATTTTTAACCTATTGTCTTTTTGATAATTGTTTGAAAAAATAAAAATTATTACAAAGATTATTGTAAATATTATTAGAATAACAATTTTATTTTTCATATTTTTATCTTTTAAAAATCCATTAATAAAGATTTCGTTTTTCTTTTATAAATAATGCATATTTAGAATCAGAAATCTTGCTATGTTCTAAAAGCCAGCCTTTTAAAAAAATATTTAAAGAAAGAGGATTTAATTTCCCATAGTCAAAATCTTCTAAAAATCTTAAAAAATTATTAAGCATGGCTTCATGATCGGTTTGATGAACCGAAAATCCATTGTAATCATACATTCGCATAAAATGCTCTTCTGAAGAAAAATGAAAGAGCAAATATCTTTCTATTTCTTTTAATAACAAACCAGTTTTGGATTCATCAACAACATGGTCTGATTTTTCTATTAAATCAAAAAGATAATATAAATAATTATGTTGCTCATCCATTTCTGGAATACCAAGAATATGCTTTTCATTTTTGTCAATATTATTATTCACTATTTTTTCACTTGATGTGGATTATATAAATTATTAAAATAATACTGTTTTTATACTTTAAAAAAGAAATAATAATGAACAAAATATATAACATTTAGTTTTGTTACAATATAATCCAATTAAATTATTAAGATGATAGGCAAGTATTTGATGGCTAATATAAACAGAAGTGGTATTTTTGATATTAACCAATCTGTAGAGATTTGATTTTCTTTATAAATTTAATTGTTCACAGAATTATACTATAGATATTTTATGCTGAATTGGTAAATATGTGCTAATAGGATTTTTTATTAAAACACAACAAAGAATTCATTGCATTTTTATTGCAATTACATCATTTAGGTTTAATAAATATTTTTGCAACATTTATGGTCAGAACTATATAAAAAATTCAAATGAAAGCAAAAAAGCTGATAAAAATTTTTTAAGTTTTATTTTGTTAATTTTAAAATTTATATCCAATGCCCAATCCAAAAACAGGAGCAAATCCATAGGGGACAGGAAAGCGAACATCATTTATATAATAACAGCCGCCTAAAAAAAATTGCCACATAATTCCATTACGAGCCATTCCCTTGTAACCAAATGTTAATGCAGGCCCAATTACAGTTCTTAAATCATATATGCCTCCATTATCTTCAATTTTATATGTAAGATACTGCACTCCAAAACTTGGGCCTATAAAGAGTCTATGAAAGCGTCCTATCTCGGCATTAACACCAGCACAATAAGTGGGACGAATTACCAAATTAGGTAATGGTGACATAAAACCCAAAGAACCAAAAGGAGTAAATCTTAATAGCGGGTAAACTTTTATTTGATATTCTAAACATAGTCCTATTCCACCATATAAATTTCCAAATCCACCACTAATAGCTAATCCATTTTTTAATTTATTCCCAGAATAAGCAGAAAATATGGTTAAAAGAAGAAATAAAATTACTTTTATTGTCTTCATATTTTAGTAGCAGATTTAAATTTTTTTATATTTTCATAAATAAGCTTTAGTATTCTTTTTTTATTGCTTAGATTATCTTCTATAATTTTTACCATTGCACTTCCAACTATTGCTCCATCTGCACCAGCTTCTTTTATATATTCAATATGAGTTGGCGAAGATATACCAAATCCAACGCATAATGGGAGAGATGTTATTTTACGTATATTGGAAAGTGTTAATTTAACATGAGTATTAAGTTTTTTTTGAATTCCTGTTGTTCCTAAGCGGGAAACAACATAAACAAACCCTGTAACTTTATTGCAGATATATTTAATTCTTTTTGGGGAGGTTAATTCGGAAACTATATGTACTGTTTTAATATCATATTGTTTCATATATTTTGATAATTCTATAGATTCTTCTGGTGGCATATCTGCAACCAATAAGCTGTCTATGCCAGATTCTGCGGCATGTTTGCAAAAATTCTGATAGCCAATATAATAAATAGAATTAGAATATAACAAAACACCAATAGGGCAGTTTGAATATTTACGAATATTTGTTATTAATTTAAAAAACGAATAATAAGAAATTCCGTTTTTTATCGCTCTGTTTGCTGCCTTCTGATTTATGGGTCCATCGGCAATTGGGTCAGAAAAAGGAAATCCTATTTCTAGAATATCTGCTCCTGCATCAATATAGGTTTTTAATATTGCCTCACTGGTTTGTATATCTGGATCTCCTGCTACTGCAAAAGGAATAAAGGCAATTTCGCCTTTGTTTTTGAGATTCTGGAAAGTATTATAATATCTGTTGCTCATTTGTATTAATGTACCCTATAAATAGATTTTATATTTTCATATGTAAATAATCTGCAACATGAAAAATATCTTTATCGCCTCTACCGGATAAATTTACTATTATAATATAATTTTTACTAAGGCTTGGGGCTTTTTTAATAACATAAGCAAGAGCGTGAGCCGATTCTAAAGCGGGAATAATTCCTTCTGTTTTGCTTAGAATTTTAAATGCATCAACAGCTTCTTTATCGGTAGCATAGGTATATTCAGCGCGTTTGCTTGTATACAAATAAGAATGTTGAGGACCAACTCCACTGTAATCAAGACCCGCAGAAATAGAATGCGTGGTGGCAATCTGGCCATTTTCGTCCTGAAGAACATAAGAAAAAGATCCATGCAAGATTCCTGGTTTAGAATGCTTACAGCTTGTGAGTCTAGTGGCATGTTTGTTTGTATTTAATCCCAGTCCACCAGCTTCAACACCCGTTAATTTTACCTTTTTATCTTTTAAAAAAGCAGAAAATATACCAATAGCATTAGACCCTCCACCCACACATGCAACAATTTCATCTGGTAATCTTCCTTCCATTTTTAATATTTGCCTTTTTGTTTCTTTGCCAATAACAGACTGAAAATCTCTAACGATAGAAGGGAAAGGATGTGGCCCAACAACAGAACCAAAAACATAGTAAGTATAAGGACATGAAAATGTCCAGTCTCTTAACGCTTCATTTACTGCGTCTTTTAGCGTTTTATTCCCGCTCTCAACAGGAATTACTTTTGCACCTAAAAGTTCCATTCTAAATACATTTGGTTTTTGTCTTTCCATATCTATATGGCCCATATAAATATCGCATGACAGACCAAGGAGTGCTGCTGCAGTAGCTGTTGCAACGCCATGTTGTCCTGCTCCTGTTTCTGCTATTACTCTTTTTTTGCCCATATATTTGGCAATTAATGTTTGACCAATAGCATTTGTAATTTTATGAGCACCCGTATGATTTAAGTCTTCTCTTTTTATATAGATTTTTGCACCATTTAGATATTTTGTTAGACTTTTCGCAAAATATAATGGAGTTGGTCTACCGCAATAATTTTTAAGAAGAGAATTATATTCATTAATAAATGTTTTGTTTTTTTTTATTGTATCGTATGATTTTTCTATTTCAGAAAGTGCAGGCATCAATGTTTCTGGTGCAAATTGCCCGCCAAAGATTCCAAAATAACCTTTTTTATTCATTTGTCAACTCTTATTTAATAATTTTTAATATTCTGTTAAATCTAAAATGTTTTTTTTCTGTTTCGTTATTACCAATGCTCCATAAAGCACAAAATATACGTCCCTTTACACAAGAAGAAAGCACTGGACCAAAATATCTTGAATCAAACCCCTTTTGCCAGTTGTCGGCTATTAAGAAAATACATGAGTTTTGTAGTTTGTATTCTAAAATAATTTTATTGTTAATTAAAAGACGAAAATTAAGATAAACATCTTTATCTTTATATTTTTCTGTTAAATATTTATTTAATCTGTTCCAGAAAAACCAGTTATTATTAAAACTTTCTGGTATCGAATCAAGTCTTCCCTTATACAAATAAAAATCATTTAAAAAAATTGTATCATAAGGCTCGCCGTTTATAAGAAGAATAGGCTTAATTTTAATATTTTTGTTTGGATTTTCCTGTTTTATTAAAGAAGCGGTAAAGAAAAAATTTAATAATGGAAGTGAATCAAGAGAAATTTTTTCTTTCTTTTTAGGAAGAACATAAATTCCAATAGAATCTTTTGGAGAATAATCTGCTGGCAGAATTTTGTTTATATTGGATTTTGATTTAAAAACAATCCCTTTTTTGTTTTTTACAATGCATTGTCCATTAGAAACCACTACAGTATCTCCAGATATGGCAGATATTCTTAAGCAAGAATTTTTTGTTTTGGTATCAAATGGATTTTTAAAAATAACAGGACTGTTTCTTAATGAAAAAGACATATTGGAAAAAGGCCATATAGTAAACAATTTAAGAACAATAACACGATCGCCTTTTTTTATGGCTGGTTCCATTTGGTCTGTATCAATAAGGAATGTATCAAAAAGGAAGAATTTTATAAAAAAAGATATTATTATGACAAATATAAAAAATTTAGCAATGTTATAAATACAAATTCTACTATCCAAGGGCTTAGAATTAGCCACTATGGTTTCTCCCTGCTTAAAACCGCTAGAAATGCTTCTTGAGGGATTTCTACATTGCCTATTTGTTTCATACGTTTTTTACCTTCTTTTTGTTTTTCTAAAAGCTTTCTTTTGCGCGTAATGTCGCCACCATAACATTTTGCCGTAACGTCTTTTCTAAAAGGTTTTACCGTTGTTCTTGCTATAATTCTTCCATGTATTGCTGCCTGAATTGCTACTTCAAATTGTTGCCGAGGAATTAACTCTTTTAACTTAGACGTTAACATCTGGCCATAAGAATAAGCTTTTTCTCTATGAATAATTGTAGAAAAAGCATCAACAGGATTACCGTTTATTAAAATATCTAGTTTTACAAGATCCTCTTCTTTATAAGAATCAAATTCATAATCCATAGAGGCATATCCTCTAGAAATACTCTTTAGATTGTCAAAAAAGTCTATTATTATTTCTGATAACGGAATTTTATAATGCATACAAACACGTGTTGGCTCTAGGTAATCCATTGTCCCCATAATTCCGCGTTTATCTTCACAAAGTTTCATTATTGCACCAACATATTCTGTTGGAGTTATAATTTGAACTTTATCAATTGGTTCAAAAATAGCTTCCAAATAGTTTGGCGGAGGGAGTTTTTGAGGACATTCGATATATATTTCTTCTTTATTTTTTGTAATGACCTTGTATTTTACATTAGGTACAGTTGTAATTATATTAACATTAAATTCTCTGTATAGTCTTTCCTGAATAACTTCCATATGCAATAGCCCTAAAAATCCTGCTCTAAAGCCAAAACCCAATGCCGCAGAAGTTTCTGGCTCATATTTAAGAGAAGAATCGTTGAGTTTTAATTTGTCAAGAGAAGACCTTAAATTCTCATAATCATCTTTATCTACAGGATAAAGCCCCGAAAAAACCATTGGTTTTATTTCTTTGTAACCAGGAACGGGTTCCAATGCAGGATTATTTTTTAGCGTTACGGTGTCTCCGATTTTTATATCGGTAATATTTTTTATATTTGCGATAACATATCCAACCTCACCAGGAGAAAGAATCTTATCTGGTATTCTTCCAAGTCTAAAATAGCCAACTTCCGAAACCTCATATTGATTACCTGAGCTAGAAAAGTTAATAATATCACCAGGTTTTATGCATCCGTCAACTACTCTTACATAGGCTATAGCACCTCTAAAGGAATCAAATTTAGAGTCAAATATTAATGCTTTTAAAGGAGCGTTTGGATTTCCGGATGGTGGAGGTATTTTTTCTACTACTCTTTCTAATATTTTATCAACACCTTCTCCAGATTTGGCACTGCATTTTAGCACTTGACTGCTATCTATTCCAAGAAGATCTGCAATCTGTTTTGCAGTTTCTTCTGGTCTTGCACTTGGAAGATCTATTTTATTCATAACGGGAATAATTTCCAGATTATTTTCTATAGCTAAATAGGCATTGGTGAGTGTTTGTGCTTCTATTCCCTGGCTTGCATCAACAACAAGAATTGCACCCTCACATGCAGCAAGCGACCGCGAAACCTCATATGAAAAATCAACATGGCCAGGAGTATCTATAAGATTTAGACAATAGGTAAGGCCATTTGGAGCAGTATAATTCATCCTTACAGGATGGGATTTTATTGTTATCCCTCGTTCGCGTTCTAAATCCATATCATCCAAAATCTGATCCTGCATTTTATTTTTTGCAACTGTTTGTGTAATTTCTAAAAATCTGTCTGCTAAAGTTGATTTGCCATGGTCTATGTGCGCAATAATGCAAAAATTTCTAATTAATTTTATGTCGTACAAATTGCTGATTTCTCCTTTATTTAATAAATGAAATTAAGACTTAATAATTTATTTAAAATACAATATGGAAGAAATAGAAAAATTAACTTGCAGGTTTTTAGAAATGAATTATTAAATTGGCATCATTAAAATGGATAAATTTTTATATTCTTGGAAATTAAAAATTAAAAGGCTATTTTAAATTGTTCATTAAGAATAAATTTATTTACTATAGATTATATAATAATACAAAAGAGTTCTGCTTTAATAAATAAACAATAAATCTTATTTGCGAAGGGTAAATTTATGTGCTAACCTTATCACTTTGCACTACTTTTGGCTACTCGCAATGTTTCTGACTATAGATAGAATTTATTATTTTATTATATTATAAGAGGAGTGGCATTTTTTGTTTGCACGTTGATAAATAAGACCTTTAACATTCCAATGAAAATAAAATAAGCTAATATGTGTTCAATTATATATAAAATTATTTATCTAACTTGCATTTCATATTATAAATCTTATCGATCTATCAAAAAAAGATTTTTTATTCAGTAGAGCTTAATTATTATAGTAACGACAAAATACTTATATTAGAGTAATGATTACGAAAACAATAATATAATGTAGAGAAAAATAAAATAGATTTTATAAGAATATTTATTAATATATTAATAAAATTATTTGTTAAATAAAATGCCTATATGTAAACATGGCCCATATGAGTAACCAAAAATTATTTTGTTCCCAAAAATCCAATTGCTAATTAAGACAATAGAGTAAGATTTACCAAAAAGAAATTCAAAAAGTGATAATGGCGATACAATAAATGTACTATATTTTTCATAAGTAACAAGTTTATTGCTACCATTGTCACTTATTATGTCAAGATGGTACAGGTTCCCTCCTCCTGCAAGAAAACCAAAAGACATTCTTAAATGTTTTGATAATGTAAATAAATATTCTGCGGTTATTCCACCTGCTTTTAAATTAACATAACTCCCAAGGCCATTTGAATTAGATTCGTATGTAAATCCAGAATTAAAGCCCATGCCACCTAATCTAACCGAAGGTGTTAAACAGAAAGCCAGGCGCCCACCCAATCCCATAGTTAGACCACTTATATATGATTTATCATAAGATATATGTGAATATCCAAAATGATAAAACATACAACCATTTATGAGGTAATTTGGCTTAATGGTATCAGCACTAACAAAAATTGATAATAGAATAAGTAATTTGGGAAAAAATATTATACGACAAAATAGTAAAAAGATATTATTATTTTTTTATTCAAATATGGCAAGTGATTATAATTGGAATTCATCTTCACCATTATTTGTTTTGATTTTTATTACATTATTATTTTGTTTATTTTTGCTTAAAAACAATAAATTCTATTGAAAATTTACTAAATTATAATTTTTTTCTCTTTTATATTATCCAATTTCCTTACAAATATTATTTGCCAATTCAGAAAGTGATGGGTCTCTTGCCCCCATAACTAAAATAGCATCATCTGGTATTACTGCTTCTTTTATATATTTAATAAGAGCTTCTCTGTTTTCAACGGCTATGGCTTTTTTATTTTTTTTATTAACTGCTATTGCAATATCTAAAGAAGAAATATCTTTTTTAACTGTCCCGCCAGCATAATAAACTGGTAGAAGAAATAAAATGTCTTCCTGATTTAAACTTTCAGAAAAAGTATTAACTAATTCGTTTTTAAAAAATTTTAATGGGCCAAAGCCATGAGGTTGAAATATGGCAAGAATTCTTTTGGAAAATCCTTTTGCTGTTTGGATTGCTGCTTTTATTTTTTCTGGATTGTGTGCGTAATCATCAATGACCTTGATATTATTTGACAAATAAGATATAGCAAATCGGCGTTTTACTCCCCTAAAATTAGCTGCCGACTTTATAAGACCAGAGTCGCTGCAACCCAATAAATCACAAACGCAAATTGCTGCAAGAAGATTAGAAAGATTATGAATCCCTGGAATGGGGCAAGAGAATATATTTTCTCCCTTTACAAATGCAACTTTAGGTATAACAGATATTACACTATCTGGGAAGAATGTTCCATTTGCTCCAAAAGTTCTTTTGGGATTTAATATTTTGAGCCTTGGGTCATCAGAATTTGTAATAACGATTTCTGATTGCTTTGCAAGAATATTAAAAATAGAAAGAGTTTCTTTTATGGTCTTATGGTCTTTAGATACATTAAGAAAAACAGAAATATAAGGCATATATTTTATACAACTGCCATCGCTTTCATCTGCTTCTATAACAAGCAAATCCGATGAACCTTTATATGCATTTCCAATTAGTCCTTTCTCCTCTAGATATATTAACGGCGCGCCTGTAATAAGGGAGGCATCTTTTGCACAGCCAAACAAAAATTCCCAAATCATCGCAGTAACTGTTGATTTGCCGCTTGTTCCTGCAACGGCAATGGTTTTTTTTTGAGAAACAATTGTAGCCAGAATATCTGAACGGTGAAAAATGGGAATAGAATTCTTGCGCGCTTGTATTATATCTGGATTAGAATCTTCTATAGCAGTAGAAATAACAACAGCATCAGCATTAATGCAACCTGAACCATTTTGAGGGAAAATAGAACATCCTGCTTTAATTAGTTTATTCTGGATATCCGATACTTCATTAGTATTAAAAAGCCTGTCGGACCCCGATACTTTTATTCCATTCCAAACACAATATTGGGCAAGAGCGCTCATGCCCGAACCAAATATTCCAATAAAATGCAGGCTTTCATAAGACTTACCATTAATCAATATAGACAAATGTACCCTCCGGAATAATATCAAATAATTCTATTATTTCATTATTTCGCATGCAAATACATCCATTAGAAGCAGGCGTTCCAATTGAGGCTTCGTTTGCAGAACCATGAATGTAAATATATCTTTCGTAAGAATCAATGCCTTTTCCACGGTTTATTCCATCTTCACATCCTTCTAATCGTAATATTCTCGTGAGTACAGCATTACCCACTTTGGTTAGAGGCCAATTTTGTCCTGTATCAATACGATCTATAAATATTCTTCCTGCCGGTGCGCCATGACCGTATTTTTCCTTTATTCTGTGAAGTCCGCGTGGAGTTTTTAAAGAGTTTTCTTTATTACCAATTCCAAATTTAGAAGTGGATACATCATATTGTTTAAAAATATTATTCTCGGATATAAGATACATTTTTTGTTTGGAAGTATCCACAAAAAGAAATTTATCTGGAACATATCCTAAAATACGATTAAAATGTTTTGATGCTTTTCTTAATATGGTTTTTTTTAGCATAAAATATCTTTATATATTAGAAAAATTTTGTATTATAAAATATAATCATTATTCATACACCTTATAGAAAGGATTTTTTATTAAAATGGAAAAGAGAGAACCAGCTAAGCAAAAATCAAGAGTCTATGATGATACATGGAGAATATTTAGAATAATGGCTGAATTTGTTGAAGGATTTGAAACACTTTCGCAAATAGGACCATGTATTACAGTTTTTGGTTCTGCGCGAACGCCACAGGGAGATAAATATTATGAAATGGCAAGAAAAGTTGCTTTTTTAGGGGTAAAAAATGGATACGGAATAATAACAGGTGGTGGTGGTGGTATAATGGAAGCAGCAAATAGAGGTGCTTATGAGGCAAATGGAATGTCTGTTGGGCTAAATATTCAGCTTCCTTTTGAACAGGTTCCAAACAAATATATTAAGCTTTTATTAAGTTTTAAACATTTTTTTTGTAGAAAGGTTATGTTTTTAAAATATACAAATGCTGTTATAATTCTTCCTGGTGGTTTTGGAACAATGGATGAATTATTTGAAACACTAACATTGGTTCAAACACATAAGAGTCAATTTTTGCCTCTTGTTTTAATGGGTAAGAGTTATTGGAATGGATTAATTACATGGATAAGAGAATTTATGTTAGAAAAATTCTCTTATATATCTCCAGAAGATATAAAATTGATAAATTTAACAGATGAACCAGAAGAAGCAATAGAAACAATAAATTCATTTATTAAGAAA
>Ga0123519_10004826_pt1 | contig 21638 bp, 15 predicted proteins | sample YelNatPaOPRAMG02_FD_87396 | JGI IMG/M metagenome (GOLD analysis project Ga0123519, IMG submission 87396) | Hot spring microbial communities from Yellowstone National Park - Yellowstone National Park OP-RAMG-02 (version 2) | ecosystem: Environmental > Aquatic > Thermal springs > Hot (42-90C) ...
CCCGGAAGCATAATAAAGCCGATAAAAAGGGCTGCAATTATCGTCCTTATATTAAACCCTTCCTGAAACGGCTCTATCCTTTCTGCCTCAAAATGGACATCTTTTTCTATTTTTTCTTCAGTCATTGTTTATTCCTTTTTATACAAGTTTCAAGATTTCCTTACCCTGTCTTGCATATTCCCTTTTCACATCACCACTTACAGTTCTCCATATAAGAAACTGTTTTCTTATTCCATCAAGGAACCTTCTATTAAGACGTTTCCAGTCAGTTGACTCTCCGCTTGTCCTTCTCATCATCAGATTTATGGTATAAAACCCATACTGTCCCATCGGTTCCATTATAATCCTAAGTCGCTGACTCACACCTAAATCAAAAGGAGCCAGCCAGATATTTGTCTCTATAATATATTTATTCTTTCCCGACGGAAGTTTTTCATAATTGAGGGTAGCACCACCTGTATAAAAATTTCCTAAAGAGACATCCTGATAGGAATTAAAGTAGTCGGTTAAAAAGGTTGCAAGTCCAAGAACTTCAATCTCTGCGACAGTAAAAGGAAACTCAAATTCCCAGTTATCTCCCTTTGGCTCAGGCAATATCCACTTTCTTGTTACATCAGGCACAGCCATCTGGGCTGCCTTTCTCGCAGGATAAAGAGTAGAAAGCAGTACAGTGATAAATATAATAATGGTAGCAAATACCGCAGAAAGAGAAGAATAGTTTAATACCAACCCCTTTAACATACCTGTCACCATAAGAAATCTAACCACTACCTGACCTAACAGGTACCCTGCAACAGCACCCATAACAGCGTACACCATTGATTCTGCAAGAAAGAGTGATGAGATATGCACAGGTGCAAGCCCCACCGCACTATATGTCCCTATCTCCCTTATTCTTTCATATACAGCCCCGAGCATAGTATTAAGCACTATCAGGGCAGCTATAAGGATGGGAATGATAAGATTGCTTATACCTGAAAAAGAGGTAAGACCCATACTGCTATATACATATGTTTTATCTCCGAGCCCTGCAAAAATAATAACGGCAAGTTTTGATATAAAACTCTCCACAAGTCCTTTACCTTCAACATTATCATTAAACCTGACTGCTATAGAGTGAAGGGTCCCCTTCATATTCATAAGTGTTCCAAAGGGAAGTATGGCGATATTTTCCGCTTCTGTATGGATAAATGATTCCAGTTTTGCCTGAGATGTAAATACCTGTGCTGTCTTTTCCATCTTTATCTTTGCCACTTCTCTCTCAGGCAGCACTGAGAAATCCGCAGGGGTAATCCTTTCATCATCAAGGTCTTTTATATCATTAAGTGCCTTTTCATTAAAAATCCCTTTCAGGCGGAATTCCTTTCCATATATCCATATCCGTGCACTCCCGACATCTGCATCGGTTAAATGGAGTTCTTTTGCTGCTTTCTCTGAGACCAATACCGACTTTTCATAAATATCACTGAACCATTCTCCCTTTACTATGGCATTTTTAACAGGAGTAATCTCCTGGGGAGAAAGTCCTAAAAGTCCTGAAGTGAGTGTAGTATGCTCTCCGTATCTTATCTCAATGGCTGTTCTATAACCAAGTTCACTAAGCACAAACCATGCCCTTGGTGCAATAATACCTTTCCCGGAAAATTCACTCTCTGTATATTCAAGTGCCGTCGTCATAAGAGGAGCCCAGGAACGATCCCTCAGCAGAATTCCCTGATATACCGGCTTATACGGCCTTACAATCTGGTTATATTTCATATATGACTTGATAGAGGTAAAAGAAAGCACTGTGAATGTAAGAAGGATGAGTGTGATAGCAGTAAGCATAGTCCTTATAGGTCTTCTCTTCATATTTGCAACACCAAGAGAAAACGCTGTGGCTGTCGCAGTAATTCTCCCTACATCTGTCTCATATACCTTGGATGATTCCATCTTCAGCTGCTTCATCTGTTCTTCGAATTTTGAGGTAATTATAGAAAGCACTATAAGGGAAAGGACAAGAACTATAAAAGATAGGAGTATCACCTCAGGGGCATTTGTTAACCTGAAGGCAGGGTGAACAAGTCGCATAATCCAGTATATAACAAGGAAGATACCAAAAGTGCCTGCTATTCTTTTTTCAAGTTTTACAAAGTTGAAAAATAGCCGCTCTCCAAAATATGCGAAAGGAAGAAGTAGTATAAAATAAAATATTACCCCTTTCACAACATCGTTGGCTGTGTTTTTTACATCGGGATAAGCCCGTGCCTCAATTGCCTGTGATTGTCTTGAATATTTTAAAAACTCATACCATTCTTTTTTCTCTCTTGCCTCTTCAGCCATCTTTAATAATCTTCTGGATTCTTTCTGTAGCTCCGCCAACCGCTCATTCTTTATTCCAAACTTTTCAAAATTTTCTCTTCTATAGGTATCAAGAATTATCATATCCCTTGCTGCCTGATATGGTATATTATATATTGCAGGTGTATCGGAGACATCAAATCCTAATCCTTCTGCCTTTTCTTTACCTCCTTCCTCTGAATTTAAAAGAAGGAGTCGCTTTCCTAATGGACCTGCCTCTCCGATAATCTTAACCTTCATATTTGCTTTCGCAAAAACACATCCCAGTGGTTCAGAGTAAGAACTCCACAAGAAAGGAATAAAGTCAGGATACTGCAGATAATATCCATATTCACTCGGAACGCTATTTGCCATATCAAGAACTTCTATCTTATCTAATTGAACAAGATACTGCGGGTCTATAAGACCTGAAAGGGAGATGGTTTTTGAGTCAAAAAGAACTATCATCCATTCCTTTTCTTTATAATCCATTTTAAGATTAACGGGATACTGTCCCGCTCCACCCACACCAAGGTCCGGTGAAAGAATAATCTCACCGGTATCCCTGTCTATATAAAAAGCAGATAGTGTTATATTGTCTTCCTGGCTCAATGAAGAAAATATTGCTCTTCCTTTGTCATCTGTCATTCCTATAAGTGTATTTCTTACCCCCATAGATGTTTTATCAAATACCACTGCTCCGGAACTGACTCTGGGCACTACTAATGCATTGACCACTGGCTCACTCGGGACAAAACTCTTTGTAGGGTCAAAGGTTACTATCTTTGTGTTTAGTGTACAGAAAAGGTCTTTTATCAGACCAAATTCAATCTCAGGAAAGAAGGTAGGGTCGTTGATTGCCGTTTTCAAAAGTTCCTTAAGAAATCTTGCTTGCCTTGCTATATTTTCAAAATTAAGATATTCATAGGTATCAAGAGGAGTATCGATACGCCACCTTCCGTCATTAACAGTAACAAAAGAAAGGGAAGGATTACCTGAGGTGAGGACCAGTTCTCCATCTGTTCTTATCTTTTCAGGAAAGAATGTTTGCCATATAATTCCTCTCTCAGGACTTATGCCATTTACCAGTGCTTCATCTGGATTATAGCCTAAATATCTGCTTATCCTTTTCGCATATTCCATAAACTTCCTGCCATAAGGAGCAAATACCCTCTGGGTATAAAAATCATAAGAGTTGTGCCAGATTCCTAAACTATCGGAACCATCTGAGAGGTCAAGTCCTATAAAAAGTTTTGCATTTATTATCTCTCCATTAAGTATCCTTTTTCTAAAAAGTGGTTCCTGCCTCAGATGTCTCTGGATAAAGTTATTTATCCCTGTTCTTGTCTGAAAGTGCGATGAAGTAGCAAGAAACATAACCGTCCTTGCTGGTGGATTTGCACTGAAATAGTCCAGGATATCCAGAAGTGTTGCTATACCTGAAGCAGAAGATGCCCCACTGGCAATAGCAGGAACAACACTTATGCTATCATAATATGACTGCAATATAATAACATCTTCTTTCAGTTTCTTATCCCTGCCTTCAATATAACCATAGATGTTATAGTCCGTTACACTTTCCCAGTCCATCCTAGCAAATAAAGAAACTTCTTTTTCCTTCTTTGCCAGTTCAATAATCGCCTGGCTGTTTTTATACGCGTAAAATCTCGGAATATCAACCGGAATATTTACAAATTTTTGTTCTGCCTGAATCCGAGTTATATCCCCCTGTTCTGTAAATATAAACGCCTTCGCTCCCAGCATAGCAAGTGTTTGCCATATGGCGCCTGTATCAAAGTTAAGGACTATGATATTTCCTTCTATATCCTTGCCAGTTAAATTTCTCAGATCTCCATTACCCCCATATATCAGTTTTCCTCTTATTCCTTCTGGGGGAACTGTTGATGTCCTTACAAGATTGGGCCACAGGCAATGAATATCTATTTTTTTATTATCTACAGTAATATAGGCATACTTTTCAACAGGAATAACTGTTTTAAATTCCTCTCTTTTCACCTTCTTAAGCCCTGCTTCTCTAAACTTTTTTTCTATAAAATCTGCTGATTGGTTGTGTCCCTCTGTTCCCGGCATACGGGAAGGAAAAGAAGAAAAGAATCTGATATATTCGTTGAGACCTTCCGAATATAAAAGTGATTGAAAGAAAAAGATGAAGATGGCAGGCAGGTAAAATAATTTTTTATTCATCCCTTAACTCCCTTAATTTTTCCCATGCCTTTCTTGAACCAGGATTTACATTGATTTCTCTGACATATTCTCTCTTCGCATCAGCTCTCTTTCCCTCCTTTTCATACATCAGACCTTTAAGAAAATGGGCATCACGATAATATCCATTCATTTTCAAAACCCTGTCTAAATTCTTTCTTGCCTTCTCAAACTCCCCATTATAAAAATTTATAAGTCCAAGGTTAAAAAAAAGATTAACATTATCCGGAAAATCAGTCAATCCCTTCAATGCCCACCTTTCTGCTTCAGGAAGCTGATGTTTTATAATATAAGCCATTACTATTTTTTCGTATAGTTCTGCTTTCTGTTTATAACCCATCGCTTTTATCCATACTTCTATCGCCTTATCAATCTCCCCTGTAGAAAAATATCTATCCCCTTCCTTTGTAAGTTTCTGTGAAGATGCAACATCAGAATTCACAGAACATCCTCCTATAAAAACAACAAGGGTAAAGAATAATGAAATCTTTATTAAAAAAATTTTCATTATGAGATATTCCCCATTCTTTTTGTTCTTCTTACAAGTATCCATATAAGAAGGACAAGGGATAACCACATTAGAATTTTTGACAGGTATGTTTCCCTATGAAGGATAGTTGGCCATAAAGCAAAAATGGAAAGGACAATCACTATATCTTCCCACAAAGGTGTCTTTTTGCTCATCAATAAATGTGCCTCTTCTCATCCTACCCCTAATTCTTTTCCTTCTCCCCTACGCGGGAGAGGGACAGGGTAAGGTGGACTTTTTCTTTTCACCCCCGCCTACTTCTTGCCCTTCGGGCTTCGGTCAACGGGCTTCCACCACTAATACTTTGTCGGACAAGTACCAACTCGCCCTCTGTGCTATACGGTGCTCCTTACTCGTCGCACCAGCACCCTCACCCGTCAAGAGGGATAAAAATAGAGAAAGACCCCCTTTTCAAGCTCGTGTGCCTTCAAATCCATCTCAAAGAAGATTGAAACGGTAAATCATAACCCCTCACAATTAACCCTTATCAGGTAGAGTTCGGGGCAAGTGCCGGGAGGGGGATTTGAACCCCCACGGCTTGCGCCATACGCCCCTCAAACGTACGTGTCTGCCAATTCCACCATCCCGGCTCCCTAAATATTATATACTGCCTTTCCTTCTTAAGTAAAGTTCTGCACACGCCCTTGCAAGTTTTCTAACCCTCTTGATATACCTTACCCTTTCACTCACACTTATCGCCTTTCTTGCATCAAGAAGGTTAAAGAGATGCGAAAGTTTCAGTACATAGTCATATGCAGGATATAAGATATCTTTTTCCAATATCTTTTCTGCCTCTTTCTCAAATCTATCAAACATTTCAAAAAGTAATGATACATCTGCTTTATCAAAACTGTAAGTAGAATAGTCCTTCTCTCTGTCCTTATGTATCTCTCCATATAGCACATCCCTGTTCCACTTCAATTCATAAACATTCCTTTTCTTCTGGATAAAATTTGCAATACGGTCCAGTCCATATGTAATCTCCACAGAAGGAGGAGATAGGTCAATACCTCCTGCCTGCTGCATATATGTAAACTGCGTAATCTCAAGTCCATCAAGCCATACCTCCCATCCCACCCCCCATGCACCTAATGTAGGGGCTTCCCAGTTGTCTTCTACAAATTTTATATCGTGCTGTGATGTATCTATACCTATTGTTTCTAAACTTAAAAGATACATATCCTGAATTTTCTCAGGGGGTGGTTTCATTATAACCTGTATCTGATGGTGCTGATAAAGGCGTAAAGGGTTATCTCCGTATCTTCCATCAGCAGGCCTTACCGATGGTTCAAGATAGACCACATTCCACGCACTATCTCCCAGGATACCAAAAAAAGTAGCAGGATTCAGTGTGCCAGCACCAACCTCTACATTATAAGGATGCCATAGAAGACAACCCTTCTTCATCCAGTAATCTTCCAGTTTTCTCCATATATCCTGAAATGTCGTCAGCATTTTGCCCATAATAATTCCACTATCTATTTAGGAAATTCAAATTTTATCTCTACATCCTTCTTCTCTTCAGGTGTTGTCTGAAAGAGTTGTCTATCTTTATATCCAAGCATATCTGCAACAAACATATCCGGTATCTGGTGGATCCTTATATTATAGATATTAACACTATCATTGTAAAGTTCCCTTCTGTCTGCTATCATATTTTCTATCTCGCTGATTCTGTTCTGGAGTTGTATGAAGTTATTATTGGACTTCAGTTCCGGATAATTTTCAGCAACAGCAAAGATGGTTTTAAGTGCACCTGTGATAGCAGTATCTATTTTTTCTTTCTCTTCTACTGAACTGGCCCTGAGATAGTCCGTCCTCAAGTTCACTATCTTTTCCAGTGTCTCCCTTTCATACTTCATATACCCCTCACATACCTTTACAAGTTTTGTTATCTCATCATGCCTCTGTTTCAGAAGCACATCTATATTGGCCCAGTTTTTATCTATATTCCTGCTTAAACGCACCAGCCCATTGTAAATACTAACGAAATAAAGAAGAATCCCCACTGCCACAAGCACTACAAAAACCAATATAATGATCCCCATATTATCCTCCTTTTACCCATCACTCTTTACCTCGCACTCTTCTTTGTTCTGCTTTCTATGTGATGGGAACTGATTTATCTTTTCCCCCTCATTTAATTAAATGAGCCAGATTTACTATTTCTTTTATATCCCACACTACTATAATTGTGCAATATACATCAGAATTATCTTCAGGCATATCAGGGTAAGTATTACCCCCCCAAAGATAGAGAAAAAAACCTTTAACTTATATCCTTCAACAAGTTCCTTTTCACTTTTATTTGATATAAGAAAGTGTCTGTCTATCTCCCCCTTCCCTATTACTATATCCTGAAGATGACCGGGAACATTATGACTGCTTTTATGAAGGTTATTTTTAACACCCTCAAAGTCCTTTCTCACCTGCTCCCTTATATTATCTCTTGCCATCTCCCATTCCTTCTCATCTATCCACATATCTTTATTAACATCCAGTTTTATCTTCTCTTCAGGGTTTTCTATAATCTCTATTATCCTTCTCTCAACCTCTTTTTGAATCTGCTCTTCTATACTTTCTAACCTCTTTGCTGTCCCCAGTACATAGATGGGCTCTTTTTCCATTATATTATATTCTCTGTATCTTCTTCCGCCCTCTATGTTTGTGTATCTCAGAGAAATGTCTGTCTCTGCACCTGCCGGGTCTACCATAACAGCCCCTGTATCATCCTGTACAAAAAAGGGGATATCTGACTTTAGTTCAAGTTCCTTAACCCATTGTGCTGATTTCTGTGTTCGGATAAGACGCTCTACAATGATGTGATAAAAAACACAAGGAACCTTTGTATATGGACCTGTAAGAAGGACATCTGGAAGTGCAATACCATTTATCTCAACAAGTCCCATTGCTATGGAACGAATCTTGGAGGTGGGTATATTCTGAATAAGCCGCTTTTGCCATAACCGGCGGAAGCCATAAAAGAAAAAATAGATACCCGCAAAGAAACCTACTACAGCCCACGATAAAATCCTTGATTCTATATTCTTAGCCATTAATGTCTGAAGTGCCTCATACCTGTAAACACCATTGCAATACCATATCTATCACAGGTAGCAATCACTTTCTTATCTTTCAATGCACCTCCTGGCTGTATAATAGCAGTAACCCCTGCCTCTTTTAAAATATCTATACTGTCAGGAAACGGGAAGAAAGCATCAGAAGCAGCAACAAGCGGCCTTATCTCACGTTTGAAGTTATCCTTCATTTTCATCAGAGCAACCCTTGCAGAGTCATACCTTGACATCTGCCCTGCACCAATACCAATGGTCTGGCCTTCCGTGGCAAGCACTATGGCATTTGACTTTACAAACTTACATACAGTCCATCCAAACCTAAGGGCTGCCATCTCTTTTTCATCAGGTGTTTTTTTCGTCACAACCTCAAGTTTTTCAAACTCCTCGTTATCCGGTGTCTGGACTAAAAAGCCATCATTGAGTGTCTTAAACTCATAGGTTAAGGTTATATCTGAAGGGCTCTTTATCACCCGAAGGTTTTCCTTCTTCTTAAAGATAGCAAGTGCATCCTCATCATAGTCAGGAGCAATGATTACCTCATAAAACCTCTCCACTATCTTTTCTGCAACTCTTCTCTCAACCTTCCTGTTAAATCCTATGATCCCACCAAAGGCACTTAAAGGGTCTGTCTCAAGTGCCTTTTCATAAGCGATGGTTATATCTTCTCCAATACCAACTCCACAGGGATTGGTATGCTTAACTATAACACAACCAGGGACAGAAAACTGGTTGACAAGAAGGTATGTGGACTCCATATCAAGAAGGTTATTAAATGAAAGTTCCTTGCCCTGAAACTGCTTACGTAGAAATTCTTTATCAGAAAATCTATACCAGGCAGCCAGTTGATGCGGGTTTTCTCCATATCTTAAGTTCTGGACCTTTATAAGCCGTAAGTCCATCTCATCAGGAAGCGGCTTGTCCCCTTCTATTTTCTTTGAAAAGTATAAGGCAATCATAAAGTCATACCTTGATGTATATCTGAATACCTCTCTGGCACACCTGAATGAAAACTCTTCACTCACACAGCCATTATTCTGCTCCATCTCTTTAATAAATTCTTCGTATATCTCCGGCTTTACAAGGACACAGACATACCTGTAGTTTTTTGAAGCAGCCCGTATCATTGTAGGTCCGCCTATATCTATATTTTCAATAATCTCACTGTGTTCTGCTCCTTTTTTCAGTGTCTCTTCAAAGGGGTACAGATTACATACAATAAGGTCCACAGGCACAAGATTATTCTCTTTCATCTGCTTCTGATGTTCTTTGTTATCACGGATAGCAAGGATACCACCATAAATCCTTGGATGGAGTGTTTTTACCCTGCCATCAAGTATTTCAGGGAAACCCGTAAATTCTGAGACATCCTTTACCTTTATACCACTTTCTCTTATTACCTTTGCAGTTCCTCCTGTGGAAATGATTTCAACTCCCTTTTTGCTTAAAAAGTCAGCAAGTTCAATAATCCCTCTCTTGTCTGAAACGCTTATAATTGCCCTTCTTATTTCAATCATTCTTTCCCTCCTCCTTTATTATTCACGGTTTTTAATTATATACTAGCCATAAAAGCATTGTGCTGGTTAAGACAGATATTATTGTAAACGGAAAACCAATCTTTACAAAATTCTTAAAGTGGACTCTATAGCCGGCTTTTTTAAGTAGTCCCACAGCCACAACATTACAACTTGCACCAACAGGTGTGATATTTCCACCTATACAGGTTCCCAGGAGAAGGCCGAATAAGAAGACATAGGGATTTAATGATAGTTGCTGACACAGAAGTTGGACACCTGAAATCATCGCCATTGTATAGGGGATATTATCAACAAATGCGGAGACAAAGACAGACCCCCAGACAATAATATTATAAAGAATAAATGAGTTCCTTCCACCTGCCTTCTGTAAAAATCTTACAATATCATCAATAAATCCGATATTCTTCAGTGTCCCCACAAGGATAAAGATACCTGTAAGTAGAAAAAAACTTTCCCAGTCAATATGTCTGAGAGAAAGATTCTCTTCCCTCTCCTTTATAAAAAACCATACCAGCCCGATAGATGCATAAAAAAGACATATCACAGCAGGAAAGTATCTGAACCCATTACTAAAAAAAGAACCGACTGCAAGAGAAATTAACATAAGAATGATTAAAAAAAGTGGCAGATACGATTTTATTTCCTTTCTATCTACATCTGCTTCTAATATCCCTTTCTCTTTCTTGAAGAAAAGGTATAAAACAAAAAAGCTTGCGATTGCACCTATCTGGACAAAAAAGAATATACCGGGTCTCCCTGCTGGTAGAGAAAACTTTGAAGCAGGCATAAAGAAGAAGTCATTGAAGTTCATCCCTGACTCCATTGCAAGTATAATACTCGGACTATCCCCAACCATTGTGGCACAGCCCTGCAGATTACTTGAGACAGCCATACCTGTTATAAGAGGGACAGGGTTTATATTATGCCTTTTGGCAAGTTCAAGTGCCACAGGCGCCATTATCATAATTGTCGCTATATTCTCCACCACCATAGATATCAGTCCTGTTATAACACATATATAAAGATACACAAGCCATACAGGATGTTTCTTTTGCGATATAAAGGCAACCATATGGGCAGGGATACCTGAAAAGGCGAAAAGAAATGAAAGGATACTGGTGCCAAGGAAGATACCAAGAACATTATAATTTATAAGATAGGGAATATCTGAAAGACCTATAGAGCCAATAAATAAAAAGATTAAGATAGCACCACATACAAAGTAAAGCGCCTTTTCCCTTTTGAAAACTATACCTGCATAGGCAATAAAAAATATCAGCAGTGTTAACAGTTTGTTCATCAGAAATTCCACTTTTCATATAGATATTCAGGTATCTCTTCAAGAAAGCTGGATGGTCTGTTTGTGAATGTCCTGTAAAAGTCCCTGGTGAAGTATGTAATATACAGGTCTTCCTTTGCCCTTGTTAGTGCCACATAGAATATCCGTCTTTCCTCCTCAAGTGCCTGTATATCCATAGTTGAAGAAGGGTGTGGAAAGTGGTTGGCTGAAACACCTATGATAAATACAACCTTCCACTCAAGACCTTTTGCCTGATGGATGGTAGAAAGAACAAGCGGAGAAGCCCCATCTGTCCGTTCTCCTTTTGCATATTCCTGAAGGGATGCAGCAGATATAAAGTCCTCAAGGGACGAATAGGTAGAGGCGATCTCTTTCAACATCTCTATATCCTCATATCTTTCAATCTCATCCTTATATTTTTTTGCAATATATTCGGAGTATCTTGCCTCCATTATCAGTTTTATCCCTTGTTGTATATTTTCCTGTACCTGTATTTTTTTCAGAAGAGATACCAGTGATTTAATTGCAGTGTCTCTTCTAATACCAAACTCTTCTTTTTCTGTTATCTCAACAAATTCATCAAGACAATTGAGACCGGAGATATAAGGCAACAATCTATCTGCTGTCTTGCTTCCTATGCCTTCTGTCTGGGAAAATATCCTCCTCCATGATACCTCATCCCTGATATTTTCCAATACCCTGAAGTATGCCATAATGTCCTTTATATGCGCCTGCTCAAAAAACTTTATGCCTCCCCTTATAATATATGGAATCTTTAATCTGGAAATCTCAATCTCAAGTTCTGCTGACTGGTATCTTGACCTGAAAAGGATACCTATATCCTCTGGTGGAATACCACTATTAAGAAGTTGAAAGACACGCTGGGAAACAAAAATCGCCTCATCCTTAGGGCTGTAACACTTAACAACAACTGGCTTAACCCCTATCTTCCTTACACTCTTTAGCGTTTTTGGATATCTGATATGGTTCTGTGATATGCTCTTATTGGCAAAGTCAAGAATCTGAGGGGTACTTCTATAGTTTATATCAAGGTAGAATATCCTTGCCCCAGGATAGATTCTGGTGAACTCCATAATGTTGTTTATTGTTGCCCCCCTGAAGGAATAGATACTCTGGGCATCATCTCCAACGACCATTATATTCTTATTAACCCTGGCAAGTTGATAGAGGATGAGCGACTGTAATCTATTTGTATCGTGATATTCATCTACAAGGATATATCTGAAGTTTCCTGATATTTTTGCTCCTGCACTCTCATTTTTAAGCAGTTTATAGCAGAAAAGAAGAAGGTCATCGTAGTCCATAAGGTTAAGTTTTCTCTTTGTTTTCTGGTAATTGCTCCATATTGTTTCAAGGCGATGTATAAAGGAAGAATAGTCGGGAAATCTTGTATTTACAACATCCTTTATACTTTCAACCGTATTGACAGATAAGCTGAATATCTTTTTTATATCAGAGACCTTGAGAAATTCTTCCTGAGTATCTACTTTTTCAGTTATTTTCTTAAGAATAGATAGAGAATCCTCCTCATCAATGATTGTATAGTTTTCCGGGATGCTTAAAACATTTCCGTATCTCCTCAGAAGAATATTTGCTATATGATGGAATGTTCCAGCCCACAGGCCCTTAGGATATGAACCAATGAGTTTTTCCACCCTCGTTATCATCTCCCTTGCTGCCTTATTGGTAAATGTAACAAGGAGTATAGAAGATGGAAGGATACCTCTTTCAATCAGCCAGCATACCCTGTAGACAAGAACCCTTGTCTTTCCTGAACCAGGTCCTGCAAGAACAAGACAGTGACCTTCACCTTCCTTAACAATGCGAAGTTGCTCTTCATTCAATACCTTTTCATAGTCAAGCACTTCTGAAAGTTTTGTTTTCGTCATTTTCTTGTCCCTACAGTTAGATATAAAACAGCCATCCTTACTGCAATTCCGTTTGTCACCTGTTCCAGTATTAAAGACCTGTCTCTCTCTGCAATATCTGATTTTATCTCCACGCCTCTATTCATAGGACCTGGATGCATAATGAATGCGCCATTTTTTACTATCCTTCTATATCTTCCTTCATCAATTCCATAATAATTACTGTACTCCTTGAGAGATGTAAGGAAGTTCTCTTTCTGCCTTTCTCTCTGTAATCTCAAAAGATAGACAACATCCGCACCTTCTAATGCATCATCTATCTTATAGGTTAGTTTTGCACCCATCTTTTCTATTTCTGATGGGATAATTGTAGGCGGTCCACAAACCCAGACACTGGCTCCCAATTTTGTAAATCCCCAGATGTTAGACCTTGCAACACGACTGTGAAGTATATCTCCAATAATTGCAACCTTCATCCCTTTTATCCTGCCTATCCTTTCCCTCACTGTAAAAAGGTCAAGGAGCGCCTGCGTAGGGTGTTCATGACAGCCATCACCTGCATTTATCACTGCTGAAGAGACATTTTGTCCTATAATCTGTGGAGCACCGGCTATGGAATGCCTTACAATGAAACAGTCCACCTTCATTGCCTCAATATTCTTTGCAGTATCTACTATGGTTTCTCCTTTTGATATGCTGGATGTGGAAACATCAAAACTCAAAACGTCAGCAGAAAGCCGTTTTGCTGCGAGTTCAAAAGATGTTCTTGTTCGGGTACTTGGTTCAAAAAAGAGGTTAACAATGGTCTTTCCCCTTAAAGGGGGAATCTTTTTAATACTTCTGGTACTTACCTGCTTAAAAGAAACAGCTAAGTCAAGGATTGTCTCTATCTCATCCTTTGTAAGTTCTTCAAGACCTATCAGGTCTTTTCTTTTCCATCTCATTTTTCCCCACCACTAAAACCTTATCCACACCATCTATCTCTTTCACCTTTACTTCTACCATCTCACTTTTTTTTGTCTCAACCCGTTTGCCTACAAAATCAGCACTTATGGGCAGTTCTCTGTGTCCCCTGTCTATGAGAACAAAAAGTTTAACAAGTGAAGGTCTCCCCATATCTATAAGCGCATCAAGGGCTGCTCTTATTGTTCTACCTGTAAAAAGGACATCATCTACAAGGAAAATCTTCTTATCGTTGATGTCAAAAAGAACTTCTGTTTCAGAGACAACAGGGTGTGCTCCTACGGTACTGAAATCATCCCTGTAGAATGTTATATCAAGATATCCTACTGGAATATTTCCTTCTGGAAGATACTTTTTTATCCTGTCAGCAATAACTGCCCCCCTCCTTCTAATTCCTATAATTGCAATATCCTTAAGCCCCATCTCTTCTTCAATGGAGGCAGATATTCTTCTAATAATACCTTCCATTTCTTTACCACTCATTATCTTTTTCATATTTTTATAATATCACACTCCATATTTGTTTGAAAGCAACCTTATATCCCCTGACCGACCCTTCTTGCAAGGATAGAAGGTAGCCCTTTTTCAATTATCTTTTTTCTCGTTTCTTCTACAGGATACTCTATACGATAAAGGCTAAAAACACCTTTCCCTGTATCATATATGGATGCACACGCAAAAGGAAAACCATCCCTTGGCTGTCCTGTACTCCCCACATTTATAATATACCTGTAGTCGGGCATTATCTCAATCTCCATCTTACCGCTAAAATCAGGAGGAATTACCTCTATCCTGTCTCCATCCTGCTCCTTTTTATAACCGGCAGGTATGTGGGTATGCCCTATAAAACAGATGTGTTTGTCCAGCAGGGGAAACTCTTCCTTTGCTTCTCTTTTTCCCAGTATATATTTGAAAAGTGGTCGGGAGATAGACGCATGAACAAAAAGAGTGTTATCCATCTCTTCTTTTTCTTTAAGATTTTTTATAAAAGTCAACGAGTCCGCAGACAAACTCGTTTTTGTCCACTCAAGGGAAACTCTTGCAGCGTCATTAAAGGCAGTAAGGTCCCCTGTTATAATACCTTCCTCATGGTTCCCTTTAATAATTATCTCTGCCTTCTCTTTAACAATCTCTATACACTCTTCAGGGTCGGGACCATAACCGACTGTATCACCCAGAACAATACAGAAGTCAATATTGTTTTTAAGAAAAAGGAATGTTGAATTCAGGGCTTCAAGATTTCCATGGACATCCGAGATTATACCTATCCTCATTTAAGGGTAGTTCTCCAAAAGATATTCAGGGGTTGTATCGGTGAAACCCCTTCCAGAATATCTTTATCAATATCCGGTTTCAGCGGATACTGAAAGATACAACTTTTCAAGATCAAACTTCAGGTCTGCAGCACTTTCATATCTCCTAAAGGGCTCTTTCTGTGTTGCCTTTACAATGATAGAGTATATCTCTTCGCTTCCTTTAAGTTTATCCTTTAAAAATTCATCCAGTAAGATTCCTATAGAGTATATATCACTTTTCTTGTCACTTATACCTTTTCCCCTTTCAGGAGCCATATATTGTTCTGTGCCACCATTGCTTATATTCTCTCTTCCAAACCACCTTCTCAGTCGTGATGCATAACCAAAGTCCGTCAGCTTTAAAATATCGAGCGACTTACCTACAATAATGTTCTCTGGCTTTATATCGTTATGGATAACTCCTTTACTGTGTATATAGTCAACTGTCTCTGTAAGTTCAATAAAAAACCTAAGCATCTTATCAGCAGGTATATCCATTGACTGATAGGCCGCCCTCAAATTCATTCCATTAACATACTCCATAAAGATAGCCACCAGATGGTCTTTCCTGCCAACCCCATAGACCTCCACTATATTTTTATGCCTTAACCTTGCTTGAATCTTTGCTTCTCTTATAAACTGCTTTATCTGAGACAGATGATTTCTATATGGATGGAGAACCTTTATAGCCACTATATTGCCATATCTACCACTGCCGCTGCACCTATACACTGTGGATGTTGCACCCTGCCATATCTTTTCTTCCACAGTATATCCATTAAAAACCTCCCCTGTCAGTTTAACCACATACTCTGCCCTTTCCCTCATATACCTCCTAAACTTAAGACAGGGGAGATTATGACTATAAGCAATTTCCCCCTGCCTTTTTTATTATATCATTTTTGGAGAAATTTTTCCATTGGAGTAATTTTGTGATTTACATCTTGCGATGACGTTAGATTCTGGGACTTATCTATAGACTTTAAATGATATCACATATGAGGAGCGGGAATGTTTCCCGCTCCCTCTGCCCTTGACACTCCTCATCCATAAAGGTATAACTTTTATAATGAAAAGAGCAGGAGGCAGATAAATAAAAAATGGGGAAGTTTACCTTTTCATCCACTCAACTTGAAGAGATAATCTCAAAACTTGACATAGTAGAGGTTATATCTGAATATCTTACACTTAAAAAGGCGGGCAAGAACTTCAAGGCACTCTGTCCTTTTCATCAGGAAAAAACCCCTTCTTTTATTGTAAATCCAGAAAAACAGATATTCCATTGTTTTGGATGTGGGACTGGCGGAAATGTTATAAGATTTCTTATGAAGGCGGATAATCTCTCCTTTCCCCAGGCAGTAGCACTTGCAGCAAAAAAAGCAGGTATAAAGGTCTCCCTTTCTGAATATACAGATGATATAAAAGAGGAGAAGATTTTTAAAGCAAACGAGTTTGCCGCAGCGTATTATAAAGAGGCACTTTTTTCAGCACAGGGTAGCCGTGCTATGGACTATCTTGCGGGTAGAAATCTTACAGAAAAAGATATAAAACACTTCCATCTTGGTTTTGCCCCGACTAAAAGGGACTACCTTATAAAGAAAATTATTGAGAAGAAACTTAACAAAGAGGACTTTATCAATGCAGGACTCATAAATAAAGAAGGAGATACAGACACCTTCAGAAACAGGATTATCTTTCCTATATTTGACCTTCAGGGCAGGATTACTGGCTTTGGTGGCCGTGCAATGGATGATGAACAGATACCTAAATACTTAAATACAGGAGAGAATGAGGTCTTCAGTAAGGGAAGGTTATTGTATGGTATCCATCATGCAAAAACATCTATAAAAGAAAAACAGTTTGTATTTCTTGTTGAAGGATACTTTGATGTGATTAAACTGCATATCAATGGTATTCAAAATACTGTGGCACCTATGGGAACTGCCCTTACTGATGAACACCTGAGATTTTTGAAGCGGTTTACTGAAAGGATTCTGCTTGCCTTTGATTCTGATGAGGCAGGTATAAATGCAAGTTTAAGAAATCTTGAAAATATCCTGAAGATGGGCTTTGAAACAAAGATATGTCTGCTGCCTGTAAATTTTGACCCGGACAGATTTATAGATGAGTATGGGATAGAGCCGTTCAAAAAAGTAATGGGGCAGGCAATGGACTTTCTTGATTTTGCCCTGAAGGTAGGTTCAACAAAATATGCTATTACTACTCCTAAGGGAAAGTCATCCATTGCAAAAGAGATTGTAGGGCTTATATCCCTTATTCCGGATGAGATAGAACGGTATGAGTATGTAAAGTCCCTCTCTCTAAAACTTAATCTGGATGAGAAAATTTTAAGAAGTTACCTTAACAACAAAAAGGAGAGAGGGGAAAATAATATACTCCGGGAAGAGGCAAAGAAAGAACCACCCTGTAGTTCTGCTGAGAATCTTTTGATGGAGATAATTCTCACAGAGGATAACTACTGGCAGACATTTCTTGAATGGAAGGGGCGGCTAACAAAAAGATTAGAGGCAGTCGTTACTACTTCCAAGGAACTTCTTAATAACAATGTGGAGATTACACCTGCAAATCTTATCAGCCATCTGGATGAAGAAACGGGAATGTGGCTTTCCGGAATATTTATGAAGGCAACACTGAAGGAAAGAAACATGGAAAAAGAAAAGAAACAGCAGATATTTCAGGACTGCCTGTTGAAGATACACAGGTACTGTCTTTCTATGGAATTAGAAGAAACAAAAAAGAGGATAACTGAGAAAAAAGAGATGGGTATCTCCTACTACCAGGAGATGGAGCTTATCCAGAACCTACTTTTTGAACTGAAAAAGGAGTAAAGTATGAATATGAAAGGAAAAAAAGATGTTGTTTCAGAAAACAGCAAGGAGGAAAAGTTTCAGGAGATTATAGAGCTTGGAAAGAAAAAGAAACACCTCTCCTGGGACGAGATTAATGAGATATTACCCACAGACCTTACTGACCAGGATGATATTCTTGCTCTATTTGATGAACTGGAATACTGGGATATAGGAATTGATGAAGAAGAGCCATTTCCTGTAGAAAAAGAAGTAGAGAAAAAGATAGACCTGGGTGAGGCAAGGAATCCTTTACGTTCATATCTGAAATCTGCAGGAACATATTCGCTTCTTACCCATGAAGAGGAGGTTGCAATCGCTAAAGGTATTGAAGAATCAAAGAATAAACTTCAGAAACTGTATAAACAATCTGCCAGTAGAAAGGACTGTGAAAAATATGAGAAAGAACTTATGGAATTAAAAAAACGGCTAATCAATTCAAACCTGCGGCTTGTAATAAATATAGCAAAGAGATATAACAACCCAAAACTTTCAATACTTGACCTTATACAGGAAGGTAATATAGGACTGATGAAGGCAGTGGAAAAATTCAAATACAGGACTGGGTTTAAGTTCAGCACCTATGCTACCTGGTGGATAAGGCAGGCAATTACAAGGGCAATTGCTGACCACTCTGCTGTTATAAGAACACCCGTCCATATGATTGAAAAACAAAATAAAATGAAAAAAATTGAGGCATATATATTTCAGGCAAAGAATGATGAACCAACAGATGAGGAAATAGCAAAGAAGATGCATCTATCAATAACTAAGGTCAGGACTATAAAGCGGTCAATGAGGCCTGACCCTATCTCTCTGGATATGCCTGTTGGAGATGAAGAGCGAACAACCATAGGTGATTTTATTGAGGATGGTAAGAACCCTGACCCGTTAAAACATGCCAGACATGCACTTTTAAGGGAGGAACTTGAAAAAGCGCTCAAAACACTTGATGCGAGGGAAGAAAAGATACTGCGGTTAAGATTTGGACTTGATGAAGAGGGCTATCCAAGAACACTTGAAGAGGTAGGCATTGCCTTCCAGTTGACAAGGGAAAGGATACGACAGATAGAAGCGAAGGCAATCCAGAAATTGAAAAATTCTGCTTACAGTAGAAAACTGAAGCTATTTATAGACGGCGTCTTTGAAGGTAGTATTTCAAAATAGTATAAATACTCAACGGAAGTTGAATGAGTATTTACAAAGCATCTTTTATCTCTTGAAGGATGGAGATTGCTGCAGAACGCGGAGAAGGCGCGTTTTTGATGGGCCTTCCAACTACTAAATAGTCAGCGCCTGCCTTTATTGCTTCATATGGAGTGATATACCTCTTATGGTCTTCTGTTGAAAATCCTTTTGGCCTTATCCCCGGGCATACCACCAGAAGTTTACCCTCTGTTTCCTTTTTTATCATACCTGTCTCTCTCCCTGAGGCAACAACACCGTCACACCCACACTCTAAAGCCATCCCTGCCCTATATAAAACAATATCTTCCGGGCTTTTATCCCCTATATCTGAGGTATCCATACTGGTAATAAGGGTCACGGCAAGGATTTTGAGAGGAGTACCTTTTTTACCTTCAACTGCTGCATCCATAACCTGCCTGTGTGCATGAACTGTCAGAAAATCAACTCCCAGACCAGATACCTGCCTCACTGCTTCTCTTACTGTTTCCGGTATATCATAAAACTTCAGGTCAAGAAATACCTTTTTCCCCTTTCTTATAAGCTTCCTTACAAATGAAGGGCCTGTAATGGTATTAAGGACAATCCCCACCTTGAAGAAATCAACCACACCATCAAGTTCTTCCACATACCTTTCTGCCTCTTTTATAGTAGTAACATCAAGTGCAAAGATAAGCCGTTCTTTCGGGTCAACCATCCCCTATCTCCCTAACTTTTTGCTCCAGACCTCAATAAAATACTCAAGAGACCTGTCATATGTCCGCTCTGCTTCCGGTGGGAAGAGACAGCCGGGAAGTTCTCTATTCGCCCAGTGATAACTCAAACACTCACAACACAACCCTTTTCTAATGCATCCTTTATAACTACAGGTACACTCCTTCAGATTCTTTTCTCTGTTACACATCTCTTCCATTTTTCCTCCTATTTACAGGATGCAAGAAACCTGGCAAGGGAGTCGGCGTCTATCCCTTCCTTTTTAAAGAGGGATTCAGGGTCTCCTGAACTGCCGTATTCTGTGATACCTTTTCTGAAGAACTTCCCTGTATATTTCTTTTCAAGAAGGTACATACCAACTGTAGCACCCAGCCCTGTATCAATGTGGTGGTCCTCTACTGTAAGGACAAGTCCTGTGCTCATTGCCTCTGCCATTACATCTTCATCTATCACAAGTGGACAACACATATTTATAACCCCTATGCTTATCTCCTTTTCTTTCAGTATCTCTGATGCCTTTACTGCCCTTGCTACTATGGAGCCCATCGCAATAATATACCCATCCTTTCCTTTACGGATGATGTCTGCCTTACCATACTGAAACTCATAGTTCTCATCAAAATATACAGAACCATCTTCCTTTGTAATCACAGGTGTCTTTGACCTTCCCATACCCACAAACCAGTTCCCTATCTCTCCTGCGACATACCTTATCACCCTGTCTGTCTGGTTCGGGTCTGCAGGGATGACAATCTTAAATCCGAAAAGATTCCTGAGTGTTCCTATATAGTCAATACACTGGTGTGTCTTCCCATCTTCTCCAACATCCAGCCCTATATGTGTGCATACGAGTTTCAGGTTTGTATAGTTCTGGTCGTTCAGCCGTGCCTGGTTGTATGTCTCATCAACACCAAATACACCAAAGTCAGAAAAGAAACTTATCACCTTATCTGTGGAGACAGCGCCTGCTATGGTGGCAGCATTATGCTCCTGAACACCAACCTGAAAGAAGTTATCTGGAAACTCTTTTTCAAAAAGGTCTGTCTTCACAGATGTTGCAAGGTCACAGTCAAAAACAGCAAAGGGAAAGTCACTGTTGTCTTTGTTTGCCCTTGCAATATCTACAAGTGCCTTCCCGTAGGCAGTGCGGTTGTCTGTCTTTTCTTCTTTTTTATATACGACAGGGGTTCCTTTTTTCAAGGCAGGGGTAAAGACAAACTTCCTTTCTGGATACTGCCATACCTTCTCCCTTAATTTTTTATATCTCTCAAGGGATGGAGGAAGCCCTAACTCTTCCATTGCCTTTATATATGATGCCTCATCCAGTGTTTTCCCATGGTATCTATAGTCATTCTCCATAAATGAGACACCCTTACCTATAACTGTATTGGCAATGATACATACAGGAGAATCCATCTGGATGGACTTCTTTATTGCATCATAAATCTCTGAAAAGTTATGGCCATCTACCTCCATCATTTCCCATCCATCAGCACGATAATTGGCACATATACGGCAGGGCATCACCTTATCTGTCCTTCCACTTATCTGTATATTGTTGTTGTCTATGAGCACTGTTATATTGGTCAGCCCATACTTAACAGCAAACCTCCGTGCCTCTGCCACCTGCCCCTTTGTTTGCTCCCCATCACTCATAAGGACAAATATGTGTGTATCCCTTTTATGAAGGCGGTCAGCAAGAGCAAATCCACAGCCAGCAGAAAGCCCCTGTCCTAAATTAC
>Ga0123519_10004828_pt1 | contig 21636 bp, 20 predicted proteins | sample YelNatPaOPRAMG02_FD_87396 | JGI IMG/M metagenome (GOLD analysis project Ga0123519, IMG submission 87396) | Hot spring microbial communities from Yellowstone National Park - Yellowstone National Park OP-RAMG-02 (version 2) | ecosystem: Environmental > Aquatic > Thermal springs > Hot (42-90C) ...
ACCTCGGACCCGACAGGCGGATAGAAGTTCTCCACAATGCGCTTGCGATCGATACCCATCGCGATGGCTTGCCGTACCTTCTCATTGTCGAAGGGTGGATAGGCCGTGTTAAAGCCAATGTAGAAGATATTGAAACCTTCGCGCGGATATAGCTTCAGGTTGGGATCAGCCTGGATGGTCTTGAAATCCTCCGGTCCGGGGTTGTCAATGCCGTCCACCGTACCCGCCTGCAGCTCCAGCGTGCGCTGTGCCGACTCGGTGCTCCACCGGAAAATCAGGTTGGGGGTCTTGGCCTTCTCGCCCCAATAGTCATCGAAGCGCTTGAAAGTGATGTTTTCGCCGCGCTTCCACTCAACGATCTGATAGGGTCCGGTGCCGATAGGTTTCTCCAGCATCTTGCCACCGCCCTTCTCTGCTTCCATTTGCTCCGAGGGATGGATGCTGAAGGCGCTGAAAGCTATCTTGGCGAGGAAGGCAACGTCCGGATAGCACAGCGTAAACTTGACCGTCAGGTCGTCCACCGCTTCGATGGATTTGAGCTCGCCTCCATAGGCACACGGATCTTCTTCAGCTGCCTTGGCTGCCTCAGTAGCTGCCGACTTGGCTTCCTTCTTGCCGAACCACTTCTCGTAGATCTTGTCGTACTCGCCCGACTCCTTGACCGCCTTCAACCCGGCGTTGATGGCCGCCAGGACTTCGGGCTTCTTCTTGTTAACGGCAATGCCATAGTACTCCTCGGTGAAGGGTTCACCCACCACCTGGACCTTCATCTCCGGGTTCGCCTTGATGATGTCCAGCGAGGTGGGACCATCGGCGATGACGGCATCCACGTCGCCATTGGCGAGCGCCTGGAAGGCCAGGGTGACCTCGTCATAGCGCACGATCTCCGCTTTGGTGTTCTCGGTAGCCCAGATGTCACCGGTTGTACCCAGCTGCACACCGATCTTCTTGCCGGCGAGATCTGCCGGGGTCTTATAGGGGCTGCCGATCTTCACCGAGAGCACCTGCCCCGCATTGAAGTAGGGGTCACTAAAATCAACTGTCTTCTTGCGGTCTTCGGTGATCGTTGCTGCCGACATCACTGCGTCAAACTCACCGCTGGCCAACGCCACGAAAATGCCATCCCAGCGTGTGTTGACCCACTCCACCTCGAAGCCAGCCGCCTTGGCAATCGCAGCCATCAGGTCCGGGTCGAAGCCTACAATTTTGCCACTCTCATCCACAGACTCAAAAGGTGGATACTCGGCGTTGGTGCCCACTTTGATCTTGGTGATTTTGGCTGGTGCCTCGGTAGCAGCTTCAGTTGGCTTGGCCGCCTCAGTTGCCGCCTCAGTCGGCTTGGGTGCTTCGGTAGCCGCCTCGGTCGCCTTGGGCGCCTCGGTAGCCGCCTCGGTCGCCTTGGGCGCCTCGGTAGCCGCCTCGGTCGGCTTGGGTGCTTCGGTAGCCGCCTCGGTCGCCTTGGGCGCCTCGGTAGCCGCCTCGGTCGGCTTGGGTGCTTCAGTCGCTGCCTCAGTCGGCTTGGGTGCTTCAGTCGCTGCCTCAGTCGCCTTGGGTGCTTCGGTAGCCGCCTTGGTCGGCTTCGGCGCCTCCGTCGCTGCTTCGGTCGCCTTGGGCGCCTCGGTTGCTGCTTCAGTTGCCTTCGGTGCTTCGGTCTCGGTGGCCTTGGGTGCGACAGGTGTTACTGTAAACGACTCCGGCTGCCGGCACTGCACTGCCACCAGGCTGACGGCCAGCAGCAATGCCAAAAGTAACACAATATTGCCCTTCTTCATAAGCCTCCTCCTTAGAAACGGTTCTGGATTGTCAGAAGCTGACACCGCACATACGTCATGTGCTCCATCGCATTCCGTCAGGTGCAGTGTATCACCCCCTTTCCACAATGCCGATACCGAACCACCGCCATCAACGGCGCGTTTCGCCAAGGTAAACTGCTCTTACTTCCGGGTTCTCGCGCAATTCCTTTGCGGAACCTTGTAGCACCACACGCCCGGTCTCCAAGACATAGCCGCGTTGAGCAATCTGCAAAGCCATGTTGACATTTTGCTCTACCAACAGGACGGTAGTGCCTTGCTGGTTGATCTCGCGGATGATCGAGAAGATTTCTTGTACAAGGATCGGCGCCAGCCCCATAGAAGGTTCATCGAGCAACAGCACACGTGGGCGCGCCATCAATGCGCGGGCGATGGCCAACATTTGTTGCTCGCCACCGGATAGTGTACCACCTACTTGGCGCGCGCGTTCTTTCAGGCGTGGAAATATGGCGAAGACGCGCTCCAAATCTTGAGCAATCCCATTGCGGTCCGAACGCGCATAAGCGCCCATTTCCAGGTTCTCCATCACGGTCAGCCGGGAGAAGATCCTCCGTCCTTCCGGCGCCTGGGAGATGCCCTTTGCCACGATTTCGTGGGGTTTGAACATGTTCAACGACTCGCCGTTCAACCTGATCTCGCCGTGACGCGGCTTGAGGATGCCACAGATGGTGTTCAGCGTCGTGCTCTTACCAGCACCGTTCGCTCCTACCAAGGTGACAATTTCGCCCTTATCCACCGAGATGGAAATGCCCTTGAGCGCATGAATGCTGCCGTAGTAGGCGTGGATGTTGTCAACCTCAAGCAATGCCATGGCCATCTCCCCCACGGCCCAGATAGGCCTCGATCACGGCCGGATTGCGCTGGATTTCTGCCGGTGTGCCTTCTGCGATTTTCTCGCCATAATCCAATACGGTGACGCGGTCCGAAATGCCCATCACAACGCGCATATCATGCTCGATCAGCAGTACGGTCAACCCGAGCTCGTCGCGCAGCCTGCTAATGAATGCCATCATCTCCTCGGTCTCGGCCGGATTCATACCGGCCGTCGGCTCGTCAAGGAGCAGCAGCAGTGGATCGCTCGCCAAAGCGCGGGCAACTTCCAACCGTCGCTGGTCGCCATATGGTAAGTTTTTTGCCAGGACATCCCCTTTGCCGCGTAGCCCTACAAATCGCAGCAGTTCCTTGCCGCGTTCGACAGCACGACGTTCTTCTTGCACTGTGGCAGGATCACGCACAATGGCACCGAACAATCCTGATTTCATGCGGGTATGCATGCCCACCAGGATGTTCTCCAACGCTGTCATTTCCTTGAAAAGACGAATGTTCTGATATGTGCGCGCAATGCCTCGTGCGGTAATGAGGTCAGGACGCAATCCGACCAAATCACCGCCGTCAAACACGATCTGCCCTTCCTCCGGCTTATAGAAGCCAGTAATACAATTGAAAAAGGTGGTTTTGCCGGCGCCGTTGGGCCCGATAATGCTGGCGATCATCCCCCTTTCCAACACAAAGTCGACTTTGTTGACCGCCACCAAGCCGCCGAAGCGTTTGGTGACCCTTTTCGCCTCCAGAAGTGCCATGGCACCTCCCGTACCACTGTGGTCAGCCGACGGCATGCGCAGTTACTCCTTCCGCCTCTTCCTCTTCACGGAGTTCGAGGCGACGGCGTGCCGAAGGGAGCAGTCCTTCCGGTCGGACCAGCATCATAATCACCAGGCCTGCGCCATAAGCCAGGATACGGTATTCGTCCACCTCACGCAGCACTTCAGGCAGACCGATGAGGAAAAAGGCGCCCGTGATCACCCCTGGGATGCTGCCGATGCCGCCGATGATGATCAGACACAACACATTGATCGAGACAAAGAGGGTGAAGTCCATAGGGAAGATAGCACCCTGGCGGGCAGCAAAGATCGCACCTCCCACGCCGGCAAACGACGCGCCGATGGCGAACGCCATCAACTTGGCCGCCACAAGGTTAATGCCCATCGCTTGTGCCACATCCTCGTCCTCACGCACAGCGATCCACGCTCGTCCGATGCGCGAGTCGTTGAGACGCAGCGAGATGAAGACCACCACCAGACACGCGGCCAGGATCAGGTAATAGAGATAACGCGGATCGCTCAACTGGATGCCAAAGAAGGGAGGCGGCGGTGTCTCCATAATGCCCTGTGGCCCGCCGATGTAGGGCTTCAATACGTCTGAGAGCGCCAGAATGCGGATGATCTCCCCAAATCCCAATGTGACGATAGCAAGATAGTCACCGCGCAGACGCAAAACAGGGATGCCGAGCAGGATACCAGATGTCGCAGCGAACACTAATGCAATCGGCAATGCCAGCCAGAACGGCAATCCCAAGTGGAGTGATGAAGCCGGCGAGCTGAAGAGTGCCATCGTATAGGCACCGATGGCATAGAAAGCGACATAGCCCAGATCCAGCAGACCGGCCATGCCTACCACAATGTTCAAACCCAAGCCCATCAGCGTGAACAGCCCGATGGTGGTTAACGTTTGTGACCAGAACAACCCCACTGCAAAGGGGAGCGCAGCCAAGGCGCCGGCAATGAGCACAACCGATGCATAACGCCAGGCACCCCCGCTCCTCCGTCGAGCCACCGCCGCATCCGGGCGTGGGCGTGCCCGCAACAGGTAAGTCATCAGGCCGACCAGGACCAACAGGCCGATGCCGGCCGGCAGCGGAAGCACCTTGCCTGCCTTCACACCCAAGAAATTCATCACCAGGCGCGACACGTCCAGGCCGATGATCGCCTCCCAGAAGAGACCGACCAGGATGACCGCCATGACGCCCTCGACGAGGGCGCGCCGTAGTTGTTGTGGCAATAACCCGAAGAGAACAGCCATGATTGCCATTATTGCCGACATTCCAATCAGCACTAAGACGGCGCTGGGCAGCGGCTGTCCGAAAGACAGAGCAGCTACCATCTCTGGCGTGGCGTTAACCAGCACGTCGCGCAACGCCACTTGGCTTACCACGAGCAACAAAACGGCCAGCATGGCGCCGGTGATCAGGCCGGAAATCCCTGCTGCCAGCACCTTACTCCCCAGCTGAGGGGTGCTTCTGGACACCTGTCGCGCTGCTAAAGCCCCGGCCGCCAAGCCGAAGGCCAGCAGGATCACTATCGAGAGCGTGAAGTCGCCGACCAGATAGCGTTTGGCGAAGGTTTGCACCATGCCGATCAGCACAATGAAAACGGCGGTCACACCTACAATGAGCCCATTGCGTACTCCGGCACGAACGATGGACAACAGGTTCACGCGTGCATTCCTCCTAGGCCTTCTTGCCGGACAGCACTTCACCCAAGATCCCGGAAGGTCGGAAGATCAACACGATTACCAACAGACCGAACGAAATCACATCTTTGAGTTGCGTGCTGATATTCAAAGCGGTGGGCGCGATCGCCTCCACGAAGCCGAGGAACAGACCACCCATCATAGCGCCGGGGATATTGCCGATGCCGCCCAGCACGGCTGCCGTGAACGCTTTGATACCCGGGATGAAGCCCACCGTGTGGATCACCTGCTTGTACCACAATCCCCACATCACGCCCGCGGCGCCGGCGAGTGCCGATCCGATGGCGAAGGTGATCATAATCACCCAGTCCACGTCGATACCCATCAGGGCAGCGGCTTCCTTGTCCTCCGCCACAGCGCGCATCGCCTTGCCGATCTTGGTCTTGCGCACCAACAAATACAGTGCCACCATCAGGATGAAGGTAATAATGATAATGAGAGCGCTCATGTGTTGGATGCGCAATTCCCGTTCACCCACACTGACCGTCCATGAGCCGGAGAGCACCGCAACAGTGGGGTAGACCTTGGTGCGAATGCCAAATAGCAGCCGCGCGGCTTGCTGCAAGAAGAAAGAAGCACCGATGGCGCAGATCAAGGGCACCAGGCGCGGCGCGCGGCGCAGCGGCCGATAGGCAATGCGCTCCAGTAAAATGCCCACGATCGGGGGCACTCCCATACCCACGATAAAAGTGATCAACAAGGCAGGTATGGGGTTGGAGGCCAGGAAACCAGACCGGTGGAAGCCATTCAAGATGAAGTAGCCTGCCATTGCTCCAATCATGAAGATTTCGCCATGGGCAAAGTTGATCATCAGCAGGATGCCGTAGACCATTGTGTATCCCAGAGCGACCAGGGCATACATCGAACCTTGCACTAAGCCGTTGAGTGTTTGCATCATCCATACGTCGGGCCCATACAATCCTTGTGCGGCAGTACCCGCGATGCGCCACACCACCAGCGCGGTCACCCCCAGTCCCACCACCCAAAGTACAATGCGATTGAGCGAGACCCTCACCGCCGGTGCCCGGCTGACTCGTGCCTCCCGAGAAACGACTGCCATGCGAGCACGCTCCAAATACCCTTAAAAGATCAGATTAAAACATTCCGATAGGGGCGGCTCATCCGACCGCCCCTATCCCATCCGAGTTCATGTCGCGAATCGACGTGAGGAGAAATCTCCCATCGTCCTGCTTCGCAAACACTGCCCGCTATTGCGCGGGTGCCCACTGGCCATTCACTACCTTGGAGATTGCCACCGTTCCGGTGCCGCAGTCGCCGTTGGGCTGGCAGGTGATCACGCCGGATAGGCCTTGATAGCCGGTCGTGGCACGAACGGCGCGGTTGAGCGCCTCACGCCCGATCCACAGCGTGCCATCCGGCCCCTGCACCGCCGAGTGATAGATGGCGTCCATGATCACGTTGACTGCATCATAGGCATGCAAATGGAAGGGCGCCGGTGGCTTCTCACCGTAGGTGGCTTCGTACTTGGCCATAAAGGCATTGACGCCCGGTCCAGCGGTGGCCAGATCCGCTGCACTCGCGTACACACCTTCAGCTGCTGCACCAGCGGATTTGATGAAATCTTCCGCCTTGATGCCGTCGGCTCCCATGAAGATGACGTTTTCCATACCGACATCGGCGCGCTGGCTGGCCAGGAAAGCACCCTCGGCCACGAAACCGCCGAAATAGATCAGCTCCGGCTTGTTCACGCTGATTTTGGTCAATACCGGGCGCATATCGGTGTCACCCACCGAGACCGCTTCCTGCGCCACGACCTCACCGCCCATTGCCTTGAAAGCCTCGGCAAAAGCGTTTACCAGACCCTCACCGTAGGGGCTGCCATCGTGGATTGTGGCTACCTTCCGGACGCCCAGTTTCTCGAATGCGAACTTAGCGGCAGCGGGCCCCTGAATAGCATCACTCCAGCACACACGGTTAGCCGCGCGCAGACCACGCGCCGTGAAGGCCACTGCGGTCGAGCTGGGCGAAACCATCGTATAGCCAGCGCGCTCGTAGATGTCCGAGGCCGGGATCGAGGAGCTGGAGCACATGTTGCCGACAACCGCGACAATGGTAGGATCGGCCACAAACTTATTGGCCACTGCCGTGCCGCCTTCACCGGAGCACAGGTCATCTTCCACCACCAGCTCTACCGGATGGCCGGCCAATTTGGGCCGATCGGCCACGGCCAGCTCGGCGCCGCGCTTCTCATCCAGGCCGAGCACGTCCACGCCGGCGCCGCTCAGTGCCGCGGCAAAACCAATGCGCACCGGCTCGCCCGGACCGACGGTGACCACACCCCAAGCATCATCAGGCGGTGTGTCGCCCTTGGCAGGGCCGATACGTTCACCCGCCAGATATGCCTGCACCAACTCTGCGGTGGGGATGAGGATAACATCTCCCTCTTTCAAGGCATTGGGGTCCGTGATCTTGGTGAGCTGTGGGTTGGTTTGGGCGGCAAAGTTGTTGTAATACACAATAGCTGGATAGGCCAGCACATCGCCGAAATCGCGTGCGGCGATCAGGGAGAGCGTCTCTCGCGGCCCAACAGTGTAGATCTTGCCCTCGATCTTGACCCCTGGCTGCTGGGTCGGTGGTGCAGCTAATGCCCCAACCGGCAAGAGCGTCAATACCAACGCGATGACCAGCAACGGAACAACCCACTTCTTCATGGTGTCCTCCTCCTTATACGTGAGCTCGATACAAGATGTTCCTTACTTTAACGGTCAAGCAATGTGAAAAAGCAAGCACTCTATCGATGATCATCCCCCCTTTCACTACGGTAATCGGCAGCCCCGGTCAATCCAAACATATTGCAAATCCATATGTGGTTGCACCCGGGATATGCCATTCGTCCTCTCTGAAGGCTCCAAAAGCAATTAATTAAAAACAACTGATACCCAATGCGCACTAGAGGCTATAGGATCGGGAAGACATCCATCTCAGCAAAAAATTCTACCGCCCTTTAACATCCACGCCTAATTGAAGCAAAATTATACCATCTTCTGAAGGGATGTCAAGCGAATATTCGATTGATACTGGGGCATTTTCTCCCCACCCTCTGGGAAGCCCTCTTTGCGCAAAGATACGCAACGTGTTACAATAAACTGGGTATGATGGTCACTTGGCGCTGCTACTAGCAAGGTAAGGTGAGCTGCCGATCTCAGTCTACGGTAGATAAAGTGCAACCGCCGGGGGACTATCACCAAACTCGATGTCTGATACCGATTCATCTGACAAACCTGTCATCAACCCGCATCTCTTGCGTGGATATAGCGTCCGCGGACTGGCAGACCGAGACCTGCCCGATGAGGTGGTCGCCCGGATCGGTTATGCGGCAGGTGTTTATTTTTTTCGTTTACACAAGCAGGCGGTCGTCGTCGGGCGGGATGCTCGGCTGAGCTCCCCACGCATTAGTGCCACGCTGATTTCCGCATTGCTCCGCGCCGGCATGCGCGTGGTCGATGTGGGCTTGGTACCGACCCCGGTGCACAACTTTGCCACTGATCTGCATGACCCTGCCGCCGGTATCATGGTGACGGCGAGCCACAACCCGCCGGAGTATAACGGCCTCAAGCTGCGCCGGGAACGCACCCTGGATGCTCAGGAGTTACGTGAGATCATCAACCTAGCAGCTCGCTCCGCATCCCCTCTTGCGCCGCTGCCCCGCGCGGATGCGCTCCTGACCCGGACGGACGTGGTACAGACCTATCTGGAGCATGTGCGCCGTTATGGCGATGTGCGTCGTCCGCTCAAGGTGGTACTGGACGGAGGCGATGGCACGAACGGGCCACTGGTCGCCCCACTCCTGCGCGCATTGGGCTGCCAGGTGATCGAGCTCCATTGCTTCCCGGACGGACATTTCCCCCATCGCGATCCCGACCCGACCGCACCAGGTGCCATGGATGCGCTAGCAGCGGTGGTACGCCGTGAGGCAGCGGAGATCGGCCTGGCATTCGATGGGGACGGCGACCGCTTGTTGGTCGTGGATGAACAGGGAACGCGGATTTTAGGTGATCAGATTATGATGCTGTTAGCGCGGGACGTGCTACGCCAACAGCCCGGAGCACCCATTGTGTTTGAAGCGCTTTGCACGCGCGCCCTCCATGATGACGTGATCGCGCATGGCGGCGTGCCGATTGTGACCCCCACTGGCTACGCCTACGTCCATGCTGCCGTTCTGGACAACGCGGCAGCTTTGGGCGGCGAGCTGTCCGGCCACCTCTTCTTCAACCTGCCGGGTTTTCGCTTCGACGATGCCATCCTGGGCGCGTTGCGACTGCTCAGTATCCTCTCCAGGGACACCGCACCCCTCTCCGAGATGATGCGAGCGCTACCTGCTTATCGTTCTTCGCCCCCCCTGCGGATTGCCTGCTCGGACTCCGCCAAGAAGGAGGTGGTGACCCGTGTGCGTGACCATTTTGCGCGCGCTTGGCCGCTGGACGAGCTGGATGGCGTGCGCATTGACTTCGGTGATGGTTGGGGGACGGTGCGCGCTTCGAACACACAGCCCGCTTTGGTGCTGCGCTTCGAGGCACGCTCAGACGCACGTTTGACCGAGATCACGGAGTTGGTAATGAGGCAAGTAGAACACGCCATGCAGGAGTGCGAGGTTGGCTGAGCGGGGATTGGCGGTGGTGATCCTGGCAGCCGGCCAGGGCAAGCGCATGCGCTCCGAGCTGCCGAAAGTGCTACACCCGCTGCTGGGACGGCCGATGATTGCATATGTGTTGGACACGGCGCGTGCGCTCCAGCCGGAACGCTTGGTGGTCGTGGTGGGGCACAAGGGTGATCAGGTGCGCGCAGCACTGGGCGACGGGGTTCTCTTTGCCGAGCAAAAGGAACGCCTCGGCACCGGGCACGCCGTGTTGCAGGCACGTGCTGCGGTGGGCGATTGCAGGACGGTGCTAGTGTTATATGGGGATATGCCGCTGCTGCGCGCGGAAACGTTACGCGCACTCTATCAGCTGTACCGCAGCAGCAAAGGGCCGCTTGCGATGCTCGTAGTGCGCGACACCGTGTCGCGCGGCTTTGGGCGCATCATCCGGAATGCGGCGGGACGGGTGCAGGCCATTATTGAGGAGGCGGAATGCACGCCTGAACAGCTGGCTATCCCGGAGCTCAACCCGGGCGTTTACTGTTTTGATGCTGGCTGGTTGTGGCAGAATCTGCCGAAGCTCCCCTTGCACTGTGACAAAGGGGATACGGGGGAATACTTCCTCACCGACTTGGTAGCGATTGCCGTCGCAGAGGGGCATACGGTGCACGATATGCTCGCTTTCGATCCCCTCGAAGCGCTCGGCATCAACACACCGGAACACCTGACCGAGGCGGAAGCTGCATTGACACGTCGCACCCAAACAGGGGAGGTTTAGCGTTTGTCTATGTTCAGACCAGAGGACTTTTTCGATCTATCGCGTTACGCGCATAGTGCATTATTCCGTGATCCGCGTGTCACGTATGTGTGGGATGCGTTGAAGCTGCTCAAGGAATACCTGGAGCATCTCATCAAGCCGGAAATCCAGGGAGAGGTTATGCCGGGTGCCTATATCGTCGGAGAACACATTTTCATCGGCGCTGGCTCGGTGGTGGAACCGGGTGCGCTCATCAAGGGCCCTGCCTACATCGGGCGCAATACCCAGGTGCGCCACGGAGCTTACGTGCGCGAACGTGTTTTGGTCGGTGATCACTGCGTCATCGGCCATGCCACCGAGATCAAGGACACCATTATGCTGGATAATGCCCATGCGGCACATTTCGCCTACCTGGGGGATAGCATTGTGGGTAATTATGTCAACCTGGGCGCGGGCACACGGCTGGCCAATTTGAAGTTGGACGGCTCCAATGTGCGCGTGCGCTTCGGTGATGAGGTGCTGGATACCGGTATGCGCAAGCTGGGAGCGATCCTGGGGGACCGGGTACAGACCGGCTGCAATACGGTGACCAATCCGGGCACCTTGCTATCCCCGAGTTGTCGGGTATATGCGCTAACATCGCCGCGCGGCTACTACCCTCCGGGCAGCATTGTCCGACCGCGCACCGAGGTGGAGACAACTGTGATATCGCAATCGGGTACGGAGAGAGGATGAGGTTTACAAAGTGGGATCGGATGCGGGTACGCCGCTGTTGCTCTTTCTTCTGTTAGTCTTATTGCATGCTCTCTTTGTCGCTGCTGAGGTCGCCATTGCCTCTGTGGACAAAGCGCGCCTGAGTCTGCTGGCAGAAGAGGGGCACCATTCGGCACGTTTGATCGAACGCCTTGCGCACAACACGATCCATCTTTCAGCCGCCACGCAGCTGGCCACCAAATCGTTGAGCTTCCTGGCCGTGGCGCTGGCCATCGTGTGGTACAGCGCTCCCCTGGCCGAACAGCTCGCCCAGCTTGCGCCGGGCTGGTCAGCTGTCACCCGGCAGTCCGTAGCGATCGGCCTGATTACGCTGTTGCTGATGCTGGTGATGGTGCTGCTGGGCGAGCTGATGCCGCGTGCCATCGCAGCGCGTTATCCGGAGCCAGTGGCCATGCTGGCGGTCTATCCGATGACACTGGTGGCGTTCATTGCGGCACCGATCGCGCGCATGGTGGCAGCCCTGAATGTATGGTTGACTGGCACCCCCGCTGCGGTCATGGGTGCCAGCTTTCCAACGGTCACCGAAGAGCAGATCAAGACCTTGGTGGACGCCGGTGAGGAAGGGGGGATCATCGAAGAAGAGGAACGGGAGATGATCTATTCCATCTTCGAGCTGGGCGACACACTGGCGCGCGAGGTGATGGTGCCTCGCATCGATATGGTCGCGCTGGAGGTCAATACAAGCATTGAGGAAGCACTGCGCGTGATCGTGGAGGTCGGGCACTCGCGCATTCCGGTCTATGCCGAAACGATCGACAACATTGTGGGTATTCTCTACGCCAAGGATATCCTGAAGTGCTGGCCCCACTTTGAGACCCTGCACCTGCGCGACATCCTGCGCGAAGCCTATTTCGTTCCGGAGACCAAGCCGGTGGACGAACTCCTTCAAGAGTTGCAGCGGCGCAAGGTACACATTGCCATCGTCGTGGATGAGTACGGTGGTGTGGCGGGTCTGGTCACCATCGAGGATATCCTTGAGGAGATCGTGGGCGAGATTCAGGATGAATACGACTCAGAAGAGCCCTCGCTGGTCATCGTAGGCCCGGATGAGGTGATCTGTGAGGGGCGCACCGATCTGGACGACATCAACGAAGCGTTGCACGCCGGGCTACCCACGGACATCAGCGACACGGTGGGTGGGCTGATCTATAGCTGCCTGGGGCGCGTTGCGGTGACAGGGGATCAGGTGCGCTTCGGTGACCTGGAACTGAGCGTGCTTGCCGTCACGGGACGCCGCATCAAAAAGGTGCGGGTGAAACGGCTGCCTGCGAACCAGGCTACGGATAAAGGGGTCTCGTGCAACGACGGGAACGTCCTTGCATCCAAAACGCCACCGGCTCCATCACTGCCCTCAGAAAGTCAGAGCATTGCCGGATGAACTACGCGCAGCTGATCGACCTGGCCCTACAAGCACGGGAGCATGCCTACGCACCGTATTCTCGCTTCAAGGTGGGTGCTGCCTTGCTGACCGCTTCGGGGCGCATCTATACCGGCTGCAACATCGAAAATGTTGCTTTCTCGCCCTCGGTGTGTGCCGAGCGTACCGCCATCTTCAAGGCGGTCTCCGAGGGTGAGCGCGCGTTCCTGGCGATCGCCGTCGTCACGCAGAACGGTGTCCCGCCATGTGGCGTGTGCCGACAGGTGATGATGGAATTTGCCCCCGACATCGTCATCGTGATTGCCAGCCTGGAAGGTGATTATCGCATCACCACATTGGCCGAATTGCTCCCCCATGCCTTTATGCCGCCTCAACTACCTCGCTGAGCGTTTGGGAATCGTCGATGCCCTGGACAAACGTTGCTGGTGAGACACTCTTCTATGCGCTCTATACAGGGGACGTCATGGGTCGGCACAACCTCGTGCTGGTGCACGGGGCAGGTGGCAGCCATATCCACTGGCCTGCCGAGCTGCGTCGGCTCCCCGGCGCCAATGTGTATGCGCTGGATTTGCCTGCCCATGGGCGCTCCGGTGGGCACGTGCGCACGACCTTGCAGACATATGCGGACACCGTGCACCTCTTTGTGCTGGCTCTTGGACTGCAACGTGCTGCGGTATTGGGCCACTCGATGGGCGGTGCGATCGTGCAACTGCTGGCCCTGCGCCGGCCGGAGTGGCTTGAAAAGGCGATCATCGTGGGCAGTGCCGCGCGATTGCGCGTGCAACCCGACATCTTGGAATACCTGAACCCCCAGACAGGTCAAGATGGCTTCAAGAAGGCGCTTGACCTGATCTGCCAGCGGATGTATGGGCCGCAGGCAAGCCGACAAATGCTCCTGCGTGGTCGCCAGCTTCTGCGTGCGGTGTCACCGGCCGTCCTATATGCCGACTACTTGGCATGCGCGCGCTTCGACATTTCCGCTGCGGTGGAGAACATCGCGCTCCCGACGTTGATCATCTGTGGCAGCGAAGACCGTATGGTCGCGCCGGAAGAAAGCTGTGGCCTGAGCCAGCGCATTCCCCATGCCCAGCTGGTCACCATCCGCGGGGCAGGTCATATGATGATGATCGAGAAACCATCCGAGGTGGCTGAAGCGGTCGCCCGTTTCTTGGGCGTGGGGTGAGGTTTTAACGCATCCGCTACAGCGCGCGGCGTAAGGTGGCGACGACTGGCAAGTGATCCGAACCGGGCCCCTCGGGCACCACATGGATTGCCTCTGGCAACCAGTGCTGACTCACGAAGATGTGATCAATGCGCAAGATCGGTACCAGTGGTACTTTGTGGATCGGAAGTGGCCATGGGTCGCGCCAGCGACCTGGAAAGGTGAAGCCAAAGCCCCATCCCACCGCGCGATGCACATCCGTCAAATGTTCGGCCAACAGCTGGTAGTTCTGCGCCTGATCGGTGGTGTTGAAGTCGCCCAGCACAATGACTGGCCCAGAAGCGGCCTTCACCTCGCGCGCAATGGCGAGGAATGTCTGCCGCTGACGTTCCCATCCGCGCTGACCCACCGACGGCGAGGAGTGCACATTCCAGACGATAACCTCGCCTTCTGGCGTTGCCCAACGTGCCACTTGGGTGCGCCAAGCATCCGACGGTGTGGGCAGCGCCGTGAGCGGATAGCGGCTGATGAGGCCTAAGCGTGGCCATTCGCCATGATCCAACAGCGCATAAAGGTACTCAGGCGCCAGCTCGGAGGTCAGCCGACCGGCAAAGGGTTGGGTGAACTCTTGGAACGCGACCAAATCGGGTGCCTCGGCGTGGATCAGACGGGCGACGCCGGCCACGTCCTCATTGGCGTAATGCACATTAAAGGTCATCACCCGCAATGAGCCTGTCGAAGTGTTGGCTGCGGCGCTATTTCCATCCAGATGAGGGAGCAAAACAGGCCAAAAGCGCACCACAAAGATCAGACACAAAACCAGGAACACGCGCCAAAGCCAGCGCCGACGCTCCAAGACGGCAATAGTGAGCGCAACAAATGCCCCGATCATCAACCATGGTGCGAAATAGTTGCCCACGCGTACCGGTAGCCAGCGGTCGCCGGGATACACCCGCGCCACATTCCACAGCACCAGAGCGAGCGCAAAGCTCCACAATGCCAGGCTGCCCCATGCTGCCAGAAAGCGCAGGAGGCAAGAAGAGCTGGTGTGTCTGGGCCGCGCCATCTTACCCGCCTCGCAGCAACGCGACTGTTAGACAGCCAACGCCCAGGAGCACGCAGTAAGCAGCAAAAACGGTCAACCGATGACCCTGCAGATAGTGCAATAGCCATCGAATGCACAGGTAGCCGCTCACCGCCGCTACGATGAAGCCTAACGCTAAAGGGGGCAGCTCACTGCTCAGTGATTCAGACCGGAGCAAGTCCGCCGCCGCGACCAAACCGGCGCCCAACAGAGCGGGGATGGAGAGCAGAAAGCTGAAGCGCGCCGCTGCGCGACGCTCCAGGTCACGTAACATCGCCCCACTGATGGTGGCACCGCTGCGGCTGATGCCAGGCAGCAAGGCGGCCACCTGCCACATCCCTATGTCCAGCGCATCCAACCAGGCCATCTGGTTCAAACTACGTTGCTGGCGGCCACGATATTCCGCCAACAGGAGCATCAACGCCGTGCCGAACAACAAGACGGCCACGATAAGGGGTTGACTATAGGTGGCTTCGAAAGCACGCTTGAGCCAGAAACCGAACAGCGTTGCCGGAATAGTGGCCACGACGATATACCAACCCAGACGGGCTTCAAAACTCTCGAATGGCCGCCTTCTCAGAAGCCCCTGTAGCGCAGCCCGCACGATTGCCCAAAGATCATGCCAAAAATAAACTACCACCCCCACCAACGTTCCCCATTGCACCAACACGTCGAACGTGAAAGGGGGCTCTGACCAACCCACCAACCAGGGAACCAACACCAGGTGTGCCGAGCTGGAGACTGGTATATATTCCGTAGCGCCCTGCAGAAGGCCTAAGATGAATGCTTGGATCAGCGACATGAAGCGACCTCATCGGGATGGTATTCGCCGTTTGCAGAACATTCTGGCAACGCTTCCGCAGCGCCCTGAGCATTTTCAACCGTGCGATATTCTGCCAGGAATGCGCGTTTGAGCTCCAAGAAGCCGCCGTCTAAGATGGATTGTCGGATGCGCCGCATCAGGTTGAGCATAAAATGCAAGTTGTGCAGCGTGGTCAAGTACAAGCCTGTGATCTCATCGGCCATAATGAGGTGGCGCAGATACGCCCGGCTGAAGGTGTTGCAGGTGTAGCAATTGCACCCTTCCTCAATGGGCATAGGATCGGCGGCATACCGGGCATTGCGCAGGTTGAGCCGTCCGTAACGTGTCAGTACAGCCCCGTTGCGCGCCATCCGTGTCGGCAACACGCAGTCGAACTGGTCTATACCACGTGCTACACATTCGAACATGTCTTCTGGGCTGCCCACCCCCATCAGGTAGCGCGGTCGGTCGTGTGGCAGCTCAGGATGCAACCACTCCAACACCTGATGCATCTCCGCCTTGGTCTCGCCCACACTGAGACCCCCAATGGCGTAGCCCGGCAAATCGAGCGCGCGGAGAAATTGGGCACTCTGGATGCGCAAGTCCTGGAAGATGCCCCCTTGCACGATGCCGTAGAGCGCCTGATCGGTACGTCGCTTAGCTGCCACGGAGCGCTCTGCCCAGTGGTGCGTGCGTGCCAGAGCTTGCACGTTATAGACATAGTCGTGCGGGATGGTGCACTCATCCAGCGGCATAATGATGTCGGCACCCAGCTGTTCCTGGATGGCAATCACCTTCTCCGGCGTGAAGAGATGGGTGGAGCCGTCGATATGCGAGCGAAAGATCACCCCTTCGTCATCGACGCGCCGTAGCGCTTGTAAGCTGAATACCTGGTAGCCGCCCGAGTCGGTCAGGATGGGCCCATCCCACCCCATGAAACGGTGCAGGCCGCCCAGCCGGGCGATCAATTCGGCGCCCGGACGCAAGTAGAGGTGATAGGTATTGTTCAGGATCAGCGTGGCACCCAGCGCACGCAGATCCCGCGGAGTCATGGCCTTGACCGTGGCCTGGGTGCCCACCGGCGCAAAGACGGGCGTGGGAATATCACCATGCGGGGTATGGATGATCCCAGCGCGTGCTGCGCACCGCATATCCTCTTTAATGAGTTCGAAGCTCAATGCTGTCACGCTTGGCCGTCGGTCTGTCTCGCTGTAATAAGATAAGACATTATAGCATTACCGATCCGATTGTGGAAAGAGGAGCACGCCTCGTCGCAGGGCACGCAGAGGCTTCTTTCCCATTTCTCTGCGTGCCCTGCGGTAGAAGAGCATCCGCTCCCTGGCGATCACAGATCGGATCAGAGTGCGGATCTGATGGAACGGTGGAAGCGAGGAACAAAGCGTAAAGGGAACACGGCAACATCACCACATGCCCAAAAACCTATTAAAAGAACAGGGATAGGAAGGATATCGCACCACCCCAGCTCCCTCTTCGAAGGGAGACGGGTCACGAACCCGCCACGCCAAGCTTTTCAGCCCTCTTTATCTGAGCGCTATGAACCGAACCGGGATGCCAGCGCCAAAGCCAAAGCCAGCAATCCCACCGACACGCATAGCCGAAATACGATGCCTTCCAGAGGGGCTACTCCGGCTTCTATGTTGGCGGTCTCTTTGGTCTTGGTCATGGGGTTTTATGCTCCTTCTCCGATGTAAAAGCCACTCCGAACCACGAGCCTGCTGCGTGTGCTTTTCCTCGGACACTCCCTGCTTCTGGAACACGTACCAGCTTGGTGCACTTCTACTCTTCGCCCCTGTGCGGGCGAAAGGTTCAGCAATCCCCAAGGGATCATCCCTGGATCACCACGCATGCTACAGCGTAGTCTCCGGCATGCGACAGACTGAGCGCGAAACGCTCCCAGCGACGCTGCGCCGCCAATTGAGCCGCTTGACCGTGAAGCTGCAATTCTGGTTTCCCAAATTCATCACATAGGACTTCGATTTCATTGAAACGGACGGCGCCGATCCCGGTGCCGAATGCCTTGGCAACAGCTTCTTTGGCTGCCCAACGCGTTGCCAAGGCGGCAGCGCGCCCTTTGGCATACGCAAGCTCGCGTTCGGTATAGACCCGCCTGAGAAAACGTTCCCCGTAACGTTGTAATGCCCGTTCCACCCGGCCGATCTCGATCAAATCAATTCCCACCGCCAGCATAAACCGTCCATGCATCCCTATGGATTGTTCGGTTGGATGAACGCATCTACGCGTACCGACTGCGGCGAAGGTACTTTCGGCAGGCGGAAGTCGGCGCCGACGATCACGCGCACATCCACGTCGCTCTTGAGGTTGGGACTGCGGCGCACGTTCTCATTGGCCACGTTGAAGAGATCGATGAGCACCTGCAAGGTGTAGGTTGTGCCTGTGTAATCCACGATCACGGTGCGCGGATAGTCACTGCGGTCGGCCGGGCCGAACTGCAACACGTTGAACCCTTGCTCTCGCAGGTACTCGGCAACCTCGAGCTCGAAGCCAGCTTGAGGGGTGCCGTTCTGCACCACCACTCGAGCGCCTTCCTGTTGCAACGCCGCGGCCACTTCGGCTCGGCGTTGCGCTTCGCGCGCTGCTTCCTCGCGGGCACGTGCCAGCACTGCCGGATCGGGCGTAGGTGTGGGCGCGACGGCCGGCCGTGCGTTGCCGAACAGCCGCTCGATGAGCGGCCGGATGCGCTCACGTACCGGCAGCAAGACACGCGCGCCAGTGTCGGTGCGGTAATCGACCGTCATTGTGTGGTCAATGACGGCGGTTTCGATGCGATCGCCCGTAATGCGATCTGCCAGCTTGGCCAGCTCCAGAATGTCGATCAACTGCAAATCGGTTTGGACGGTGCCGGCCATGGTCACCCAGAGCTCGGGAATCTTGGGGATAACGTCAAGCGCCAGCGCCCGTTCGCGGATGGCCAGAAGCACTTGTTGCTGGCGCCGCGCTCGGTCGAAATCGGCGCCGCGTGTGGCACGCGTGCGCGCATACTTGAGCGCGGTGTTCCCATCCATATGCTGTGGGCCCGCCTCAATATAGAAAGGCTCATAACCATAATTCATGTCAGGATACTTAGGGTCGTCGATCGCTTCCGGCACGTTGATATCAATCCCGCCCAGCGTGTCGATGATGCGTCGGAAACCATCGAAATCAACGCGCACGTAGAAGTGCACCGGCACGCCCAAGTTATACTGTACCGTTCGCATCGCCAGCGCCGGCCCGCCACCTGGATACTTGTCCTTTTCGCCATAATAATAGGACATGTTCACCCGGTTCTCCCCATAGCCCGGAATGGTCACCCACAGATCGCGCGGGATCGAGAGCATGCTCGCACGGGCGGTCGCCGGATCCACGCTGAGTAAGATCATAGTGTCGGTGCGCGAGATCGTCTCGTCAGGGCGCTTGTCCACCCCCAGCAGCAGAATGTTAACCCGCTCCGATTCCTCCCAATTGGGCAGTGCCTCGCCCGTCAACCCGGTGCTCGCTTCGGGATTATTGGCAGCGCGTGGATTGGGATAGATCTGCGCCACCGGATTAAGCACCGGCAACGTGAGATCCACATAAGGTAACATCGGTAAGTTCGCATATGCCACTGCATCGCGCACCGCGATGTAGAAGAAATAACCCAGATAGGCGCCACCGACCAGGAAACCCAACACCAGCGTGAGAATCAAGAACAGGAAAGGTGGAGACATCGAAGGGGGTCTCCGTGTGGGCAGCGACGCACCCGTAGTCTGTGCTCGCGTATAAGTTGTCATAGCTCTCATTATACCACAACTCTTCGGATGCGCAACATTGCGTAAGCGATTTGGCGGATGCTCCCCGTAGTGGAATACAGGCCAGCATGCTCGGTGGTCTCTGCGGTGAACCTGTCGCCGCCTGATTGTCCCCCTATGGCGCAAACCGTGGTATAATCACAGCGAGTCTCAATTCATTCGCTTGAATGAGGGGGTAGATTCCGATGAATCAAATCACCATCACTGCAGGAAATGTCTCCCTGCCCGCCGAGCTGAACGACAGCCCAACCGCGCGGCTGATATGGGATGCCCTGCCCATTGAGGGACGCGCCAATCGCTGGGGGGATGAAATCTACTTCGAGATTCCCGTCAAGACCGGCCAGGAGCCGGATGCGCGGGAAGAAGTGGCCGTCGGCGAGCTGGGATATTGGCCCGTCGGCCATGCGTTCTGCATCTTCTTTGGCCCCACGCCGGTCAGCACCGATGAGCGTCCGCGCGCCTATAGCCCTGTCAACATCGTCGGGCGGGTGCTCGGTGACGCCACCCTGTTCCGGAGCGTCAAAAGCCGGACGAAAGTGCTGCTCAGCAAGTAGCCGGAGCGACCCGTGCCCATCATCTGTCGTTGCCCGCTGAAGTGACCCACTGCCTATTCTGCGCAAGGAGGTATATGTATGATCATCGTGCACGTACACGTCCATGTGAAGCCCGAATACGTCGAGGCGTTCAAAGAAGCCACCATCCAAAATGCACGCCAGAGCGTCCAGGAACCCGGCATCGCGCGCTTCGATGTCATCCAGTCCACAGAAGACCCCACGCGTTTCATCCTGGTCGAGGTCTACCGCACGCCCGATGACCCGGCACAGCACAAGGAAACGTGCCATTATCAGGTGTGGCGTGATACGGTTGCCAAGATGATGGCGGAGCCGCGCAGCAGCGTGAAATACACCAACATCTATCCTGATGACCAAGGATGGGGGTAGTGCGCCATGGCTTTTGAGTTTGCGACGGCAGGGCGCATCCTCTTCGGACGAGGCACATTTCGTCAGGTAGGTGCCATAGCGGCCGGCATGGGGCGGCACGCGCTGGTCGTCACCGGCCTGAGCGCCGAGCTCACCCAACCGCTGGTGGACTTGCTCCGGGAACACGGCGTCAGTGCCACGCTCTTCTCCGTACCGCACGAACCTACCACCGACCTGGTGCTGCAAGGTGTGCAGCACGCCCGAGAGGCCGGTTGCGACATGGTGATCGGCATCGGGGGCGGCAGTGCCATCGATGCCGGCAAGGCGATCGCCGGGCTGCTCACCAACCCGGGTGATCTGTTCGAGTACCTGGAGGTCATCGGCCAGGGGCGGGCGATCTCCGAACCTGCAGCGCCGTTGATCGCCATCCCCACCACGGCGGGCACAGGCGCCGAGGTGACGCGCAACGCGGTCATCATATCCCCGCAACATCGCGTCAAGGTCAGCATGCGCAGTCCGCTGATGCTGCCGCGTGTGGCGATCGTGGATCCCGAGCTCACGTACAGCGTGCCCCCGGCCATCACCGCCAGCACCGGGTTGGACGCGCTGACACAGGTGCTGGAACCCTATGTCTCCAGCCGCGCCAATGCCATGATTGACCCGCTGGTGCGCGACGGGATGGCACGCGCGGCGCGTTCGCTGCGCCGTGCCTATGAACACGGCGACGATCCCGACGCGCGCGAGGATATGGCACTGGTCAGCCTGTTCGGGGGGCTGGCTTTGGCAAATGCCGGCCTGGGCGCCGTCCACGGCTTTGCCGCGCCGCTGGGCGGGATGCTACGCGCACCCCATGGCGCCATTTGTGCGCGCCTGCTCCCGTTCGTGATGGAGGTCAACATCCGTGCGCTGCGTGCCCGCCAGCCGGATCACTATGCATTGCCTCGCTACGACGAGATTGCGCGCATTCTGACCGGCAATCCTCAAGCACAAGCTGCCGATGGGATCGCCTGGGTGCATGCGCTGTGCCAGGCGCTTGAGATTCCACCCCTCTCAACCTATGGCCTGACCCGAGATGACATCCCGCGTGTGGTGGAACGAGGCGCCGCGGCGAGCAGCATGAAGGGCAACCCCATCCCGCTCACCCCTGAGGAGATGACCGAAATCCTGACGCGCGCGCTGTAACGCGCTGCAGAGCGGGCGCTTGCACCGCAGAGAGGGAGCGCGCCGAGATATCCC
>Ga0123519_10004829_pt1 | contig 21636 bp, 13 predicted proteins | sample YelNatPaOPRAMG02_FD_87396 | JGI IMG/M metagenome (GOLD analysis project Ga0123519, IMG submission 87396) | Hot spring microbial communities from Yellowstone National Park - Yellowstone National Park OP-RAMG-02 (version 2) | ecosystem: Environmental > Aquatic > Thermal springs > Hot (42-90C) ...
AGAGATATGGATAAGTCAGCCTTGAACAGCGAATTGTTGAGCATAGTAAGAAAACTCTGTGAGGTTTAGGCAAACTCCTCCCCCCATCCTGAAAGGATGGGGGATGGGGGGCGAGTTTGCCGTCAAAAACCGAACAGCAAGTTTTCTCTATGCGAAACATCTGAGCAGTGAAAGGCTGACTTATCCATGATGAAATTAGGGGTATTTTCAAATGAAACATTCATGCCCCTGCGGGGCACAAAGGAGGATGAAAATCAAAGTTATTTTCAAATGAAAAAGATGAAGTTAGCTTTAGTAAATACAATAAATCCACAGCCCCACAAGTGGGATCTGCAAACTACTGCTCCGCCTTTGGGATTGTTAAGTCTAATGGTTTATCTCAAAGAAAAATTTCCTGAAAAGTTACAAATAAAAATCGTCGAAACACTTTCAGAACTTCTTGATTTTGGTCCTGATCTGGTAGGCTTTTCTTCTGTAACGGAAAATTTTTCAATAGCAGAAAATCTGGCAAAAGAAGTAAAATCCAGGTTGTCTATACCTATTTTTATTGGTGGAGTCCATATAAGTTTACTTCCCCAGACACTTCCAGAAGTTTTTGACTTTGCAGTTATTGGAGAAGGAGAAGAAACACTGCTTGAGCTTATAAATTTATTATGGAAGGAAGGGAAATTTACATATAATAAATTAAAAAACATACAAGGCTTATGCATTAGAGATAAGGATAAACTTATACTCACCCCACCTCGTCCTTTTATTAAAAATCTAGATACCCTTCCTCACATACCGCGTACCCAGATTGATAGAAGCGGAATAATACATATGGTAACCTCAAGAGGTTGTTGCTACAAATGCTCATTTTGCTCCACTACTAATTTTTGGAAAACTCATAGAATTCATTCTGCAAATTATGTTGCAGAAGACTTACGCCACATAATGCATAACATAAATCCACCTCATATTAAATTTTTTGATGACCTATTTATAATAAATCGCAATAGAATAGCAAAGCTAAGTAAAATAATAAAAGAAGAGGGACTTGCTCCAGAAGGTGGATACAGCTGTTTTGTTAGAGCTAATCTACTTGATGAAGAAATGGTAAAGCATCTGGCAGAAATGAATTTTCTGGCAGTATCTTTTGGTGTAGAAAGTGCTTCTCCTGCAATTCTGGCAAAGCTAAAACCTTCTTCTTCATTAGAGTTAAGTCAGCGTGCAATAGACCTGCTTTATAAATATGGAATAAAAATTTCCTGTTCTTTTATATTAGGTACACCTGGGGAGACAGAAGAAGATCTAGAAGCAACCTTTAATTTTATTGTAAAAAATGAGGAAAAAATCTTAGAGATAGAAGTTTGCCCACTGGTACCTTTACCAGGAACTGAGATATGGGAATACGCTCTTTTAAAAGGATTAGTAAAAATACCTATGGATTGGTCGCTTCTTACAGATTATTCCATATTTACTCATTTCTCTCCAGATAGATATATATATTTAAATCCTTCTATGCCATGGAACACATTTCTAAGCTATTGTAAGCGGTTTGGGGAACTCTATCTTCATTTTAATAAAAAAAGCCGTTATATTTTTAGTAATATTTTTTATAAAATTTTTTATCCTGTAATTAACAATAAAACAAAGAAGGAAGAAAAATAGCTCTAAGTATGAAAATAAGAAAGGGGGATTGTGGAAAACCTTTTTCAACACAAAGTTAGTTTACAACACATTAAAAAGGTTTTGCCACTGTTTAGATGAAAATAGTTTTGTTTTTTCCTCCTCATTGGGCACCTTTTCAACCATACTTAAGTATACCAACACTAACAGCACACCTGCGAGAAAGAGGCCATAATGTAAAAGCCCAAGACCTAAATATTGAGTCACTGGATACTCTTTTTAGCACTAAAGAATTATATAAAGCTTTTGATAAAATAGAAGAAAAAGCAAAAGCTCTTTCAAAAAAGTCCCATTTATCAGATCTGGGAAAAGCTCATCTAAAGCATCTTAAAACAAGTATAGAAGAAGGACGAGAAAAAGTAAAACTTGTTCAATATGCAAAAAAAGTGCTTCGTAATGATAAATTCTTTTTCAATTTTAAACACTATGGCGATGCTGTGACTTTTCTCCTTTATGGTTACTACATTATCTCTGATGCTCATTATCCTGTAATTTTTGATGTGTATCAACTTTCTTTTCCTCATTCTCTTTCTGATACAACTCCAGCGGAATATTCTACAGAGGGTGTCTTAAATGCTTTAAGGAACCGTCAATGTAATTTCTATATAGAATACTTTGAAGAATACTTACTGCCCAAGCTAATTTCAGAACCAGCAGACCTTTATGGAATCTCTATAACTGCTCCTACCCAGATTGTTCCTTCTTTTACATTGGCTTATTTAATTAAAAAATATCTACCCGATTCTCTTATATGTATGGGAGGAAGTTTGCTTACAAGAATCGGGAAAGAACTTTTACCTTCTTCTCCCCTACTAAATTATATAGATTTTGCAATTTTATATGAGGGAGAAACACCTCTTCTTATGCTTGTAGAAAGTCTGGAAGAGAAAAAATCACTGGATAATATCCCTAATCTAATACAACGCAAAGGTGATAGGTGGGTATTAAATCAAGTAAGAAGTGAAGAAGATCCTGATAAAATCCCCACCCCCGATTTTACAGGATTTCCCCTGGACAAATACCTCTCACCTTATCCAGTGCTTCCCCTGCTTACTGCCAGAGGTTGTTACTGGAATAAATGTGCTTTCTGCCAGCACAAATATGTATATTCAGATAGTTATCGCACAAGAAAATTGTCTAAAGTAATTGAAGACTTCGTTAAACTACAAAAGAATTTTAATACTCGTTTCTTCTCTCTTTCAGATGAAGCCATCTCTTTTGCCAGGCTTAAAAATCTCGCTAATAAAATTATAGAAAACAAACTGTTTATATTCTGGGAGGCTTATGCTAGAGCTGACTCTAACCTCAGTAAAGAGATAGCACAGATAATAGCTAATTCAGGATGCAGGCGTCTTTCTTTTGGATTAGAATCTGCAGAACCAAGATTACTTAAACTTATGAAGAAAGGCATAAATATAGAAACTTTTACTAATGCAGTCAAAGCCACCTCTCGGGCTGGTATATTTAATTATGTCTGGATTTTTTGGGGATTCCCGACAGAAACTCCTCTAGAAGCCCAAAAAACAGTAGATTACATCCTTAAATATGCCCACTATATACATATGGTTTCATTAAGTCAAGGGTTTATTCTTGAAAAGTACACACCTATCTATTATAACCCCCAAAGTTTTAAAATTTCTAAAATTTATCCTGTTGCAGGTAAAGACCTTCTTTTTAGCTGTATGTATGAAGTAACAGAAGGAATAAAAAGAGAAGATATAGAAGATGTAGTAGAAAAAATGGGAAATCAAATATTTTTAAATCATCCACAAGGTGCTTTGTGGGAATATCTGGTAAGAATGCATGCTTTTCTCTACACTGCTTTTTACAACACAAATCAGCTTTCAACTCACCCAGAAATTAAGATTGCTTTAGAAAAACTTAGGAGGGAGAAACAGATAAAATGAAAGTTTTACTAATAAATCCGATAAAAGAGGGAGATTATACAATTGGTCTCAGTATAGGGCAACTGGCTTCATATTTAGAGCAATTCGGTCACAGTGTGGAGACAGAGCTGGTTTCGCTTGAGAGTGATTTTTCAAAGTTTGTAGATAAAGTAATACAAGAAAAATATCCTATAATAGGAGTTTCGCTTGGCTTTTATAATAGCTTAGATTTTGCTCTTACATTTATAAAACTCTTAAAAGGAGTTGGAATAAAAAGCCACATTGTTGTTGGTGGCCACTGTGCCACCAACTCCTGGAAAGAAATTATGGAGAATTGCCCCCAGATAGATACACTTGTAATGTGTGAAGGAGAAGAAACCCTTAAAGAACTGATAGATAATTTAGATAAGCCAGAGAATTGGGGTTCCATAAAGGGATTGGTCTGGAAAGATAAGGGAGAAATAAAAGTAAATCCACCTAGAAAGTTAATAACAGAGTTAGATGCTTTACCTTTCCCAAAAAGAAAGATATATCCAATCAAAGATTATCCAAAATTAAAAGCTGCTGGAATGGAAGAGCTAACGGAAACAACTAAATTGGCCGATATGTCTAACTTTAATATAATGACAAGTAGAGGTTGTTATGGATACTGCAGTTTCTGTAGTATATATAAATTCTATGGTAGAAGCTATCGAAGAAGTAGAAGTATAACTAATGTAGTGGATGAAATATCATTTCTAGTAAAAGAGCATTCAGCTAAAATCTTCTCATTTTGTGATGATAACTTTTTTGCACAGGACAGGGAAGAAAAAGAAAAATGGTGTTATAAATTTGTAGAAGAATTAGAAAAAAGGAAACTAAACATTTTATTTTACTTTCAATGTCGTCCAAATGACATAGATTACTCTTTGTTTCATTTTTTGCAAAATCACGGATTATATTTTGTATTTGTTGGAACAGAATCTTTTATCCCACGCACATTAAAATTATTCCGCAAAGGAATTAGTGTAAAACAAAATTTTTTAGCTGCAGAAATACTTAAGAAATTAGGAATTATGTATGAGCTGGGGCTGATTATTTTTGAGCCTTATACAACACTGGAAGAATTTAAACAAAGCATTAATATATGTAAGCAACTGTATAATGAGTATAATTATTTCGCTCCTATGCGATTAGAACGTTTACGTGTTTATGCAGGCACTGATATATGGTATAAACTACAGGAGGAAAAAAGATTAAATGGAGACTTGCTACGTGGATATGATTACGAAATAATAGATTGGAGGGTGGAAAAAATATATAGAATTCTTACTAATGCTATAGCTCCATTTAGAATAACCGAGCCAGAAACCTTAACTCCTCCCCACTTTGTAACACTATCTCCCCTATCAGTAATGCCTTATTTAAAATCTCTCCCTGGTATCAAAAGCAATGGGGAGTACTACTATATTCCAGAACTAGAGATGAAAAAAATATTTTATCTATCTGGAACCAGCTTACTTAATATTATAGAAAAACTAATAGTAAAGTTAGAAAGGTGTAATTTAGAGGATTCCCATATATTAAAAAGCATTGAAAAGGAGATTATAGAGGATTACACCAATGCTACTAAAGAGATTGGAAAGGAAATTAAAAAACAACTTGTAAAATGGTAAAACCCCAAAAAACTCTTTTTTTAGCTGTAAGTTATACTAAAAAAGAAGCAGATGATGCAAGAGTTCAAATAGGGCTTCTTTATATGGCCACCATATTGCATAACAATGGTTTCCCTTCTATGGTATATGCTACTAATTATCCAGACCCTGATGCAATTATCTCATTAATAAAAGAAGAAAATGTTAAAATAGTAGGCTTTTATACCAATACAGAAAACTTCTGCCGCAGTTTACACACAGCTAAATTAATTAAAGAACAATGCCCCGGGGTAATTATTTTAATGGGTGGACCTCATGCTACTTTTGAAGACGAAAACTTACTAAAAACTAAAATACCCGATGTAATAGCGCGTGGAGAAGGAGAATTTACTATGCTTGAGTTAGCTTACTACTTCTTGCTAGGAAAGGGAAACTTAAGTGATATAAAGGGAATATCTTTTATGGTCGGTGAAGAAATAGTCCGCACCCCTCCCAGAGAATTTATAGAAGACCTTGATAGCCTTCCAATCCCGAATAATAACTTACTTTATGGACCTTTAAGAGAAGAAAAAGCAGTTCCCAAAATTATAACTGGTAGAGGTTGTCCTTTTAATTGTGCTTTCTGCTTTGAAGGGATAACAGGCAAAAAATATCGCAAACGCTCTCCAGAAAATGTGCTTTCAGAAATTAAATATTATCTTGAGCGTGGAGAAGTAAAATATCTTGGTTTTCTAGACGATACTTTTGCAGTAGATGGGAAAAGGCTATTTGAGATATGTAAAGGTATAAAACAATTAATTAAAGAGTTCAAAGAATTTGTATGGTTTGCTGAAGGCAGGGTAGATATTCTTGCCAGAAATCCAATATTTTTATTTAAGATGACAGAAGCAGGACTTATAAATTTACAAATTGGGGTAGAAAGTGGAAATCAAGAAATTCTAGATATTTATCAAAAGAAAATTACTCTGGAAGAAATCCTTAAAGTAGTTGAAACAGCCAATCAGGCCTATACAATGATAACTGCAAACTTTATCCTGGGAGGACCAAAGGAAAGTGAAGAGACACTTAACAATAGCCTAAATTTCGCCCGCAAGCTAATACGCCTTGCCCCAGGTAGAGTAATTTGCACCTCCTCTTTACTTATGCCCTACCCAGGAACACAAATAGCACTTAACCCTTCTAAATATGGTTTAAAAATAATAGACCCTTATGGTTTTACAGGGGTTAATACAGAATGTGTAGCTACAGAAACAGAATACCTGGACAAATACCAGATACAAAACTGGCATAAACGGTTTTCTGATGCTACAATAGCGGCTATGATAGAAATACTAGATGAAGTCCCACTAGATGTACTTATGGAACATATCTATCTAAATTCTTTTCGTTTTACTACTACCTGGTTTGAGATTATTTCTTTTGACCCTGGTAGAGACCGTTATTTAACTCTTTTGTTTTATGAAGATAATTATACTTCTATCAGAAAAACCACTTTCTCCTCTCTCATTTCTTATTATCCGTTACGCACCTATCCTTTAGCTTATAGTGAAAATGGAAATATAGTACTGATGCGAGTTGAAGGCAAGCTAGAACTTGATGAAAAGTTAACTATCCTACTAGAACAGTGTGATGGAGAAAGGAGTGTAGAAGAAATTTTAAACTGGTGGATAGTATTCTGGCAAATGAACAGAGAAAATGCTTTTAAAGAGCTAGATGAGCTATTCACAAAACTGGATGCAAAGTTGGCTGTTGTGTTTTTTAAATTATGAAACTAGATGTATTATTTATATTTACTTATCATAGAAAGAAGTTTATAGTAGAAAGAGAAGACCTTATAATTCCCCTGTTTTCTCTATCTTTAGCTTCTTTGCTTGAGAAAAAGGGGGAAAAATCTCTTATTTATGCTACTCCATTTTCAGGATTTGAAAAGATAGAAAATCTTGTTAACGAAACTTCTCCTGCAGTTATAATAGGGGAAGTTATTTCCGAAAATTTAACCTTAACTTTAAACATTTTAAAAAAAATAAAAGAAACAAATCCAAGTATAAAAATCTTCCTTATTGGAAGCAAAACCAGCCACATTACATATTCAATTTTTAAAGGACTACCATACGTGGATATGATAATTAGAGGAGAACCACAGGAGGTTATCTCCGATATTGCAGATAAGAATTTTGACTTGTCAAATATTTCATCGCCGGGGCTTGTCTATAGAACTTCTACACAAGAGATAAAAGAAACGAAAGGCTTTGCAGAAGTAGCAAATCCAGACCTGTTACCCTCATTAAACGGTAATCTTTTCATTCAACCCGAATATAAACAAATTTTTTTAAATTATCCTTTTTTATATATTGCTTTAGGAGAGCCACTTAAAAACTATAGAGACAAATCTCTCGCTAAAATATGTTTAGATGCTAAAGAAACAATAAATGATTTTACACGGTTTTTAACTGTTATAGATGAAGACTTTTTCTCCAATCCCAGTAAAGCAGAAACCATATCTAAATGTTTTAAGGAATCTAAAAATCAAAACTTTTTCTGGCAATGTAAAGTAACACAATCCAGTGCCGAAAAATACCCCTATCTCTTCTCACTCATTGCATCTGCAAGGGCAGTTACAGTAGAAATAAAAATGAACCAAATATCTCCTCTTTTATCTTTTCTTAAGGAGTTTATAAATAGCAATTTGCTTTATATAAAGCTTACATTCCCATTAAAAGCAGATGCACTCCCTGATAGTAAAACATTATATTCTTTAGCAGAACTTATGAACAAAGCTGTAGGTAGAATCGATGTAGATTGGGAAATACCTGAAGTAGATTTTCCTTTAAAACGTAAAATAATTTGCTGGTATCAAAATTTTATAGACTTTAAAATTGACATCTACCATAAGCAATATCCTAATATACCTCACAAATTACTTGTAAATCACTTTAAACTACTTGAGGTAGATTTCAAATCTCCATGGGTCAAGTGTTACACAACTGAAGAAGGAATAAAAAATTATTTTAATCTCCTTAAAAATACACCTTATAAAGAGTACTCCGATATACCATCTAATCAAATTTTAGAATGGATTCCTACCAGAGTTTATGCTTTATTTTATAAAGAGAAGAAAGCAGTTATAAAACAATTCAATGAAGAAATACTACTCAATCCGCTGGAAACCAGAATATATGAATTAAGTGGTGGAAAACTATATCTACAAGAAATTATTCAACAATTAAAAAAAGAAAAATACACTTTCTCTATGAATGAAATAAAAGACTTTTATCGTAAGATGGAAGAAAAAAATATCATAATCTGGTCAAAAATTTAAAACTTGCTCTCTTTTTGTAAGGCACGTAAATGCCAGAGCAGCAGAAGCATCTAAAGTAGGCAAATACACACTTTACTCCACTTCTTTAGGCCTTACTTACCTCCTTTTTAAAAAAATTAACCCAAATAATGCAGTTAACCGCAGATGGCAAGGAGAATTATTTGAAAATATGAGCTTTGTGGTTTTAGGCGCATTATTCGGGATTAAATGAAGTGCGATAACTATGAAGACTTTATAAAAAATAAAAAAGGATTTTGTTTTTTTATATAGAATGTTTTAAAGGAGTTTATAATGAAAAAATTACTTCTGATAGTTTCACTAGTAATAATACTAAATAAGGTAGGACAGGCTAAAAGTTATATAATTCGTGGTGGAGATACTCTCTGGGGCATAGCACACAAATTTAACACAACTGTTGCAGCTTTATTAAAACACAATCCCAATCTTAAAGAAGATGCTATTAATCCAGGCACTGTTATTTCTGTTCCTCCATGGAATAATATAGTAATAGTTAAAGAGGACTTAAATCTGCGAGCTACTCCATCTTTGGAAGGTAAAGTTTTATGTGTGCTTAAAAAAGGTAGGGAATTAACTAAGCTATCTACTAAAGGTGATTGGTACAAAGTAAACATAAATAACAAAACAGGGTGGGTGTTTAGCAAATATGTTACCTCGTCCAATATTACTTCTACCAGTATTAAAGTAACTACCCCAGAGGCAAAAATAAGATATGTAAATGGAGAAGAGGTAAACCTTCGTAAACATCCTTCACTAAATAGCTCTGTTATTACAATAGTTAATCAGGGGGAAAAAGTTTGGATAGAAGATTATAAATCAAAGTGGGCAAAAGTAAAATTAACAAATGGTAGAAAAGGTTGGATTTATGAAAAATATTTAAGTAAAGAAAAAAATTGCATAAGATATATAAAAGAAGACTGTGTAAACTTCCGCTCATCTCCTTCTTTAAATTCTAATATCATTACCACCTTGTCTTGTGGTGAAAAAATAATCATAACAAAAACGAAAGGCGTATGGGCTTATGGCAGTTTAAAAGATGGAAGAAAAGGATGGGTTCATAGAAATTATATTACTTCTTCTGGCAGTTCTCATAAAGAGTTATCTTATAGAGGTGGCATACCTAATATTATTACACAGCTGCTTTCTTATGCCTATAAATATATGGGTACACCTTATCAGTTTGGAAGCGCAGGGCCATGGAGTTTTGACTGCTCTGGTTTTGTTTTCTATCTGTTTAATCATTTTGGTATTGCTATTTATCGCTGTGCAGATGAACAATTTAATCAAGGAACTCCAGTAAGTTATAACCAATTACGTCCTGGTGACCTTGTATTTTTTACCACTTACACCGCTGGCCCCTCTCATGTAGGCATTTATATAGGCGGAGGAAAATTTATTCACGCTTCTTATCCTGCAGGAGTAAGAATAAACTCTATTGAAGAAAAGTTTTATTCAGAGCGTTTTCTTGGAGGAAGACGACTTTTTAGCTACTAATTAAGTATCTAAAAAATAGGCAAAGTCGCTTATGAACACGCTATAAGTGACTTTGCCTATTTTAAGTGCTTTGCTATTTGCACTTTGTGTAGGTACTCTGCTACTGGCACTTGCGTGTCTTTACAAAAAAAGTAGTTTTCCCCCATAAACGAAGCGAGTTAGTAACACCCCTCTCAAAGAACTTTTTTAGATACCCCACCAAGCTCTTTTTTCCAGAACCAGTAACCGGGCAACCCCAAAGCTATAATTCCAAGTCCTATAAAGCTTTCATAAGGTTTGCCAATCAAAGTATTCAAAGTAAAAACAGTTCCAAACAAAAGATAAAGAAAAGGCAAAAAAGGATAAAAAGGAACTTTATAAGGTCTATTAATATCTGGCTTTTTATATCTAAGTACAATAACAGCTCCAATAGAAAGTAAGTAAAAAATCCAGGAACCAAAAATTACATAAGTAAACAGATTCTCAAAAGTTCCTGAGACTGCTAACACAGTAGCCCATACACCCTGAAGTAGAAGGGATGGGACAGGTGTGCACCATCGAGGATGTAAAACCAAAAGAGAAGAGAAAAATAATCCATCTCTAGCCATAGCATAATAAACCCTGGCTCCTGCCAGAAGTATACCATTAATACATCCAAAGGTAGAAAATAAAATAATTATATTAATTACTATTCCAGATAAATTCCCAAATAATTTTGCACCTGCCTCCACCCCAACTACTTGCGAAGCTAAGATTCCTTTCACACCTAAAAGATATACATAAATAACATTAACCAGCACATACAATAGTGTTGTAATTAAAGTTCCCCAGAACAAAGAAAAAGGGAGTATTTTTTCTGGTTCTTTAGCTTCTTCTGCAACAAAAGTAATATTAAACCAAGCATCATAAGCCCAAAAAGCTGCAACCAATGCTACTCCAAAATGGGACAGAAGATCAAATGAGAAATGTATTGGAGTATTTGAACAAAAATTTTGCCAGTTACCTCTAGTAAAAGCAACACTTAAAATTACTATTCCAGCCAGTGCCAGTGCTTTAATAGTAGTAAAAAAATTTTGCACATACGCTCCTTCTTTAATTCCAGTCAAATTAATTAAAGTTAAAATCCATATAACAAATGCAGGCATAAGTTTTATAAGTAAAGTAGAACAGTGAATTAGTTTAGCTAAAGCTATAGCAAAAGCTACTGCTACTGCAGCTATTGTGCCAGTTTGAATAACTGTAAATAGTGTCCAACCGTATAAAAAGGCTACTACTTTGCCATAAGCTTCTTTTAAATATACATAAGTGCCACCTGCATGTGGGAAAGTTGATGATAACTCAGCAAAACTTAAAGCACCTGCTATGGTAACTGCGCCTGCCAAAGCCCAAACTAATAATAAAAGCCATGGGTTAGGAACCTGCTTTGCAATATTAAAGGTTACAAAAAAAATTCCCGAACCAATCATTGAACCCACCACTAATGCAGTGCCATCAAAATGAGAAAGCGCCTTGCGAAAGCTAACCTCTTTTTTATTGGAAAAATCTTTCATTTAATACACTCCTTTAAAAATAATTAAAAATATGATTAAATTATATCAACAAAAATTTTTAAAGTAAATATTAAATTTTACAAATTTTTAACAACCTTCTATTGTAAAGAATAAATTTTACAGTTATAATTTAGATAATCGTAATTATGAAATAGAGGTGAAGTTTGATGATTGATAAAGTTTCTTTAAATAAACAGAATCTCCAAGTCCCAGGTTGTGGGCAATCTACTACTTCAAAAGAAACATCTCTCGAGCCTAAAGATAAAGTAACTATCTCTTCTCAAGACTCTTCACCACAAAGTGAGACAGGAGGGATTAAAAAAGTAAGACCATTATTTGACAAAAGAAGCACTCTTTATGCAGATGCTATTACAGTAGGTGCACTTACTGCTGACGCAATTTCTACATTTACAACTGATGTGGCTTTGCCATTAGGGATGGTTACAGAATCTGCAGGTGCAGCTGTAGCTAAAGCTAGTTTAGGGTTAGGAAGTGGGGCTTATCGTATTGTTAAAGGTGCAATAGAAATATATCAAGGGATAAAAAATAAAATCTGGATATACAAATTGCAGGGTGCCTTAGATACACTTATTGGAGCAACCACAATTACTGCTTCCACCGGAGTTTTGCCTATTCCTTCACTTTTAGCTGCTACAACTTTAATGGGAGTTAAAGCTGCTTTTGATGGTGCATTTATTGGAGGCGAACCTTCTCAAGGAGGAAGTAAACCCGACTCTACATCTCCACCTTCTACCCCTCCTTCGGAAAGTTCTAAAGTAGGGAAAGTGTTTGAGAAATTCATTCAGGAGAAAAGTTAATTTTTATCTTCCCGAATAAACATAGAGCCTCTTTGTCATATTAAGCCCTAAATAGTGTAATTAACCACAGGAAGAATTTGTAAAAGTTTATATCTCAATTAACTTTACTTCCATAGGTATTTCGTTAAAAGAAAGCACAGTCAGTGCAGGAAATAATTTTTCTGTGAACTGCTTTAAGTGTCTTCTTACTGTCTGTGTGCATATAATAACTGGTGGCGCACCTAATGCTAAGGCTTTGGTAATAAGAGGTGTAATTTTCTGTATAACTTCTTCTTTCTGTTCGTGAGAAAGAATTAGAAAAGAACCAAATTCTGTTCTTCTTATAGCCTGGGATAAAATGTCCTCTAACTCTTTTCCAAGCAATATAGCTCTAAGTTCACCTTGTTCACTTATATAATCTCTAATAATTAATTTGCCAAGTCGCTGTCGCACATATTCGGTAAGCACATCAGGGTCTTGAGTTATATGGCTATAATCACCCATTGTCTCTAAAATTAATACCAGATCTTTAATAGATACTTTTTCTTTAAGCAAATTTTTTAATACCTTCTGAATGTCTACAAGTCCAAAAGGACGAGGATAAACTTCTTCTACCAAAGCTGGGTGAGTTTTTCGCAAGTTTTCTAAAAGCCAGGAAACCTCCTGCTTACCAAGTAAATCTCCAGAATAATTACGTAATACTTGCATAATATGGGTAGTGAAGACAAAAAATGGGTCAAAAACCATACATCCCATTTCCAAAGCCTTTGCCTTTCCTTTCTCGTCAATCCATTTAGCTGGTAAACCAAAAGTTGGCTCAGAAGTAGAAATACCTTCAAATTGAGCTAAAATCCTTTCAGGAGCTACTATAAGGAACCTGCCCTCATATAAAATACCTTCTGCAACTTTTAACTCACGTATTTTAATTACATAACTTCCTTCTTTTAAATTTGGATTTATCTCCAAATAAACAGGTGGCAAAATAAGACCTAGTTCCATAGCCATTCCTCTACGAATCTGATTAAACCACGAAAGTATCCCCTCAGAGAGTATTCCAGAAAGCCCTTGATATAAAACAGTTGAAAGTTCCAAACTTAATGGTCTAACCTCTATAAGTTTAAGTAACTCTTTTAAAGAAATCGGCTGTGGCCTCTGAGGTGCTATAGCTTGGGTTGTAGAAACTATCTTCTGGTCGTAAATTCGCTTCAAAGCTTCATAAGTGGCTGGCAAGATAGAACTAGCACCAAGCTTCTCTTCTATTTCTTTCTTCTTCTCATAGTAATATAATGCTTTATCCCACTCGCCAAGATATTCATAAACTTGAGCTATTTTACCATAAACATTATTTAACTTAACCTTTATACTACTCTCCTCAATAGAAGAGAGAAGAGATAAATATTGATTTAAAGCTTTCCCAACTTCTCCGATAGCCAGATAATAATCGCCCCACAAGAGTAACAATATTTCTTCTCCTTCATAAAATTTCTCCTCTTTAAATAACTTTAATTGCTCCTCAGTCTCTTTAAGAAGCTCTAAAAGAGCTTTTAAGTTATTTGTATTCATATAAAAATCAGCAAGATGAATGTGAGTATAAAATCTGGCTACAGAAGACAACTCCTCTGCTACCAAACGAGCTTCTTCTATATACTCCATAGCTTCTTTAGGTAAAGATTTAATTATATAAAATCTTGCCGCTTCACACAACCCTTCCCAGTAGCTCCAGCTGGTTCCTTTTTCTTTGCGAAGAGTTAAAGCCTCCTTAAGTAGCCCCTCTCCGTCTTCAAAAGAACTTTCCATTAAAGCTAACTCTTCCAGGGCATCAGCTACACCGTTAAAATGCTGAAGAATACCAAAGATCTCTTTTGCTTCCTCTATTAATTTCCGCCCCTCCCAGAACCTTCCCTCAATCTCCTCCTGCTTACCTAATCCCAACAATCCTATAGCTTTTAATCGTGGGTCATTTAGTTTTTCTCCATACTGCAATAAATCCTGATATATTTTCTTTACATCTTTCCACTCACCTCTAAGTTTAAGAATGGCGGCACGCAAAAAAAGATTTTCTACTTTTGTATAAGGAATATCTTCTAAAGTAGCTTTCTTTTCCTGCAGATATAAATACCACTCAGCTTCTGAGAGATTGCGAACTCTAATCTGCGCCCACAAAAGCTGATGATAAAGAGATGTAGGCACATAATTTAATTTATCTATAACTGCTTGTGCTTCTGCTAAAAGTCCTCTAGATTCTTTAAAACGAAATTGCGAAAACATCTGCTCTGAAAGTAAAATAAGAAATTTAATTATAAAAGTAATATTAGAAGTCTTTCTAGCCAACTCTAAGCCTTTTTGCAGGTATTGCACAGCCTTGCCTATATTACTCAAAGAATCCCAGATAACTCCTAAATTATAGTAAAATTGTAGCAAATTAACTTGTTCATCTAAATCTAATCCTTCAATTTCCCCTTCCTCCTCAAGTAATTTAAGAAAAGTAGAAATTTCTTCCTTCTTGCTTATATTAAGGTATACAAGTATTAACCAAGAATAAAGAATCGAAGGAAAAAGTAAAGCACTTACCTCTACTTTTTCAAACCAGTATAAAGCTTCCTTAAAGAACTTCTTAGAAAAATTTATTTCTCCTAATTGCAAATAAACCATATTTAACATACTTTTATTTTCAGAAGCTAAAAACAAATCAGAAGCTTCTTTACATAATTTCTCTGCCTTTAAAAAGTCGTTTTCCAATGTTCTTATCTTAGCTAAACCCCACGCTGCATAGGCCTTTCCTTCTCCCAAAGCCTCATCTGAATAAATTTTCTTCCAGCACGATTCTGCATCCAAGAAAGCACCAGAATAAAAACAATTCCTTCCATACTCAAGTGCCTTAAGCACATCCTCTCTCCCAGCTAAAGCTTGTAACTTATCCTGTAAAGTTAAAGGCATCCTTTTCTCCTCCCTTATTATAAAAATTACTTGTCTTCTTCTTTCTTATTTAAAGAACTCCTGCTATAAATTTTATCTTTTCAGCAAAAGGACTTTTTGGAAAAAACAAGAATTTCCTATAAATTAAGTAACAGGTAAGTTTATTAAAAAAATGTATTGCACTTGCTTCTTTTGAAAAAGAAGTAAGCAAGACACGAAGTGGGTGCAAAGTACCTAAAACTTAGTAAGCTTCCGCCCCGTTTAACAAAGAGTTTAGTGGTGCGATAGCGATTGAAAGTTTAGGTGCTCCCGCACCCGCAAAGCGTCTTTACTTTCTTTCTTTACAAAGAAAGAAGGAGGGAGGTAAATCAAAATGATTAATATCACAACTTCAGAACTATTACAAAAAGTAAAAGAGGAGAAAGTAAAATTTATAAGTTTACAGTTTTCTGACATTAATGGTATTTTAAAACATGTAATAATCACAAGTGAAAGGCTAACCACTGCACTAGAAGAAGGTATCTGGTTTGATGGTTCATCTATTGAAGGTTTTGTAAGAATTTTTGAAAGCGACTTATATTTAAAGCCAGATATAAATACCTTTGCTATACTACCCTGGATAGCAGAAGAAAACAAAACAGCAAGATTAATCTGTGATATATACCAACCAGATGGAACTCCCTTTGCAGGAGACCCCCGTTATATATTAAAAAGAGCACTAAAAGAGGCAGAAGAATTGGGATACTCTTATAATGTAGGTCCAGAAATTGAATTCTTCTTATTTGACAGAGTAGATAATCTACTTCAACCTAATACACACGATAATGCCAGTTACTTTGACTTACAGGGAGATATGGCAATATTAGTAAAACAAGAGATGACAAAGGCACTTGAAAGTATGGGAATTAAGGTCGAAGCAGGACACCACGAAGTAGCTCCAGGCCAGCACGAAATAGATTTCTCTTATGCACCAGCACTTGAAACAGCAGACAATGCAGTAACATTTAAATTAGCAGTACAAGCAATTGCCAATAAATATAATCTTCATGCTACTTTTATGCCAAAACCAATTACAGGTATTAATGGTTCAGGTATGCATACACACCAAAGTTTATTTGATAGGGAAAACAAACACAATCTCTTTTTCAACTCTAAAGACCCATACTTTTTATCCGCTATAGCTCGTAATTTTGTAGCAGGGCAACTGCATTTTGCAAGAGAGATTTGTATAATTCTTTCTCCTACCGTAAACTCTTATAAAAGGCTAGTGCTTGGATATGAAGCACCTGTATATATTAGCTGGGCACAAATAAACAGGTCTGCTTTAATTAGAATACCCAAATGTAGTCCTAAGAATATTAATGGAATAAGAATAGAATTACGTTCCCCTGACCCAAGTTGTAATCCTTATCTAGCTTTTGCAGTAATGCTAAAAGCAGGACTGGAAGGCATAAAAAGAAATTTAACTCCACCTCAACCTATAGAAGAAAATATATATGAATTACAGGGAAATGCCAAATATCCTAAATTATCTACTCTACCAGAAAGCCTGAAAGAAGCTTTAGAAGAAGTTAAAAAATCTACCCTTGTAAAAGAAACCCTGGGCGAACACTGTTATAATTATTTTATAAAAGCAAAGACTGCCGAATGGGAGGCTTATAAAATTCAGGTTACCCCCTGGGAGTTAAAACACTATTTAGGCACTTACTAAATTTTAGCTTTTTTACAACTAGCCAAATTAAAATAAGAATAATTATACTTATAGTTATCCAGGGATAATACTTGTTTAGAAGGTTTAGTGCTAAATTGCCGTATTTCCAGGCAAGTATTCCTTCTAAAGTAAATCTTATGCCTCTCCCAAAAGCCACTGCTATAAAAAATCTCAAAAAAGAGAACCTAACTATCCCTGCCAATATAACTGTAAGTTTAAAAGGGAAAGGTGGAGGAAGCACTGCAGAAATTAAAAGAAAGGCTATGTCATATTTTATAAGTAAACTTTTAAACCTCTCCACCCATTTATGTTCAAGTGACTTTTTAAAAATTAAATATACACCGTTCTTAACCAACATAAATACTGTAATATTACCAAGAAGAGAACCACTAATAGCTAGTAAAATAATACCAATTACCTTAACAAAGGAACCCTTAAGACAAAGATAAATTAACAAAAGATCAATAATTTCTGGCAAAGAAAGGAAAGAAGAATCTAAAAAAGCCCCTAAGAATATACCTACACTACCAATATTTTGAACAAACTCTTTAATATGCTCTAACATAATATTTAACAATTAGCTAATATTTTAAAAATTCCTTGATGTTTACATATAAAATAGTATGAATGTAGGAATAGATAGGTTCTCCACTACAAAGCACACACAGAAAATAAGCACTAAATTCTAAACAAATCCTAATTCCCCAAATTGCAAACAAGACGTGACTGGAATTTAGAACATTTTTATTCGGAATTTGCTTAGGATTTAGAATTTTTATAAGAAGCTCTTTGTGCCTGGTTTATTCTTGTCAAGTATTTTTATTATATTTTATGCAATTTAATGTAGGCGGTTATCCAGCCTTTGTATTTCACCTTGCTCTGTGGTTAAATTTAAGTAGTGAATTTAGGAATATATAATATGCAAGATGTTTTATGAGAAGAGAAAAGTATGGTTATTTAAGATTAGCCTTACTGCGGAGTTCCTCAGCTACTCTCTCCATAGCATAATTAATTCCAGCAAGGGCAAGACCACCAAAATAATGAGTAAAGGACTCTGCAAGATATGTAGGGTTTCTGCTTGATGTAATATGGCTTATAACCTTCTCCCAATTAGTTTCTTTGGCAAAAGTAGAATCTTTAAAATGAATGTACTCATCGCGAAATATCTCGGGTGTTACTGGAAGAAATATAGATAGACCGTGAGCATCCTCTATATTAGTATAATCTAAAAGATAACGATCTATACCCTTTTTATGCTTCTCAGAAAATATCACACCATCCTGTTTTACCTTTAAATATTTAAGAATATCTTTTGCCTTCTCAATAAGTTGTGGATACTTTTTCGAAATTACAGGATTCTCAGTTAGATGTGAAAGAAAATCGTATAAATCAACAGCATTCCTAAATGTGTTAGGTTTGGAGATGCCTTCTGTATAGTAATGTTGTGATTTTTTAATTTCTTCTCTAATTTCTTTTAAGTCTTTTTGGTTTTTAATTTTTAAAATCTCTTCCCCCAGAGCTTTTATTTTTGGGTTTAATACATCAATCTTTTTAAGGTCAACAGCAGAAAAAGTAAATTCATCAGCAGACTTTACAATATCTTTTGCAAGTTCTTTTGGAGAAAGTTCTTTTTTTTCTACTTCTTCTACTAGTTTTTCATAAGGACGAAATCCTACAACACCTTCCTGCGAGGCAACAAGCACATCTGCTACATCTTTAAATTCCGATGCAGTCTCAATTTGACCCATAAAACAGGAATCAAATAAAAGAATACCAATCTTTTTCCCAATCTCTTTAGTAGCTTTCTCAAGGGCTTTATGTATCTCTGGGATTACCTTGCGAACTTGAGCTGAATGTCCCTCAAAACTTACAAGATAATTTCTTGCTGGATACCTTTTCATAGAATTTAAAAGAAATTCTGTCATAGACTTTTCTGAAAGCATAGGTACTTCAGTAGATTTAACTGATTGTTTTCCTCCAATGGCAGGAGAAAGATAACCTTCTTTATTTACCTTTTTATCCATAACAGTCCAATCAGAAATCTTTCCATCCTGCTCAGCTCTTACAGTAATATATGCTCTGGAGGTAGTTCCACTCTTTTTTAAAGTTTCCAGGCCCCGTTTTATATCTTCTTCTAAACCATGCCCTGCAATTTTAAAAACAATAAAATTCCAATCCCTCATATTTGATATTAAAGAATCTTGAATACTTTTATCCATCTGTGAGCCAGGAACATTTTGTTTTAAAACTGCCTCTTTAACTCTTTTAGTAATTTGAGGTATATCTTGTATTTCCTTACCTTGAATTTGAACATTATCTCTTACCTCAAAAGTTGCTCTGTGAGAAATTAACTTTTCTTTTCCTTTACATTTACTCAAAGCTCTATCTGCTTTAGTCTTTTTAGAACTTATAGGTTCAATCATATAAAAGACCTCCTAATATAATTAAAACTCTTTTATAAAATTTTAAAGAAATCTAACTTAACCGTCAATGAGTAAATGTTAAAAAATTGTTAATTTCATTGACAAGAAAAATAAATATATGTTAAAATTTGTTTGTTTAACTAAAAAGTTTAAAAAAGGGCATATAAAAAGCTTAGGACTCCTAAAAAGGAGGTGAATTCTATAGAAAAGTTTCCTAGATAGGAAAGGGAAAGTAATCTGCGTTAAGGAGGTTTAAAAAAATGTTAAATAAAAGATTTCTGATTGCATTTTATCTGATTTTAATTTTTTCCATTGGACTAAGTTGTATAGTACTTGGACAAGGCGGAGGGGAGGTAGATAAATTTATTAAAGACCTCTCTTCTCCTGATGATGATACTCGCCACAGTGCTGCGTGGGCTTTGGGAAATCTAGGTAATCAAAAAGCTGTTCAACCTTTAATTAAGGCTTTATCAGATAAAAACGAAAATGTCAGAGCTATTTCAGCAGAATCATTGGGTAAATTAAAAGCAGAAGAAGCTGTAGAACCTCTGATACTTAGACTTGAAGATCCCAACTGGGCTGTAAGAGTAGATGCTGCCAGTGCATTAGCAAAAATTGGTGATAAAAAAGCAGTTCCGCCACTTATAAAATTATTGCAAGATGAGGATGAAACAGTAAGAGCTACAGCTGTAGAAGCACTTGGCAGTTTAAAAGCCACTTCTGCAATAGAACCACTCTGTAAAGCTTTAAAAGACCCCGAGGAAAGAGTAAGACAAACTGCAGCAAAGGCACTGGGCGATATTGGCGACCCGCAAGCTATCAAACCCTTAGGAGAAGCTTTACTTAAAGACAAAGATGATATAGTAAAGATAGGCGCACTAGAAAGTCTTAAAAAAATTAAATCAAAAGAAACCTATCAGTATATTATTAAAGCACTTAATGATAATAATGCAATTGTAAGAAGTGTAGCTGTAAATGTGCTAAGTATTATTGGAGATAAAAGTTGTATAACTGCTCTTGAGAAAAGAAAAGCAATAGAAGAAGACCCGGAGATGAAAAAAGAAATAGATAAAGCAATTCAAACAATTGAAAAGAGTTCTGAAAATTAAATGGAGTAAATTTTTAGATAAGTTACTTCTTGTTGTTTTTACAGCTTCATTTATTTTTCTAGTTTTACATTTGCCTTTATTAAGTAGAGATATTTTTATTATACTGGGGGATAGATGTAGCCCCAGGTTTTATTATTTAGCTTTAAATTTATCTCCTACTTTTTCTGCCTATGATTTCTACCGCTCTGCTCAAATCTGGGTTAAATTAGATAACTTACAACAAGCTATTACTCAACTTAAAAAAGCAATTAAGCTAGATTATAATAACTACTCTTATCATCTGTTGCTTGGAGATTTGCTACTCAAAGAAAAAGATAAAGAAAATGCTAACAAGGAATATCTAACTGCAGCACATCTTATGCAAACTAAATTCCCAGATATCCCGGAATACCAGAATCAAATTATCAGTTTTCTATATGATAAAGGTTTTATAAAGGAAGCAAAAGAGAAAGCTCTAAAGCTTAAAAGGGCAAAGCCAAAATTCTTACCTGTAAACCTTATACTTATAAATATATACTACCAGGAGCAAAACTATAAGCAAGTAGTAGCTATTTATGAAGAAATAACTAAACTCAACCCTCATTTCTTTCATTATCCCTGGTATTTTGAATTTAATTCTTTACTTTCAGTAGGCGACTCCTATATGAAACTGGGAGAAAGAGAAAAAGCTAAAAATATATATCTCTATCTACTCAAATTAAATCCCAAATCTCAATCTGTTTATATAAAACTAGCTAATCTTTATAAAGAAACTGAGCCTTATAAAGCTTTAAATTATCTCAACAAATTAATTAAAATTAATCCATACTCAGGAATAGGTTACTGGGAAGCTTATGAAATCTATAAAATTATAAATTGCCCACAGGCAGAAGAACTAATTAAAAGGGCCTCCCTTTTGTGTTGGGACTTTAGCAAAGAGAAAACTCCAAAATGGCGAGTATGGAAGGGGAAAGCCAAAGTTTATTCAGATAAAAGCTCTCTAATAATATCTCCACATAACAATAACGCAAGGGTATATATAAGTTCAGAAGGGGACTTACGGATAGACACCACGATAGTTGCAGAAGCTAAAATTATAATGAAGATAAAAGGAGAGCAGTATTTAGATACTGCCAATTTCTGCTGGGCTACT
>Ga0123519_10004833_pt1 | contig 21632 bp, 41 predicted proteins | sample YelNatPaOPRAMG02_FD_87396 | JGI IMG/M metagenome (GOLD analysis project Ga0123519, IMG submission 87396) | Hot spring microbial communities from Yellowstone National Park - Yellowstone National Park OP-RAMG-02 (version 2) | ecosystem: Environmental > Aquatic > Thermal springs > Hot (42-90C) ...
GTAAATCAGGCTTGGGCAAAACATTCAACACAAAACTATTTCTATCTGAATTTTTAGGTTTAAATGACATAATCTCAATATCAGGACATATAACACCAAGGCAATTGTTTGAAACATTATCAGACAACAACAAAAATAAAGTTATTATTCTTGATGATATATCTGAAATTCTGAAAAATAATATATCATATAATCTTTTATTGCAAGCACTTGACCTGAATAAAAATCAAATTTCTTGGGAAACAAAAAATGGTAGGGAAGTTGTAGATTTTAATTCAAAAATTGTGATAATTGCTAATAAGGTTAATAACTGTGATGCTCTGAAAAGCAGATGTCTTAATGTTGAATTAAATTTTGACTACAACACAATACTTGAAATTATGCTACTTATAGCAAAACAAAAACACCCAAAAATTACAACAGAAAAAAGGATTGAACTTATCGAATGGCTTAAACAACACACAACAAAAGCAACAACAAATTTTGATTTAAGAACACAAATGATTTTGGAAGAAGCATATTTACACCTACAAAATTGGGAAAATTTTATGATTAATTATCTTAAAGAAAATGAAATTTTAAGATTAGTGATTGAAATTGAAAATCTCTCAAATTTAAATGAAAAGGCAAAAGCACAAATTTTTAGGGAAGAAACGGGATATTCAGTTATCTATTTCAAAAAACTGAAATCAAAACTGGGTTTAACAAATCAAAAATTTAACTCTTGGGGTAAAAATGTTTCTATTTGATAGGGTATACAGGGTATACTCGATTTTATATATGTGTTTTCTATTTGATAGGGTATACAGGGTATACTCGATTTTATATATGTGGTTGGTTGTATGAAAGACAAAACAGATTTTTACGCAAATCCTCAATCAACTGCTGATTTTTTTGAATAACAGACTGCCTCATATTAAATCACTAAAATTCTTCTCTTAGTTTCATTCTCTTTTCAGCAATTTTGTTAGCCAAATCACAAAAAATCTTATCAACCATTAATTTTTGCCGAAAATCATTTTCATCCATTTTTTCAAATTCATCAACTAACTTCTCCCAATCTTCCTTAAATTCCTCATCACTTACAATATCATAGTTAAAATTGATTTTATTGAGTTTTTCTTCAATATCTTCCTTATTAGCACCTTTTATAAAACTTTCCCTCGCATCAGAAATATCCCAATACACCCTATTTAGATATTTTTCAGCATATTTTTTGATTTCTTCCTCTTCCATTTTATCACCAACATTATTTTATTACTTATAATTTTAAATCTTTGTAATACAAAAAGAAAATATGAGATGTGTAAGTTGTAAAAAGGAAATTGGGTTTTTTGAATATATAAAAGGACTTGGAGAATGTAAGAAATGTTCAAAGCTAAACGACAAAAAGGCAGAATGGAAATGTGGAACATCTCATAGAAAATAGCCGAAAGAACCAAAACGAGGTGAGTGAAAAATGATAGAAAATTTATCCGAACTACTTGAAGCACTCAGAGAAATAGACCCATTTTTAGCAACGAATTTAGGTTTATATGATGAACTTCCAGATACAGTCATTATTTTCTTTGACCCGTTTAAGGGAGAAGAGATACAAAAGCTCTTAAAAGACAATAACATAGGCGGTTGGACAATGGGAAGTAAATCAATACATTTTGACAGCAAAAAGATGGGTTGGAAATAAAATAACCGAAACCATTAGAATTAGAACCACCACTTCCCCAAATCCAACTCTTACCTTATTCTAATGGCGGTAAATATAAAAATCAGAAAATCAAATATTTTTTATGAATGATGTCAGAAAAAGAATGATAGAATACATAAGAATACTTGAATACAGGATTAAATATTTAGAAGATTTATTAACAAAAAACAAAATAGATTTTAAACCAATAGGTAAAGAGTATGAAGATACCGATTATTAGCTCATTAATTTCTAAATCAAAAGAAAAGCAAGATTTGAAAAATTATAGTAAAGGTGGGCTTTGGTATTTTGAATTCACAGATGAGGAAAAAGAATATTTCTTGAAAACCTGCCCAAAACAATTTTGGACTAATGACTTTGTTCAAGCAATATACTATGTTGATAAAAACTCCTATGTTGATATGATTAATGACTTAAAAAAAATCGAGAATTTGAAAAAGAAGAAATTGAAAGAAATCAAACCTTAAAATTCCTCTTCCAACAATTTCTTCAAATTAATCACTTTTTCCTTATTCATTCTTTCCACAATATTATTTGACAAACGAAACAAGTCTTCCTTTAAATTTTCATATTTGCCCATAATTTTCAAAAATACATCCCAACCTTCTTTACTCTCAACGCTTGGCAAACCCCAATCGCAAACCCAATAACCCAAAAATCTCGAAAAAACCTCACTTGGATTTTCCCAATACCCCTTCTCCTTTATATTTATTTCCTTAATTACTTTGGGCAACTCTTGTTCTTCCCATTTTTTTAAAGAAAGAGCAAACCTCTCCCTGTCTTTTTCTGGTATTTGTTCCCAAATCCTATGCCCAAATTCGTGAATAATCTCAGTTTGTATGATTTTTTTGTTAAAAGGTATTTTTTTACCCAAACCCTTAATGAAAACTTTATCCCCTAAAACAAAACCCCCAATATTATAAAACTTTTTGGGCACCAAATCTACCCAAACATATAACTATACAACCAAACTACAACAGTCAGAGCAAACAAAACTGCTATTGTTATGTAAAGTATTTTATTCATAGTGATTTCTTCCCGAGCACTAACAAAATATGCTTTTGTTATGAAAACAACAGTTCCCAAAATTGTTATTGTAAAGATTAAACCAACTAAACCCATTTCAGCACTTGTTAAACCACCTATTGTTGTGGTTGTGGTTGTTGTGGTTGTGGTTGTTGTGGTTGTTGTGGTTGTTGTAAAATCAACCCAATCGATTTGTATTCTTGGGCATCTTTCATCACCAAAGCATAAAAAAGATGTATATATAGATTTATAACCATCTGATGTTGATAAATTTGTTGAATTTAAAAGTATGGCATAAACATTATCACTTTCATTATTCCATGTTTTCATAAAATTATCTTTTATATTTGTAAAAGAGTGAGCAAATTCAAGAGAATAATCACCAGGAATATTACCTTCCCAATCCCTTAATGATGTTGTATTGACACCACCCCTAAAAAATGGTTGTGTTTCCCAATAACTTGGCAGTGATTCTAAATTATCAAAAACTTCTAATAGACTAAAATTATGTGGTTGTCCATTATAAGGACCTAAACTAAAATCAAAACTCACATTTTCAATTATCCAACTCATATTTTTTGTTATCGGAATTTTAAAATAAACCCAGCATAATTTTCTATCTTCCCATGTATTATAACCAACATAAGCACTATTCTGATCTGTAAAATTATTTTGACATATCATTCTTGTATTTGTAACATTAAAAAATGTTGTATAAGCATAAATTACATTAACACTAACTAAAAGCATAATTGTTAAAATCAAAAATATTTTCTTATCCATAATAACCCCCATAAAATTCTTCCTTAAATTTCTTCTTTTCCTCTTCCATTTTCTTCTTTCTGTATTCTTCCAAAGCCCTATCAATACCTTTTACATATTTTTCTTTCCATTCATCAGCAGTAATTTCCAAACTCCCATCTTTTATTTTCTCAAGAATAATTTTAAAGATTTTCTTTTTTTCCTCCTCAACCTCTTCAGGAGTTTCACCCTTAGACTTTGCTAAATAATCAGCAATACCCTCAGCATAATTTTCTACCCATTTTTTCTTGCCTTCTTCAATCCCCAAGCTCAACCACCTCAATTTTTGGAATTTCCTCTTCCAATTTAGCTTTTTTCCTTCTTTCTTTTGCCTTAACAATACTTTCTTTTATTTTTTCAGCAACAGGGGATAAAGCACTACTAATTTTTTGTATTAATTCAGCAGTAGTCATCAATTCTTTTTTTTCTTCCTGTGGTTCTTCCTGTGGTATTGTTTTACACTCCTCCCTAACAATCTCCCTAACAATCTCACGTATATTTTCAGTTTCACCACTAACCTTTTGCTCAAAAAAATCAAATCTACCTGTTGCTAATCCCATAAATTCACCATTTGGGAGAGAATGAAGGGGGAAAATTTACCCCCTACCTTGATAATCCTTCTTTAAGTCTCTTCAACCAATATTCTCCCTTTACTCTACCAATTGCTGACAAATATTTTTCTTTACCCGTTTTAATACCGTCAATATAATGTTTTACTGATGTTTCTCCGGGAGCACCAACTGTCCCAGCAAGTCCCTCTTTCCATTTCTCAATAACTTCTGGTGAACCCATCCTTTCTGCCCATTTTGGAGCCGATTCCCTTACTCTCTCTTCCCAAATTTTTGCATAATCTACTGCCATAATATTTCACCTACAATTAATTAGAACGAATTGGTTTATATTAATTTGTAATACAACTAATCCTCAATTATCCTACCAAGCAAATCACTCAACTTCTCCAAATCTCTAACAAACTCTCGCTTACTGCTTAATTTTTGCTTCATAGTAGGACTAAAATCAGCAATTCCCTCAATCCAAAAAGGCAAATCAGAAGTAGTTTTCAAACGTTTAGAGATTTTAACTGCCTGAAACAAATCCCCCTTTTCATCTTTTGTATATAACATTAAAACACCCCTTCCACTTTATATTTATCCCTTTTATAAATGCTGTCAAGCAAATTATCAACCAATCTTTTGGCTTCAATTAAACGCAAATCCACTTCTCCATTTTTGAACCCCCAAAATGCCTTAGCATAAGCATAACCAACCAAATTATCTATCTTACTGACCATTTCTTTCTGCTCATCTGTCAAACCAACAGGTTCAACTGTATGGACTTTAATTGATACCATATATAATATAGATTATTTTTGAATTAAATTATTTTGTAATACCACAAAACCCAAGACAAACCACCAATAATATGTAATGTTGGCAAGCTCAAAACAATAGCATTTCCCAAAACCCTGTTAATAATTATCAAAAACTTCGGCACTCTTACATCATAAGATAATATCCTATCAACCAAATTGTTGATTAAAAAAATTAAGGTAATTTCAAAAACAGTATATTGGACAACATACTGAAAAATAAGAAATTTATCACCTCTCTCCATTAGAAAAGCAAAAATTTGATTACTTTCAAGAGCAGGTTGATTGAAATATAAAGTTATACCTACATCAAAAACCACGCAAAATAATATGTAAGCAATCAAAAAATATTTGTTAATTACTATCCACCCCAAACTTCTTGAAAAATTCACACCTCATTTCAAATAAGTTTTGTTTTGGTAATTTATCTAAAAACAATTCAAGAAAATGATACTCCAATATTCGCCTTATCAACTCACTTTTATCGATATTCAATTTAGAACTCGTGAAATTAAGAAAATTGTATAAATCTTCTTCAACCCTTATGTTAATGATTTTAGTCTTTTTATTAGACACGTATTACATTTAGTATTTCAAATATTTAAATCCTTTTACGACCAAACCTTATCTTGTCTCTCAAACCTAACTTCCTTAGCCCCTTCACAATAAAGATAGTCTCCAAAATCAACACAATCCCCATAAACTTTACAAATACAAATATCACCATTTCCCTTTACATATTCCATACCAGCAACATCACAAACAGCCATACAAATACTATTTGAACCCTCTTTAAAATTCATCAACAATAACATCAAAGCAACAACAATAACAACAAACAGAATTTCAATTATTGACAACTAACCACCAAAACTCCTACTAAGGAAGATTATACTAATTACCAAACAAATAATAACATAAATCCTCATCAAATCATCTCCTAAATAATCCTTCAAAGCAATACCTAAACCGAGCATTAACAATATCATCAAAAAACCAAACATAACTTGAACAACATATGAAAATCTCACCATAAGCCCATCAACCTCGTCATTATGAATAAAAATATTATTATACCACTCAAAACAGCAATTCTTGGAAGTGGAGAGGGGTTACAAATTGCATTATCAATATTACAACCCCACTGACACTCCTCTGGCTGTAGTTCTGAATGGTCTATACAACCAAAATATCCACAGTGTCTATATGTTATATTGTGAATTAAAGTTTTATTATCAAGACAATAATTGTGATTAGATAACTTCTTCTTCAATATACTACTCTCGTGTAACATAGCCTCAACCGTGCAAAAACCAACATCCGAACACCAATTAGGTGGTAAAGTCGCACTAACATTTTCGCAAGTTACGTTTAAATGACTTAATTTATAGATTATTTCGTCCAAATCACTTCTAATTGTGGTATTCATATAAGATATGTCATTAACTATTGAAGACAACTCAGCCTGTATTGAATACAATTTATTCATAACAGTAGAATTGTGAGCATTTATCAACAATTTAACACTATCCAACTCGCTGTAAACATAATCAAACCTATCATTCATAGTCTCATTAATTCCATAAACAACCAAACTGATATTCTCCAAAACATTAGACACATTAAGGTAACCATCATAAAGCAACTTAACAGTATCATTCACAGAAACAATCATATTCTCCAAATCAGTAGTATTAAACTTCAAGTTAGACAAAGTGTTGTTAATACCAATAAGAGTATCATTCATATTATTTAAATCATTTTTTATCAAATTCAACATACCGAAAACACTATCGTTATGAGTAACAATCAAATCACTCAAAGACACATTAACAGCACCCAAAACCTCATCAAAATAAGTGTAATTGATTTCAGGATAATAAGTCAAAGTCCTATTAGGATAATTCCAAACAACATCAGACATTTGAGAATAGTTAAATTCTGGATATTCTGGATAAGGATAATAAGTTAAAGTCCTATTCTCATACTCCCAAACATTTTCAGATATTTTAGTCATATTACCAACATGTAATTCACCAGCACCCTTAACTTCTTGATACTCACCTGTGTAAAAACCAATTAACCCAACATAAAAATAATCAGTTTGTATTTTTGAAACTTTTGTATCAGCAACACCTGTATCATTAATTCTTATCATCATATTACCTGAAGACACCAAACCAGAAGCATTTAAATCCGAAATTGAAAGAGTATTTGTAATAGTTTGTTCTACATCTGAATAATAAACATTATTATCTAACTCAACCCAAGATAAAGATGTATAATTCCACACATAAAAAGTTAGATAATCACCAACAGCATCATCTTTCTCCATTTTCCAAATACCATTCCAACCAAACACAATATCAGATAATCCTAAAGGTTCAACCAAACCTGAAAAATTCAAACCTATATCAACCCTACCACCACTTTCCTTCACCTTCCAATAAACACCATCATTAATCTGTGTCGAAATGTAAGAACCACTCTCTAAAGTTCCTATATTTATTCCCCCCGAAGTAGCATTATAAATCTCTGTATTCGTTACATAAAAACACTCAACAGCCACAGGATAAACACCAACAACATCAGGAATATCAAAATCATAATAATAAATGCCCCTATCTAAATAATCCATAAACAAATCCTTATATAAAATAGTGTTATCAGGATAATAAATTGACAGTAAACAGGTAGCATTATCAACATAACTCTTATCAGCATCCAAAACCTGAACCCAAACTTTAGCAAAATCTTTAACATCATACTCAGTTCCAAAAACAGATAAAGATGGTGGTGTCATAACATAAGTATATTCAAGCCAACCATTCAAAGCCCCTGTGTTTTGAAGATTAGGTGTTAATTTGACAACATAAACTCCTGAACGATTAATAACATTTGAACACTCAAACCTAACCAAAGACTGACCAGCACCAGAATAGGTTGTGGATATATAAAAGTAAGGAGTTAAGCAAGGAGTATTATTCACAGTTACTGTAAAATTAACAGATGGAGATATGTATATTTGGAAATGAAGCATAGCACTAACCACTCTTGAATTTGAAGGAGGCTCAACACGAACAGTAAATGTGTAAGTAGAACCTTTTGTCATAGAATTTAGATAAAATGGATTTAGATTTACTTTATTGAACACCTGTTGCTCATAAGAATAAACAGAAACAACACTAAGCAAAACAACCAAAATCAATATCCTCTTCATCATTATCCATTACCTCTTATTAAACTTATTATTATATATGCCAAAACAACTAAAAAAGGTGTCAATAAAATCATACCAACCGCCTTAATCGTCGTTGAAATAGACATCAATTTAAAAAACATACCCAAATTTTCAACAACACATTTAAGGGCATCAACAAGAGCATCAAAACCACTTATATCACATTTTGGGGGTGTTATTTTCTCCTCAAAGTTAGCCGAAACTATATTAGGAGCACCCTGATTAATCATAAACATTAATACCATCATAAACACAAGATACGAAAATAAAAATGTTGTATTAACCACCTGTAAACACCTCTCTAAATTTATATGCTATTATCAAAGCCATTACAATCATTAGCATTATAACAAAATATTCACTAACCATACCCAAAAATCCACCAAACAACAATATAGTAATAGCCATAACAAAAGATAAAACCCAAGACTTTGATAAAACATACGCCCCACCTGAAAATATAGCCATCATCAAGATAATAAATATGTATTTTGAAGCAGTTGAAGGAAATAACATATCAACACCAGTGGTTATAAAATCACCTATTATAGCACCTGTAATATTAGCAGAACACTCAAAATCATCACACATAGTAGTAGTTGTGGTCGAATATCCAAAAGGTATTAACATCAATATTAAAATAGCTAATAACTTCATAACTCCCCACCTCTTTTCATATCATATATTGTAGCAACCAATAAGAAAAATAAAATTATCAAACCTATCCATACAGGTATAAATGATATTATCATAACAAATACTATTCCCAAAGCACTCATTATCAAACCAACAAAATTACTTCCTGTCATCACTTTGAAACCAACGCCCAAAGCAAAAACTAAAATAATTGAAGCAAAAAACTTGGAAGCATCATTTGGGAATAAAAGTTTGAGTAAATCCAAACCCCACTCACTAATGGGTTTTGATATACAATTTCCACCCCCACAATAATAATCGCAATCAGTATAATTTGAAACATAACATTCTGAATTAACATAAGCTTTTGTTATATTACTAACACAAAACCAAGAAGGACTACAAATCCTTTTCTCACAAGACTTTATGAAAGTCGGACAAGATGTATCAATAGTATTATTACCATACAATTCAATCTTTCCATAAACATCACAGAAATAATTACCTGTTGAATTTATTATCGCCCCAACATCAGCAGGAGTTTTATTACCGAATATTTCAACATCAGTATCTCTAAATTTAGGACTAACGAAGAAATTATTTTTAGAATTGCCAAATAATTTGAAATCCACACTACTACTCATTAAATCCAAAGCACAAAAGTTATTGAATTGACAATCATAGCAATAAAATGCCTCTTTACTTTGACTTGAAACTTTACTTTCCAAACTTGAAACAGCAACATCACCAAACCTCAGATTTGAAATTGAACTTCTATTTAAATAATTTACATCCATATCCCTAATCACATTAATACCAAAAACATTTCTGATATTTGTATCGGTATGAGCATCCAACTTAATACCATTTTGATTTCCTGAAACCACAAGATTTGTATAAGTATTATTATCACCATAAATAGACTTCAACCCTAACTCATTATTCATTATTTTCAAATTATTGAAAACTGAATTTTTAACACCACCAATAGATAAAGCGATATAAGAAAATCTCTCTATTGAACCATCAGTAATTGTAATATTTGACAAACAACCACTACACCCAGCATCAGTCCAAACAAATGAACTTGAAGGTTCTACATTTACACCCCCAGCACTCCCACCAATAAGCTGAACTATTTTATGCCCTCTTAAATTGAGAACAACATCACTTACCTGTATGTTAATACAATTTGGAATACTAACAGCAGAATAAATATCATCATCTAACTCATAATATCCTGAATTTGTAATATTAAAGCAAAAACCATAAGTGGATACGTTAAAAGTATCATAGTAATATTCATCCAAACCTCTTTTAATAACAAACCTACTATTCAATTGCTCCTCAGAAGGCATATAAATTGAATATTGGTCTTGTAAAGGATAGAACGAACCACCCTCATAACCCCAATATAAATTATCAGAATGCCTAATTTCGTGGAGATAAAACCTCCCATACCTCAAATCATCTCCCAAAGAATTTTTATGTATGTTGCTATAAAGCATAATAACAACACCCTCAGCATCAGTGAAATTATAGTAATAAACCATACCCTTATCAGATAAAATCTCATAACAAACACCATCACAAACACCAACCGAATAAGTAGCATTATCCCAAACAACAACATCATCTTTATCTTGAAATACAACTATCGCTTTACCCGAATTTGAAAAAACATAAAAAGACCTTTTATAAGGAGCATTATCCTTAAACCAAATTTCATTTAAAATAGGAGTTCCATAAATATTACAAGAAGTTAGCATTTGACTGACATTCACCCAAGAATTATATCCTATTTCATAACCATCTCCTTCAACATTACTACCATCTAAAAACAATTTATCACCAAAAGGAACACCATATCTTTTAGCAAACCATTCATTCATAACATCATAACACCTTCGAGGAGATTTTGAAACTCCCAACTCTGGTGGCTCTGAAATTATCCAATTACCCAAATCACTTCTCTCCTCACTTAAAGAAACATCTGAACAAGATGAATTTGTAGCAACATAAATAGAACAAGAATTCAAAGTCCAAACTCCCAATTCATTAGCAACCATAGAAACATTTATTTTAATCACATCATAAGCATCAATATATCCACAACTATTAGGATAATAATGATAACCCAAAGGTGATAAATAATCACACTCAAATAGATAATACTTCCCATCAGGATTAGTGTTATTAATGTAAGCGTAAGTCGTCATATTATTACCTATGACATTATTTACAGGCTTAGTGATATTTTCAAACATTAAATCATACGTCGGATAAGAAGGTGGAAGATAAGAAGTTTTACCACTCAAATAAACAAGATTATTCAAATCGTCAATAAAAATGAGATAATAATCCTCACCCTCCTGAACAAAACGAGGTTTATTAATGTAATTAACCCAAATATCTGTTTGATTATAAATATCACTCCTAACAGAATAAATGTCATATCCCGTCTCATTTACAATAAATCTTCTAAACTCAAAAACTCTATCAGAACCAAAATCAGAATCAGAAACAAAAGATATATAACTCTCATCTCCAACATCTCTACAACTTATTGTCCAAGAATCAACACTCGCATTCAAAAGGTAATTACTAAATAATTTCACATTTTTAAATGTCCTATTATAGTCATAAATCAAATCATATACTTTTGTATTTTTCATAATAGCAATATGATACATTCCACCGCAATCACTCAACTGAACATCATCAGGATATTCATAATCAACAGGCAAATCTAAAATACCATTTCCAACGAATTGATAACCTATATAATCAGCAGTTGTATATCGCAAATCTGTCGCCGAACCTGTTTGTTTCCATAACCAAAAATCATTATAACACTCATTAGTCAAATCGTCCAAAGGAACATTACAAGAAGCAGGAGTATTTGGTCTATAAACGGAACTACCAGACCAATAGCCATATACTCCATAATCTGTTTTATTCCCCGATATATTGAAAGTTGTTAAATATGCTTCCTGCGAAGTTGATGATAAAACATTTGTATAAAAACACAAGAACCCCAAACCATTTCTGCTACCACCAAAATAATAAGTCAAATTAGTAAAAGAGCAATCTAAATTGTAAATGCTCCCCAGAGTTGGAGTATAAGTGTAGGTATTAGCCAAACTTTCAAGATAATATTTGTCAAGAACTATCTTACTTGAATTTGTTGAAATTACATATATATAATCTCCATCAAAATAAGCGTTTATTCTGTCAGATGAATAAAGTTTACTCAAAGTTTTGTTATAAGTAAAATTAATTTCACTCACATCAACAGCAAAACAAAACCCCCAAAAAAATATAGATATGAGTAATAAAATCAGTTTTTTCATATAGAATTATTTACCCTTCCTTATATTTATTACTTTTGGAATTTTAGCGTAATACAAATCTTTAATATTTGGGATTTTAATAATTTCATTATTTAGAGAAGTTAGAAGATTTGATTTAGGTGATTGAATTGCTACATAATAAGAAAAATTCCCTATGGATAATTTTGTTATTATTACTTATCAGCAACGCATTTGCTCTAACTTATGTTGATGATTGTGATGATTTTTCAACACCTGATACTGAATATATGCTTGTTAATGTTGAGCTTAGTTGCTCTGATGTTTCACCTAATATATTATACCTTGTGAATAGTTCTTTTTCTGGTGGCAATATTGGAAAAGCATACATAACAGGAGTAGGTTTAAATTCCTCATACGGAGAATTTAGTTATTTAGATAGTAGTGCCGATATTGTTGTTGTTTATAACTTCACAGGTAATTTATCACTAATTGATACTCTTTATGGAGGCGAATATTTGATGATTTATGATAGTAATGTTAATTTTGTTAATACACCTACCCACGTAGGAGCTATTTCTTATAATTCCAATGTTTCTGGTTATGTAAATGGTTATAATGGAAAACAACTCCTATTTTCTTATGATGTTTTAAAAGTTAGGGTTAAGAATAAAGGTATGCCTGTTGATGCTTTTATTAAGGTTGCGTTAAAGGATAATTTCAACAAATATAAGTTTTATTCTTCTGGGTATGCTGTTTCAGGATATTATGAAACATATTTACCAAGCGTTATTGGTAATGATACTGTTGGTGAATATGAACTAAATGTAAGTTATGGTGGAATTGAACAAAGTAAAATTGTTAGTTTTCACTCTCCAATTGATGAAGAATTTAATTTTGATATAACAACAACTACAACACCAACAACAACCACAACTTTGGGTGGTGGTGGTATTGGAGGTTTAGTAAGTGCTTATTCAGGACTTTTAGGTTTAATTATGATTATATCACTTATTGGAACAACTATGTTTGTTATTAGAGCTTATTTTGAAAATAAAGACTTGACAATTAATAAAATTTTATATATTACAATAACTATTGCTATTGCGTTAGCTGTAATAAGTTGGCTTTATACCTACATCTTTGGTTGAAAAATCTCCTTCTTAAATAAAGAAAAAAGAGGGTAGTAGAAATCTACCCAAGAAATACCTTAGCGGCAAAGGCAACCCCACCAAACACTGCCAAAAGGGTTATTAAACCCAAAACTCCACCATATCCAGCCATTTGTGCTTTGGCCTCTTCGGTGAAATTTCCAATTAATGGTAGTGTTTGTAGGACTACTGCTACACCAAGAACTCCACCAATAAATCCTGTTACGAATGCTGGAAGTCCTATTTCTGCCATTTCAAATCACCTAAATATACTTTCTTTAAGAAATATTTAAAAAAGACTTAAACTATATGTATAAACTACTTCACTTTCATTTTTAAAGCAGGGTTATCCTCTATTGGTATGAATTTTTCAACAAAAGGCTCTCTATCCTCACCTTCGAGCTTCAAAGGTTGTATCTCCTCATTAGAATTATATGCCTGATAAACAACCTCAGGTTTAAAATATAATCTATCCATCATACCAGCAATAGATGGTTTTGGTCCACGAAATATAACAACCTTACAATTTGTTCCATTAGGCGACATAACAGGATAAGCAATAAAATCAGTTACATTCCTAATTCTTCTATCTATTTGGTCATAATTTTGTGTAGTATATGCTATTGTCAAACCCCTCTTTCTACTTTTTAGTAATATATTATTAACAAGTCTATTTCTTACAGTTATACTACACCTACTATCTATCCAAAACCATAATTCATCCAAAGCCGCAAACCCATCTCTCATAGCATCAATATCATCAACGCTATCAACCTTAAAGAAAGGAATACCATAAAAATTATAATTAGAATATATTTTATTACCCTTATTAAGCCACTGTCTAATGGCTAAATAAGTTAAAGTTAAGGTTTTACCTGCCCCTAACTCTCCAACAATAGCCATTAAAACCAAAGCATCACCCAATCCATCTTTTCTGTAAAAAAACCTTTAACAAACCAAAATTTTCATTTTCATTCTCAATATCTTCCTTTCTCTCATTTAAAAATTTTTTTAATGAATCATATTGTTCTTGTGACATTCTAAGCCAAACCATACATTCACCTCATATTACTTTACACTCAACCCTTATTCCCTTATCCTTAAACCATTTCTTCAAGCCATTTAAAGTATCCTTTCTCCAACGCCACACCCAAAGGCGAAACATAGGATTTTTTGACAAAGACTTCTCATCAATAGGTATTTTTAGAGAATATAAATCCTTATCAACCTTCTTCATAAAAGCACTTAAATAAAATGGTATTTTACCCTTCTTGTAAAAATCATCAAACGCATTATTGCTTACTTCTACTAACTCTTTCAAAGCTTTACCAACTATTCTACTATCATCTATACATTTTATTTCAAACTCCATATTATCATCAGTAATTTGATTTAAATTTACCTGTATCTTTTCTTTCCTTACTCTCAAACATTTGTTTGAATAATTCCCAAATTCCTTTTTTATTATCCTCTTCTTCCTGCTCTTCAAACACTTTATTTTTCTCATCTAAAACCATTTCATCTCCAACAACCATATTTTTCACCCCCTATGATTTTAAACCAGCAAAGAGAGATTGAATACCTTGTTTAACCTTCTCCTTTGCCTCACTCACACCTGTTGCTATACCAACAAGCTCCCTTCTACCAAGTCTATCTTTTGAAACCCTCAACTGTAAAAAACTTATGATAAAATTTTTAAAAACATCAAGCCCAAAGGCATTAGCAATAGTATAATATCCAGCAACATGTGGTATTTCATCAACAAACAAATCACTAAAAACTTTTGCCTTATCCTCATCAAACAAATCCACCCTCGATAACTCTAACGAAATTCTCGCAATAGCTTCATCCATACCGAAAATTTCCTGACTTAAATCTGCCTTCGATAATTTTAATTTTGAAGCCTCAACTGAACTCATATTAACCACCCAACCTAAACAATCCAAACGAATTTAAAACATATAAAATAACAACACCTATCATCATACCTATTATTAACATAAAAACAGGACTTAAATTTTTCTTCTTCCCTAACAAATTCTTCATAACTTCCATATCAGTTAAAGCTTTAATCATCTCAGGAGTATAATATTTAAATTCAGGTGTTATATCACCAACATCTTTCTCCTCTAACTTAACTGCCTCACCACGCCTCACCTCAACATCACGCTTACTCTCAACATCCTTAATCTTTTTAGCAATATCAAAATTACTTAAAGGTTTTTTACTCAAATCCGAAGCAGGCATAGGTTTATCCCATTTAATTATATACATAGGTGTTACTCCAAAAGTCCCTTTAAATAAAAATGGTCTCGCCTCATCAACAAAATAAACCTCATCATCAAAAACAACCCTACCATTTTTTACCTCTTTCTTAACAAACCTACAATTATATTTGCTATCAAATTTTAGGAACAACGCTTTCATTACCACTCCGACCTCCTATAAATGTATATTAGAGCAATAAAAGGAACAAAAATCCAAATAAAAGTCAAAAACAACCTCATATAAGTATTATCAATACATATACCCATAGAACAAACACCAACAGGATTTTCCGACAACATTTGAGATAAGAGATTAACTGATAATGGAAATAAGATTACCCACATAAAAAGCCCAATTATTACATAAATTAATCCACCAAACTTAATCAATCAAACTCACCTATTATTTTTTCTATACCTTCAACTCTCTGTATAAATTCCCTACCCTTATTTGTTAAAACCCAAACCTTCTCGTTATTCTTTGTCCTCTCACCACACTTTATTAAACCATAATCCTGTAAAAGTTTTGTGGTAAAATAAAAACCCAAATAAGTCCCATAATATTTTTGTTTTTTCCTAACCAAACCCCCATTTTTTAACATATCCTTCATCAACTTTATTCTTGAACCTGTAAACAATACAAACTTTCTCATTATTTACTATTATAGAAAAATTAGTATTTATATATTATAGTATCAACATAATCCTTCCTCTTTATAATGAATACTTATCCAATCCTCAGAACGCAAAATCAAATTACCAATAGGTTTTATCTTAACAACATTACCACCAATACAAGTAACCTCCAAATCTATACAAGAATTATCATTACAAAATGCCTTTGTATAAACTTTAATATCAGTTAGATTAGCAGAATAACCCATACAAGAACAACCAGAACAATATTTTTGAGCATAAACACAATAATTCTTTATCTCCTCATCAACTCCACGAATATAGGGTATCATAATCAACATAGTGATTAGATAAACAACGCCAAGAATATTATAAACATAAAAAGCCAACCTATGTTTTGGTTCATCACAAACCATCTTTACCATCCTCTTTCAAAACTAAAATAAACTTATTAGGAGCTTCTGGTATAACCAAATACTTATAATTCTTATTCACATCTAAACCTATTTTCCTAAACTCAGATAATCTTAAATTAAAATGAAAAAATGATGGACCACGACTAACCTTTCTCCATTCATCATCCATAATTTCACCTTATAGTATATATTAATATAAGGTTAAATATATATCTCACATATTTTTATTATGCCTTACAGAACTCAGTTTGTATTCATCTATTACCCTCCAGAAGAAGATACATTAACTCCCACACCGTTAGCAGAAATAAGGTTCATATTATTCACAAAAAACAAGTTATCAAAAAATAAAATATTAGAAATCCTGTCAAAAAAAATCCTAAAAATGATTATTGAAGCAGAATACTTATGTGTGAGCTTATATATAGCAAGAAAACAAAACGCCATAAAAATAGAACTACCTGAAAATATAGAAATTGATTATGAATTTCAAAACCTCATTTTAGGGCAAGAGATAAATATGCCAATATCAACCGAAGAAATGCTAACAAACATTATCTATATGAAATTGGCTAATCAAAATTTAATTCCTGATACTTCTTTAATAGACAAAACTCTTAACGAAATATTGTCAGGTAAACACTACAACAAAATTATCAGACAAATCATATTTTATAAAAAATCATCATCAACAGCGGTAAGACAAATAATATATGATGACAAAAAAATAATTCAAACACTGAAAGAAAACCCAGAATTCGCAAAAAGAGAAGAAACTCTCGAAGAATTCGCAACAAAATCCGATTTTTCTGATGTAATTTCCATGATAAATTATATGATTGACATAATAAAAAAAATGTGAAACTATTTTAAACTATTCTTCAAACCTTTTAGCAACTTTACTTTACCCCCTTTAACCAAATCTGAAAGACAAACCTTATTATCAAAAAAAGTTTGTTGAGGCTTTGTTGGGAAAAAATAATCAAGCATAATTCTCTTTCTATCATCACCTAAAAACCACCTATGAATGAAAACCTCATCATAAGGTATTTTTATACCAAACCAACCGAGATGAAAACCACGCCTTGTAAATTTAACAATTTTAGGGAATTTTCCATACTTCAAAAATCCTATAAGAATTATTTTAATAAACAAAAGCAAATTCTTATTATCAACATCAACAGTTATTCTCTTACCAACTACTCGCCTTACCATTCATTCACCAAATTTATATCAGGAATATAATCATTCATACACTCAGTTTTATATGGGCAATAATCACACTCCCAAGAATTTGGATAATTTAAAATTCGCTGAGGTAAATTTAAAGACAAAGCACAAGAAATAACACTCCTTATTTTATTTTCTATTTCACCCATAACTGTTTTAGAATATATTATATTATACCATTTAACCTTAAAGTTAGTCTTATCCACATAAAAAATTAAAGCATTTTTTAATCGCATAGCCCTCATATAAGGATGAACCTGAATTATATGAGCATCCAAAGGTAAAGGATATTCGATAAAACCATCACCATCTCTTTTGAAAAATGATTTAACACTCTTACTTTCCCAAACATATTTTTTACCCTCACACTCAATTATACTATCAATCCTACCGTGAATTTCAACATCTAAATCATAAGCTCTCACAACATAAGTAAAAGGTTTTTCCAACTCAACCAAATTTATTATTTTCTTATCTGAACACCATCTAAGAAAATCGCCAACCCATTTATGAATAACATTTCCACTCTCAAAAACCATCAAAGAAGTATCATCAATAGGTTTACTTAAAAATTGGTTATAAAACAACTTCCTAATACACTTACTTCCAAGCTCAGAAGGATAAAATACCATATCAGGTCGTTTCTTCACTAAACTATTATTTTTAAGCCACTCCAAAACCAAATTTGAAAAATCAGGCATCACATCCTTCACCCTCAAAAATATTTTCATCACTCTTAATTTCAAAAATTTTTTCTCTTAATTTAACCATCTCCTCGTCTATTATATCAACTCTTAAAAAACCCCTAAAACGATAGCACTTAACAAAATATCTAATATTATTATAATTAACAAAAAAAACAAAATTATCTAAAAAAACATCATCCTCAAACTTCTTTATCAAATCTAAAATGGTTTCTGTCATTTCTTTCCCTTTTGCGATAGCATCAAAATAGAAATTATCGCCTGTGCCCTACCAAAAACAAGAGCAGAATTATATATAAAATCTTTGTCTAATTCATTCAACCTCTCCTTAATCCCTTCTAAAATATCTGAAACCTCTAAAAAATTTCCCTCCCAATCAGATTCGATTTTAAAATTTTGTAATAACTTGGACATCTTTAAAATTAATTCTTCACTCGATTTGTTTATCCTAAATAAAATTTCATTTAAACTTTCTTCTGTCATTATCTCACCTCTTTATATTTATTTAAATCTTCTTTTGCCCTTAAATACACAGCTTCATCCAAACACTCATCTATTATATCAGAAACCTCCGAAAAACTCTTAAAAGAAAGCAAAGAATAAAAAATATTTTTCAGCTGTTCCTTAATCTTATCTTCTTCTCCAAGCATCATCCAACTTCACTACTTTAAATGAATGATACCTTTTACCTTTTGGAATACCTAAATATTTGATACCAACCTTAGAACCAACTGTTATTCCCCTGTTGGAAAACTCAGATGATATTACTTTTGTTTCCCAAACTGAATATTTCTTACCATTTTTATCCTGAATTTCATAAACTCTTCTTTGTCCCACTCGTGTATTTGGTTCTCTAACTGCTACTACTTCACCAATAAGTTTATCACCAACTTTTGGTGTCCAAACTTCTGGATATTCTTCAACAACATCCAATGCTTTTTCTAATTCTTCATAATCCTTTGGCATTATTTTCACCTCTTAATTTATATCACAATACAAATATATATACTTTAACTCTAATATATTAACTATGTCAGATAAAAGAATACCTGTTCGCATAAAAATTATTAGATATTTTAAAAAACTTCCTAAAAACTTTTATGTTTCTACAACAGATATTTACCTAAATACAGGATGTTATTACGCATCAATAAAAAGAGTTTTATCAGAACTTTATAAAGAAGGTTTTATCAAAAAAATAAACACTAAAAGAGGAATTCTATGGACTTGGAACACGAAAAATACAAAAAATACTTAGAACACTTAAAGGATTGGAAAGAAAAATATGGTAAAATTTTAACAGGAATAACTGAACACAACTTCTATATATTTTTTCCAGATAATATAATAAAACAATTTATGAAAGAAGGTTTAATAATAAAATGGTGTAATTCTACTGAAATTATGTTATAACCTATTTATATTTTTTTTCTCATAACATTTTAAGAAAAAAAGAAATCCCCTCTCAACAAGGGGATTACTTAGGTGATACTACCTATAAGGTAATACTACCTATAAGGTGATACTACCTATAAGGTGATACTACCTATAAGGTGATACTAATGATTTTTGAACAATTAAATATAAAAAATTATGTCTTACTAAACAAATATAAGTATATATATAATAATAATGGACTACACATTTATGCAATACCTCAAAATACAGTCCTACCCAATCATATTATTATAATTAGTGAAAAAGAAATTTCTCAAAATAAATACTACAAGTTAAAGCATATTGAAGAAATACCAGCACTTCCATCAATTTTGTTAAAACATATAATCAACCTAACTCTCGGGGAAAGAATAAAACAGGTCAATATGTTTAAATTTCTCCAAGAAATAAACAAACAAATAAAAATAATCTTTACTATCGATAAAGAAACTGAGGAAATGAAAAAAGCAATTCTAAGCTTACCTAAAAAAGACTTTAACAAACTAAAAAACCTGATAATTACATCTGGTTATAAAATAGACACAAACCTCTATAAATTCATCAAACCTTACTTCATTAGATTTCCCGAATTTAAAAACAATCTAACAACATATCAAAAATTTATGCCCAACGCAATAATATGTTCCTCCTCAAAAACAGGAAAATCACACATCTTCTCAAAATTAGCTATAATATTTGATAGAATAAGCATAGCACATTTACTCGGAAGTTATACTGAAAAAATAGGTATGTTTCAAGGTTCTGTTAATGAAAATACAACTCCCATAGCAATAGATGAAATTCAAGAAGAAAAAAGAACAGGGATAATAAACCAATCATTAGGCATTTTGGAAATGGGAAAATCAAGAGTAGGTTTAGTAACAGGAGTAGAAGCAAAAATGTGCTGTCCCCTAATTGTTTTAAGAAATCCAAGCACATTAGGTAATTCAGAAGAAGAAAAAATGCTAAACTCACTCATAGACACACTCGAAAAATTAGGAAACACACCAGAAGCATTAGGCACACGATTTATACCTTTCTTTATGAAAACCAAAAAATCAGAAGAAACACCAAATATAATAAACAAAGAAGAAGAACTAATAATATTACATAATATAATACTCGACATTCTTGGAACTGAGAAACTCAAAAAAATATTTGATGATAACTTTGATTGGTTAATAAAAGAATTTGATAATGGGTTTATAGAAAATATAAATAAAATGATTGAAGAATACGCAAATGAACAAGTCAGAACTTTTATAATATCATTACCAAATGGATATAGACATTTTAGAGGTTGGGCTTTATTAAAATCTGTTTATGATAAATTATTTGAAATTCTCCACGACGATAACTACAAAATACCCCAAGAAGTTTTAGATAAAAATTTTGAAATGTTAAAAGACATCACATTAACATCCATAAAAAATATGTTTGAGGTTTCAAGTCAAACTTCAAAAGACTTTTTCCTTTATCAAGCAAACAAAACACTAAGAAAAACACCAAAAATAATCATCTATTTAATATTATTATATTATAAAGAAACCAAAAAATTAGAATTTCCAATAGACGATTTGAGGCAAAAATTTAACTCTTTGGACGATGACTTTAAGAAAACTCTATTTAAATTTTGTAGATTTAAAAATAAAATAAAACACCACTCAGAACTTTTAACATCAATAGGAATACAACTCGATAA
>Ga0123519_10004834_pt1 | contig 21627 bp, 18 predicted proteins | sample YelNatPaOPRAMG02_FD_87396 | JGI IMG/M metagenome (GOLD analysis project Ga0123519, IMG submission 87396) | Hot spring microbial communities from Yellowstone National Park - Yellowstone National Park OP-RAMG-02 (version 2) | ecosystem: Environmental > Aquatic > Thermal springs > Hot (42-90C) ...
AAATGAAATAAAAAATCTTAATCTAGCAAAGATATCCTTAATTGTATATTTAAATAATCATATTGAAACTGAATACTTTTAAATTAATCATTCAAATCCCAAAATATTTTTATTAAGAATATTGTGTTACCTATCTTAATTATCACCTTTTAAGGTAATACAACAACAAAAAAAGATTTAAAAGATGATTTGATTTTATATAAAAAAGGATGAAGCCAAAAAAATGGATTTTGCTATGTGCAGTTATCTTAGTTTTAACATTGATCATATCTAGTTTTGTTATATTTAAGTACTTTTATAATTATAGCAAAACAAAAAATGAAACAGTTAAGGATTTAATTTATCAAATTAAAGAGTATAAGGTTGATATAACAAATATAGGATTTTTGCCGAATTCATTAGAAATTTTTGAAGGAAATTCAGTAATATGGATAAATAAAGATAAGGTAATACACAGGGTTGTTTCAACATCAGAAGAAAAATTTGATTCTAAGAGATTATACAATAACGAGAATTATACATATTCTTTTAACAAAGAAGGAGTATACGAATACAAGTGTATGTACCACCCTTATGAAACAGGAAAAATAATAGTAAAGAAAATTACTTAATTTTAACAAAGAAATTTAAAAAAGATAAATAAAAATCAGAAACATTAAAAAATAAGGCTTCTTTTTAATTTAGATGCCATACGATATTATAATTGGAAGAGATGCTTTTGACAAAAAAAAGTTTGGAAAAAGAGGTTTAATATTTATTGGAAAAAGTTATGTAACTATGGGTAATTATACCTCTCTTTCGAATAGGATATTTATGGATGTTGCAAGAACACATGTAATTTTGATTTCTGGAAAAAGAGGAAGTGGAAAATCTTATAGTATTGGTGTTATAGCAGAAGAAATAACAGACCTCCCAGAAGAAGAGAAAAAGAATGTAGCTTCTTTGATTTTTGATACAATGGGGATTTTTTGGACAATGAAATACAAGAATGAAAAAGAAAGAGAATTACTTGAGGAGTGGGATTTAAAACCAAAAAATCTTTCAGTAGTAATATGGGTTCCGCATGGTTATTTCGAGTATTATTTAAAAAAAGAGATTCCTGCTGATAGAAGATTTGCATTAGCTGCTTCTGAACTTAACATTGAAGACTGGATTTCTATTTTTGATTTAGATATCACTTCTCCTGTTTCTGTTTTTATTCAAAAAATTATATCTGGATTCTCTCGTGAATATAAAAATTTTTATATAGATGATATAATTGATAGGATAAAAGAAGAAAGAGAAGTTGATGAGAACATAAAAAATTCTGCTCTTTCTTTATTTGAAGTAGCGAAATCTTGGAAAATTTTTGCTGAAAGAAACGAGGAAGCTACTAGAATAGATGAACTAATTGTTGCTGGAAAAACAAGCATACTTGACCTATCTGTTTATCCATCCACATCAAAATTTAATGTTAGAGCAATGGTTATAGGATTAATATCTAAAAAATTGTTTGAAGAAAGGATGCTTGCTCGTAAAAAAGAGGAAGTTGATTATGTTCAACATCATTTATCTACATCATACGAAGAAAAAAGAGAAATGCCTTTGGTTTGGTTGTTTATTGATGAAAGTCATGAATTTTTGCCAATGGATGAAAAGACAAGCGCTACAAGTTCACTTTTGCAGTTGTTGAGAGAAGGAAGACAACCTGGTATTTCTTTGGTCTTGGCAACTCAACAGCCTGGAGTCATCCATAGGGATGTTATGACACAGTCAGATATAGTAATCTCTCATAGACTTACGAATAAAGAAGATCTAGCTGCTCTTAATACAATAATGCAAAGTTATGTTTTTGAGAATATATCCAAAACAATGAATAATCTTCCTGATTTAAAGGGAAGTGCCATAATCTTAGATGACAATTCTGAAAGAATATACCCTGTTAGAATTAGGCCTAGATTAACATGGCCAGGTGGAGAGTCTCCAAGGTTAGTAAAATATGAATAAAAAACTAGATTGATATGGAAGAAGGCAATATTTTTGTAATACAAAAACATTATTCAAAAAAACTGCATTATGATTTTAGATTAGAAATAAGTGGTGTTTTAAAATCATGGGCTATTCCTAAAGGTATACCATCCAGGATAGGTGAGAAGAAGCTTGCTATTAGTGTTGAGGATCATGAATTAAGCTATGCTAATTTTGAAGGAATCATACCAGAAGGCAACTATGGTGCTGGAAAAGTAGAGATATACGATAAAGGGGTTTATGAGAATTTAAAAAAGGAAAGTATGAAAAAGTGCTTTGAAAAAGGAGATATCAAGATAATTTTAAAAGGTGAAAAAATTAAGGGAAGCTATTCATTAATAAAAGTTAATTTTAAAGAAAAAAATTCTTGGCTTCTTATTAAAATAAATTTATCTGATAAACAGAATATCTAAACTCTATTATAACATTTGAGAAAAGATATCTATAAATACTTAATCGAATTTTAAGTTATATAAAAAATATCATTATCATGCCACATAGATGCGTTCATTGCGGGAAAATATATCCGGATGCTTCAAAAGAATTGTTAGAAGGATGTTCTTGTGGAAGCAAATTTTTTTATTACCTAAAACAAGAAAAAATCGAAGAAATAAATAAAGAGATACAAGAAACTTTGTTCCATCTTAGTAGAAGTGATAAAATACAAGTAGAAAAAGATATAAGAGAAATTATAGGAATGAAAGAAGAAACAGAGAAACCTGTTGTTTTAGATTTAGAATCTATAAGAGTTGTTAAGCCTGGAAAATTTGAGATAGATGTTGTAAATCTTTTTTCAAAAAAAAGACCCCTCATATACAAACTTGAAGAAGGAAAATATATAATAGATTTAGCAGCATCATTAAAAGTACCTAAGGAAGATATAGATAAAAAGATTAAAGAAACAAAATATGAACTTTGATTGTCTTTAAAATTTTGTTTTTTAGATTCTATGAAATTGAAGTTGATAAACAATGTAAAAATAATTTTATAGTGATAATTTTATAATTCTTATTAAAAAAATTTATAAACATCCAGAGATAGAAATTAAAAAAGATGTCTAATAAAACAAAAGGTTCAAACGCTGAAAGAGAATTGGTTGAAATCTTTGTTTCTAATAATTACAGGGCAGTTAGAGTTGCAGGTAGCGGAGTTATGGAGAATTCGGATTGTGATTTGATTGCTGGAAAAAAAGGCTCGAAGTATTGTATAGAAGTCAAGTCTTCAAAAAAACCTTTCAAATACATATCAAAAAAACAAATAGAAAATTTTATTATTTTTTCTGATATTTTCAGTTTAAAACCAGTGATAGCTATTAGGTTTAACAGATTGGGGTGGTTCTTTTTAAAACCAAAAGATTTAAAAAAATCAGAGAAAAATTTTGTAATAGATTTGGATGTTGTAAGAAAAAAAGGTAAAAGATTTTCACAATTCTTTAATTGATATTATGACTTAGTGTGATTATTAAAGATATTAAAGATTAGCATAATACTTAAAAATATTTTAATTTTTTTTTATTTATGAAAAAAATTTTGTTTCTTTTTATAATACTTTTTGTAAATTTAGTTTTTGCTGAGATTAGGATTAACGAGGTGGAATTGAATCCGCAAGGCCAAGATAGTTATAACGAATGGTTAGAGTTGTATTCGAATGAGAAAGTAAATTTAAGTGGTTGGAGATTGATTAATAGCGATGGTGAAGAAAAAAATTTGAATTATGTTTTTCAAGAGTACTTAGTTATACCTTTTGAAGGTCAATGGTTGGATAACGAAAACGAGTCAATTAAATTAATAAACAACGAAGGTTCTTTGGTTTTTCAAACACCTCTGTTAAAGGATTCTTTGAATAACGAAAAAACTTGGAGTTATTGTAATAGAGATTGGGTATTAGCAAATCCAACCAAGGGTTATTCAAATGATTGTTCTGTTAAAGATAGAGATTCAGATAATGCAAATAATACTAATCAAAAAAAAGATTTAGAGTTAGATATGGATTGGGAAGACGATGAAATAATAAACGGAGATGAGTTTTATATTGAAATAAGAGCCCTTAATCTTGAGGATAAAGAGTACGATGTTAAGGTCTATATATACGATGATGAAAATACCTTATCCCAAACCTATAATGAAAATGAAAAAAAATGGATTAACTCTGATAATTATCTAACTAGTTTTTTTATAGGTCCTGGAAACAAAGTTGAGAGAGTAAAATTGAGAATAAAAAGTAGATATGAAGATTTTTATGGATATGCAAAAATAGGGTTAAGAATAAAAGAAAGAGGTTCTAATGTTTATAAGAAAGAGGTAAAAGATGAAATAGAAATTTTGAAAAAATACTCAAAAAAACCTGCCTATGAACAAAATAAAACGAATGAGGATTATGTTTCTAAAAATTTATTGCAGGAAACTTCAAATAAAAGTTCAAATAAAAGTAGCGAGATAATAAAACTTGGAATGAAATATAATAAAACTGTTTATGTTTCTAAAAGAGATAATGTTAAATGGTATTTTATATACTCTTCTATTTTTTTAATGTTGGTTCTGTTGTTTTTGATTGTAATAAAAGGATTTATATAGTGTAATGAAGATTAATTAAAATGAGCGAAAAAATAAGGGCTATGTTTATTTTTGAGATATTGGGGAAACCTCCAGAATACATAAAAAAAGCTTTGGAAGATTTTGTAGATAATCTTGGAGGTATAAAGGGAATAAAAATAATTAATAAAAAATTTTATGATCCGCAACCAATAAAAGAGATAAATGAAAAAAAAGAATCTAAGGGACTTTTTAGCAACTTTACAGAAATAGAAGCGGAATTAGATGGTCTAGAGTTGTTATTCGAAATAATCCTAAACAAAATGCCTTCTCATGTAGAGATAATAGAACCTTATGATTTTAAGATAAACAACTTTAATTTAACAGGAGTTTTAAATGACTTAATAATCAAACTTCACAAATATGATGAAATTGCAAAAACTCTTATTTTGCAGAATAACACTCTTGTAAACAAAATAAGATTTTTAGAGACAGAAATACAAAAAATTATTAACAAGAAATCTAAAAAAAATAAAAAATGATCATATCTTATCAAGCCTTTTTTTAACCTCTTCTCCCATCATTCTTTTTTCAAATTCCTTATTTTTTTCTTGGAAAATTTCTTCCAGAGTCTTGTCTCTTTTGTTTTTTCTTATTTTTTTGATTATATAAAAAATTATTAAGAATAATAGAATTATTAAGATTATTCCTAGAATCCATTTGTATTCTATTTTCTGAATTTCAACACAGTTTCCTTTGCAACATTGGCCTTCAAAAGTTTTTATTATTTCTCCTTCACATTTTTGATTCTGAGAGCAGATTAAGCCTATTGATAAGCAAGAAAGCTCTTTTTCTTCGAAAACTCCTGCTTTTTGTATATTCACCTGAGTATTATTTGATGTCGTTGTAAAATAAACCGGCAGAGTAATTGTAAAATTATCGTACCGCGCAATAACCTCTCCAGAAATATTTGTTTTTGGTTTTGTTATAATAATTTTAAAATAAGTATAATTTTCTGTGTTCAGAAAACTTATATTTTCAGGATGCAAGATTGCATTGAAATTGTTGGATAATTTTATGTCTGTTAAATTTTTTTTTCCAGAATTTTTTAGAAAGATTTTAAAAGAGTAATCCCCCTCGGAATTTAACACTCCGGAAATAGAGGGAGGAATAAATTCGAATTTTATTTCTTCTGGTTTTGATTTTTTAATAAAAAAAACAGGTATTTCGTATTCTTCTATTTTTAATATGGTATTGTTATAACCAGGTATAAAAAAATTTAGAGATCTTTCAGAATCTTCTATTAAAGATACTTCTTTTGTCTCTCCTGTCCCCAACAAACTTAATTTTACTTTTTTGTTTCCTTTAATGGATTTTATTTTAACAGTAAAAACTTTATCAGCCAATACGAAACCAGGATTTATGGAAATAACGGTTTCGTTTGTATTCTTTACTATGAAATTTTTTATTATTTCGTCATTTTTTAATTTTCCACCCTCTATGTATTGTGCATTTTGTATTCTTAAAGAAAAATTAGATTCGTTATCAACAGGGGGTAAGATTGCATAAAAAAAATATTTGTTTTCTTGTTTTGTTAAACCTTTTATTACTGGTTCTGAATGAACTTTATCATTTTTAAAAATAAGAATGTTATCTTCTGTTAAAGAAACAAAATTTCCTATTATTTCTGCTTGTAGGGTCTCTTGTGAATTGTAGATCTCTTTTTTTAGATTTATATCTATTGATAAAACTTTAGGGATTAGGATAAGGGTTAATATAAAAAATAAAAAGAGTTTTTTTTTCATCGTTATATTTTTTATTTACTCATCTCTCTTAATTTTTTCATAGTTTCTTCGAAATCTTTATCCCTTAAAGATTTTTTAATGTTAGTTTTTGTATACGGCTGAGGTCTAGGAGGAAGGAAAGTTCTTGGAGGCAATGGAGATATTGGAGGTCTTATTAAAGGTTGCGTAGACCTCTCATAACTCATCTTTGTTTTAGATTTAAACAAAAATAATCTTAGCCTATTTCTGAATATTATAGCTAAAATTAATAAAAGTATAAGTATTGCTAGGATTATAATTAGGAGCCAGTTCATTTTAGATTCTGGCTTCGGTGAACAACATTTTTTTCCAATTCCACATGAATTTGAATAAGTAGCTTTCTCTTCTTCATTAGTGTCACAATCGCTTCTACAAGAATAACCAGCTTTTTCACATTCCGATATTTGTTGTTGTATTTGTTGACAGGATCCAAGACAGCAATAGTTAGTATCCGAGGCTCTAACTTCTGCTTCTGAACATCTTTCATCAGATTTGCATATTATTCCGTTTTTTTCTGCACAGCTTTCCTCTCGAGGTTGAGTTCTACAACATATTTCGCTTAAACCTGGGCAATAAAAATTTTCTAAACGATCTTCCAATTTACATTGTGTAGATGCAGTGCAATAATATCCAAAATTTTCACAATTGATGTTTTGTTGTTGACTAGGAGTTTGAGAAACTGCCTCTTTTGGCCATGCAGAATACAAAATCAAAGCAGTATTATCACTCCAGCATCCAGATGCTTCTTGTATAGATAGTAAATAATCTTTTGCATTATCGACTTCCGCTGCATTAGTTTTTTTAAGAGAGAGTATAGCTAAAGAAGTGTCGTATAATTTTCTTTTACTAACATCCCAGTATTTGTTTTGCTGTTGCTGTAATACTATATCAGAATAATAATCATCTAGCTCTGTCAACATGTACAAAAATGCTGAAGGAAAATACTTTTTGTTTATTGCGTCATCTGAAAAAGCTGTTAAATAAGGTAAGTATGGTGAAATGTCATAACCGCTTTTTGCTAAAGCTAAAGTTGCCCATAAACTTCCTTCATAATCGCAGTCTGTTAATCCAAAACAATAAGAATTTACTTGTTCTGTTGTTGATTCGTATGCTGAAGCAAAATGAGTCTCGCTTGAGACATAAAGTACATTACTACCTGGCTTTTTGTATAAAAGAGTCGTAACGAAATCTCTATCACAAGAGATAGTATAGTTTTTTTCTAAATTTGTTATTTCAAACCAATAGTTGTTGTTAGATTTTACCAATCCAGAAGGATCTTGTCCTGATATTTTTTTATTTTCTAATATAGTTACTTTCCTTCCATTTATGTTGCATTGTGATTGATTGTTAGTATCGATTTCTAAATACCAACTAAGTCCTGTACGAGTTTTTCTTTTTTCTAACAACCAATTTATAGAATCGTCAACATTTTCGTTTGTTATTTTTAGAGCGAGTGTAGCTATTGCTGTTGGTTTTATAGAGCATGATGAGGAAGTTGCTTCAGACCAGCAGTTATTCTTTTTGTTGTTTTTTAGAAGATTTGAACAATCGGATTTTATTTTTGAATCATAAGACATTGCTAACAAATTAAATGAAATCTGCTCTGTACTTTGAACATTTCCGCAATTATTAGAAAGCCTGTTTTTTAAGCAGGAATATGCTTTTTCAACCTCATCTGTTTTTTGAGCATTAACTATTGATGCTAATAAAAAAAAAGATATTAAAAATAAAAAGATGTACACTCTTTTTTCTTTCATAAAAAAATTAGGATATTTAGGTATTTAAATTTGTTGATTTAAGGTTATCTGAATTTAAGAGATTTTTATCTATTCATCTTTTATTAAGCTTTTGATTTGTTTTGAAAAAATTTTTTAAAAGGATAATTTATAGGATTTTTTATTTTTTTGCAGATTTCATCAGGTTTACAAACGTTCAATTCTTTGTAATTCGGTTTATCGCAATTCGGAGGAAGGATAGAAATATTTTTTCTATACCAATTTAGTTGGGATCTTATGTAACCTTTTTTAAGCGGTTGATAATTTTTTTCGTTCCATTCGTTTATTTTTCTTTCTATTTCTTCTTCAGTTGCTCCTAAAGATTTGAAAAAATTTATTAGAATGAACAAAGCCCTTTTTCTTCCATCGGATTTTATTCCATTTAGCAAGAGTTTTATGCATGGAGGGAAGAAGTTCTCATTTATATTTTGAAATAATATCCTTTTGTAAAAAAATTCATTGTTATCTTTTTTATTTTTTGAATCTGTTTTTGGACTCTCTTTTTTGTTCTGTTCTTCTTTCTGTTCTTTCCAGTCTAAAGCTTGTAAAAGCAAAAGTTTTGCTTCTTCCTTTTTTGCTGTAGGATAGAAATTTTTAATTTTTATATTAAAAGGTTTTGCGTTTTTCATCTGAAAATTTTTTATTTCATCTTTATCTATGACTACAGAAGAGAGTGCTGTTTTTTCATGGAGAGAATACGGCATTCTATATAAGTGTCTTGGAGAAACTAAAATTAAATCTGCATCTATAAATTTTTCAGTCGCGAATCTTTCCTTTTTCTCAAATTGTTCTGGATTATTTTTTGAATTTTTGTTGCAAAATTCACAATAGTATATTTCTTCTCTTTTTTTTTCAATTAAATCTTTCCTACAGTCAGGACATTTAGGTTTTTTTCTGTTGTTATAAGTTCCTTCAATATTAGTAAAATCTTTTTTACAATAACTACAATTCCAAGTAATTAAAAATTTTTTAACAGAATTCCTTTTACAAACTCTGCATTCTGTTATTATTAGCTCTTCTTCTTTTTTTCCTATTTTTTCAGAAATTTCTTTTATACTCTCGTTTTTTAATATCTCTTCTTCTAGCTTAGATTTTACAATTTCAGAAAGATATTCGCAGATTATCCTAGGCCATTCTGGAAACATGTCTTTTGTTTTTTGATTATAAATTTCTTCTGGAAAAGCTCTCCAAGGCACTATTATGTGCATTCCCTTTGAACCTGAAAATTTAACACCTATATTTTCTACACCATGAAGTTTCAAAGCTTCTACTACTAAAGAAGCATAAATTTTACTGTATTCTAAATATTTTGAATCTATGTCTAATAACAAATCCCATCCTATTCTAAGTTCATCGATTTCATTTTTGCTAAGCTCGGTTGAAATTTCTAGGGGGTCTCTCCAAAGTTCTTCAGAACAATGAAAAGAAGTAGCTCCTCTTTTTACATATTCAAAAATATCGTTTTCGTATTGAAAACTATCTGGCCTTTTTCCAAATATCTCATAATATCGTGGAATGCATTCCCTATTTTTTGAAAATTCAAATAAAGCTTTTTTGATTTCTGGCATAGAATAATATGCAAAAGCAGTTTCTCTTATTCTTTTTTCTTTAAAGCTCTGTTTATCAGAATTTTTTTCCATTTTGATAAAGAGTAAAAGAAGTTTATAATGTTTTTTACTAATTTTTTAAATAGTCTTTATAAAATAACAATATTTAAAAATAAATAAATTTATAATTTAAAAAAGGAGTTTTAGAAATGTTATTAAAAATTGATAATCCTAAATTGTTTTCAGAAATAATATCTATAATTTCTGAACTTGTTTTAGAGGTTAGATTAAAGGTTAATAAAGATGGATTGAGCATAGTTGCAATAGATCCTGCGAATGCTGCTATGGTTTCTTTTAAATTACCTAACACAGCTTTTTCTGAATTCGAAATAGAAAATCCAGAGGTTTTGGGAATTAGTTTGGAAAGTTTAAAGGCTGTTTTAAGAAGAATAAAGGTAGGAAGTGTTTTAGTTATAACAAAAGGAGACAACGAATTAAAACTTCAGATAATAGATAAGATACAGAGAGAGTTTAATCTTGCTTTAATTAATGTTGAAAGCGAAGAAAAAGAAGTTCCGAATCTGGAATTTACAACAAAAATCGAGATGTCATCAATAGATTTCGCAGAAGCAATTGAAGATTGTGCAGTTGTTGCTGATGCGTGTACTTTTTATACAGAAGCCAACAAATTTGTTATATATGCAAGAGGTTCTCTTAATTCTTTTAAATCAGAGTTTTCATCAGATGAATTATTTTTGGAATCTGTTCATGATAAAACGAAATCAAAATATTCATTAGAGTATTTACAAAAGATGATCAAAGCTACCAAAGTTAGTGATAAAGTAAAAATAAACTTTTCAGCAGATTATCCTTTAAAACTTGAATTTATCACTCCTTTTATTGAACTTTCATTTATTTTAGCACCAAGAGTTGAAAGCGAAGAATAATAGAAAAGCTTTATACATACTCCCAGTATTACCAAAGTTATTAAAATTATTAAGTATAATCAACGAAATTAAAGGTGTAGCTTTTCCAAGAGAATCCATAATGCTTAAACTCAGGGGAATATATTATTTGGAGATTAATATCTAAACCTCACATATGGGTTTGACAAAAATTTAATGTCTTTTTATGGAAGGAGATATACAAAAAAGAAACAATCAACATTAATAGTAGGTTAATCCAATAACCATTTCTGTGAATTAAAATAAGAAACAAAAAATTGAAAGAAATTGTTATAATTTCAAAAGAATAGAGAATGTGCTATATTGATTCTTAATAATGTAACTTAATTTCTGAAATGCGATAAAATTCCAGAAATGCAATAAATTTTCATCAGCACATGAAATTGCTCATTAACTGGTTTGTGTTAAAGACCCTCAAGTTTTTGAAGATTATAGACTCATTCAACATGTTATGGTTAAAGCAATTGGATTAAATCTATACCTAAAAAAAAATTTTAAATTTATAAAATATAAGAATAAGTAAGTTATTAAATTAATATTTGTTGAATTAAATTATAAAAAATAAATAAAAAATATATACAAGTAATTATATACAAGGAGAATTACTTCTAAATAGATCTCCTTTAGAATCTATGCAAACATAAGAGTTTCCTGCTCCTGTGTAATAATCTAATCTTATTTTAGTTGCCCCTAAACTGAGTATCGAGAAATTCTTAAATCCAAAAGTAGCTCCAGCTATACCTGCTACTATTTTTCCTTTTTCACTGAAAACTATTTTTCCGCCACCCTCGTCTTTGTTATATAAAGTTAATGTAGGTCCAAGCAGACCACTCTGAATAATAGTCATACTTTGATCAGATTCTAAGTTACCTCTTGGATCAGCTCCATTACTCCCAGTTGTTAATGTTCCGCCATTAGAAAATCTTAAAGCTGTGACTTCACAAATCATATCTCCGTTACATGAATAAGCTCGATAATTATTAAACTTAGAATCAATCTCATCAGCTGTATAAACATTATATCTCCCAAATCTATATTCATTTAGTTTTATAATATTCCCTGTTATCGAAGCAGTTGCAATTGAAGAAATTACAGCTACTATAAAAGAAACAGCAATAATTGTTAATAATTGTTCTTTTTCCATTTTTTCACCTCCTTTCAGTTTTCTTTTCAACATTTTTTAAATGATTTTTTATTAATAAACTTTTCGTTATTTTTTAAATGATTTTTTAAGATAAATATAATTTTTTGAAAAGTTGAAGATATTTTAAAAAATTTGAGAAAAATAAAAAATCTTTCAGAAATTTTTTATTGATAGAAATTTTACTTTTTTATAAATTCCAGATTTTAGAAGAATAATAAATTACTATTGAGATATCCTTTAATGAATTTTTTATACCTATAGAATTATGAATATTCATAATTTTTTACATAATAATATAAATATTTATATTAATTACTATATTATTATTTAAAATAATATTTTTATTAATATGTATTTAATAATGTTTTATTTAATGTAAATAGAAATGTATTTAAATATAAATTCTTGTATTTATGCATATGAATATTCATAATCTTCAAGAAAAAACAATAAAATATCTCAAAGAACAGAGGGTAATTACGAGTTCTGAATTAGCAAAATTTCTTGGGGTTAGCTGGAATACTGCAGAAAAGTATTTACTTGAATTAGCACTCGAAAAAAAGATAACTAGAATAAAAAAAGAAGGTGTAAACCTTTGGATGTTGGAGGATGGAAAAAAATAAATCTTCACAAATTACAATATTCGTCATAGTTGCAGTTTTATTAGTTGTATTGATAGTTATAATTTTTTTTTCAAAAATTTCTCTAAAAAAAGAAGTTATAGATGAAAACAATCCTCAACCATATATAGAATCGTGTGTTAGAGAAGCTACAGAAGATGCAATAAAAATATTAAGCGAACATGGAGGAGATATAAATCCAAAAGGTTTTGTGAAATATAATGGAACCGATATAGTTTACCTTTGTTATACAAACAATTATTATCAATATTGTACAAACCAGAGGCCTTTGTTAGTAGAACACATTGAAAAAGAGATTAGTAACTATATAACACCTATAGTTAAAGAATGTTTTATTAACTTAGAAAACAATTTAAAAAAGAGATACGATGTTGAAACTGAAGATATGAAATTAACTACAAAGTTGTATCCGAATCAGGTTGTTGTTGAAATAAATAAAAAGTTTAGAATATACAGAGAAAATAAAAAAAGAGAGTTTGAATACTTTAAAATGAATATTGTTAGTCCTATTTATAATTTTGCTGAAATAGCTACAGAAGTTTCGAATCAAGAAGCCAAGTACTGCAATTTTGATCATTTGGGTTTTATGATTTTATATCCTAGGTTTGATATCGAAAGTACTATAACAGGAGAGTCTGATAGGATATATGTAATAACAGAGAGATCTACAAATCAAAAGTTTCATTTTGCAATAAGGAGTTGTCCATTACCTCCTGGGTATTAAGATGTTAAATAGAAAAATAATAACCAATATTGAAATTTTTATTTTGATAGTGAATATATTCGCTGTTGCGTATATAATTTCGGGTTTTGATTTGATATCTGCACAAACTAACGAAGGCGCAATGAACGTGTGTTGTGAAAAAACAAAAAATGGAAATATATGTCAAAACGATTTGCCATCTAATTGCGATATTAATTTTAAACAAGTTCCAACAAGATGTGAGAATACAGATTTTTGTCAGGTAGGTTGTTGTATGAGTAATACCAACGGAATGTGTAGTAAAAGGACTTCCAAATCCGAATGCGAAAGAAGCAATGGTACATTTTTTTCTAATGCAGATTGCAATGTCCAAGAATGCAAAAAAGGTTGTTGTATTTTAGGAAGCGAAGCAAAATGGACAACTGAAAAAAATTGTAAATTTGAGTCTAATTCTCAGAATAAAGACATTCCTACTGATTGGAGATACGATGAGCAAACTAATTCTGAATTAAAATGTCTCTTCTCTGTAAGAAAAAATGAAAAAAGCGCATGTGTTTACAAATCTGGAAATGAAAAAAAGTGTATATTTACAACTTTAGAAGATTGCATTGCAAGAACAGGAAGTGAATCTAATTTTGCACACAATATAACTTTTTGTTCTAATCCTATATTAAATACAACGTGTAAAGCAAAAGATCATAAAGGTTGTTTAGAAAATAAAGAAGATGTTTATTGGTTTGATTCATGTAATAATCCAGAAGATGTTGCAGAAGATTGTAGCTTGACAGAAGGAAATTATTGTGGAAAGGATAATAATGAATACAAATGTAAAAGCATAAATTGTGTTGTAGATGGGAAAGTAAGAAAAAATGGGGAATCCTGGTGTGAGTACGATGGTGCAATAGGAGTTAGCGAAGTTAACAATGTTAATAAAAAAGAAGGTTATGGTAGAGATCCTGTTGGAAGTAGACATGTGAGACATGTTTGTTATATGGGTAGTGAAAGAATAGAACCTTGTGCTGATTATAGAAACGAAATATGTGTTCAAGAAGATACTCAGGTAGGTAATGGGGAAACTTTTTCTCAGGCAGCGTGTAGGGTTAATAATTGGAGAAGATGTCTTGAGATTAATACGAAAAAACAAACAGCAAATGCAAGTATGGAGTTATGCAAAAAAAATCCAGACTGCTTTGTTAAAGAGATAGATATGGGAGGTAGTTTTCATTTCTCTGTTTGCCTTCCAGCATATCCTCCTGGTTTTAATTTAAACGAGGATTATAATTTAACAAGTGGTGGTTTAGAAGTTCCTGATACTTCTGGTACTATCTGTAGTATTGCAACACAGAGATGTACAGAAACATGGATATGTGGTATATTTGGATGTATTTGTGTTGATAATTGTAAATGCCATACTTCTTATTTTACAGAAAAGATGAATGAATTTTGTGTTAGTTTGGGTGATTGTGGTGCTTATGTTAATTATGTTGGAGAGTACAGTGATGGAAATTACGGATTAAGAAGTACGTGCGATTCAAGAACATGTGGAAAAGGGCCTCCTAGGCTACAGAAATCTATTTTAGAAGCTTTTAAAAAGAACGTAGGTCCTCAAATTGGTCAGAAACCTGCTAAACCTGGAGATTACGAGTTTTTTCAAACAATAAATCCAGAAGCATTAAAAGAAATTAAAGAAGAGGATCATAATCTTTCTGCATTTCAAAAAGAACTTTTAGAAGTGAGCGGGTCTATGGGCTCTCCATATCTTCTAAAATTGTTTTCAAAAGAAGGAAATGAAAGTTTAAGTGAAGAAGAGATTGGAAGAATAAATTCAAGACCTGTAAATTTTGCAAGTTACTTTAATAGTTTTAGTTCTGTTAAATCAGCTATTAGTTCTCAAATAATAAAAAAAGAGACAAAGGCAGGCGGTTTTGAAATGCTCGCTGCATTTATAGCTGGAGCAATTGCATATTTGATTACACAAAGCATAATAATGGCTATGATTGCTGCTATGCTAGCATATTTGTTTGCTATTGCATTTGTGGTTTATGTTGATATTGATTTCATATGTGATAAATGGGAAGTTCCAACAGGTGGTAAAGATTGTAATAAATGTAATAATCAAGAAACTCCATGCACAGAATACAGATGTCAAAGTCTTGGAACTCTATGCAAATTTATAAACAAAGGCACACCAGATGAACTATGTACAAGTGTTCCTGAAAATTCTAGTATTCCGAAAATATCTCCTTTGTATAGCGTTATAAATAAGAACTATGAATATTACAATGTTAATGAAAATGGTTTTGAAATAGTTAAGTCAGATACAAAAGGTTGCGTTGATGCTTATTCAAATGTCAGGATAGGAATAAAAATAGAACCATTCGCGAAGTGTAAGTTTGGAACAGATCCTAAACAGAGCTATGAGGAAATGCCAGAATTTTTTGGTTTGAGGGGAAGTAGCATATTGCCTGTTCATCAGATAGATTTGTTTTTTCCTAGTCCAGAAGCTTTAAAAAACAAATACAACTTAACAGAAGATCAAATAAAAGAACTTGGAAAAATAGATTTGTATGTTAAATGCAAGACAGCAAGTGGTAAAACAAATTTTGAACCATACCACATAAAAGCATGTATAAATCCTGGTCCTGATTTGACCCCTCCTGTTATATTAAAAACAGATCCTAACAAAAATTCTTTTGTAAAGTATAACGAAGATAAACAGGACTTAATAGTTTATGTTAATGAACCTTCTGAATGCAAATGGTCAAGAGAAGATAAAGAAGACTTCAATTCCATGGAGAATTCTTTTGATTGTGAAAAAGATATAAGACAATACACTATTTATGGTTTAACATGTAAAACAAATTTAACTGGATTAAAAAATAATACAAGATTTTATATTAAGTGTAGAGATACATCAGAAAACAAAAATGTTATGAAAGAAAATTACGAATACGAGTTAAGTGTTTCGAATAGCAATCTCGTAATAGAGGAGATAAAACCAAAGAATGGAGAGAATATAATTTCTGGAGTTGAACCTGTTAGTTTTAAATTAAGATTAAGAACCTCTGGTGGTGCTGAAAATGGAGTTTCTATTTGCAGGTGGGAAGGAAATGGATATTCAGATCAATTTACAGAAACCAACTCTAGCTATCATTCTTATGAGATAGGTAGCGCTACACAAGGAAAATATAACATAAGTTTTTTCTGTGAAGATGTTGCTGGAAATTTTGCTGTAAATTCAACATCTTTTAAAATTTCTATTGATAAGTTTGGACCTCAGATAACTAGGGTGTATTATGATGGAGGATTAAAAATAATCACAAATGAAAACGCAGAATGTAGGTATAGTTTTGATAAAAAATTAGAATTTGAAAACTTTAGTGTAATGTACGGAGAAGAATTAGAACACTCTGCAAGTTGGCAATCAAAAAATTATGTAATTCAATGCAAAGATGAGTATGGAAATAAAGGCAATAAAATTTTCATTAAACCATATGGATATTTATATTAAAAAAGATTTATAAATAAGATCATAGTTAAATAAAAGAAAAAGTGGTAATAAAAAAAATAAGATTTAATAAAAGAGCACAGTTAAGTTTATTTGTTATTTTAGGAATCTTAGTTATAATTATAGTTATAATTTTTTTTACAAATAAAGAAAGTTTAAAAATTTGGTTTGGAAAAGAGTCTCCGTTGGAGTATATTAATAGATGTACAAAAGATTATGCTAACGAAGGATTAGAGATGTTGAAGATGCAAGGAGGAAGTATTAATCCTGAAAATTATTATATGTATCAGAATTATAAAGTGGGATATGTTTGTTATACTTCTGAAATTTATAAAAGGTGCGTGATGCAAAAACCTTTCTTGAAAGAGGATTTCGAAGTTGAATTAAAGAAATTTTTAACTCCTAGAATAGAGGAATGTTTAAAAAAATCAGAAGAGATTTATGGTAAAAAAGGTTATTCTTTTTCTTATAAAAAACCTGATGTAAATGTAAGTATAAATTTTAATAATATTTTGATTAAATCAAATTTGGATATGGTTATTGATAAAGATGGAAAAAAAGAGAATTATAAGGATTTGAATGTTAATATTGATTCAGGTTTATACGAGTTGTTGATGATAGAGAGCTCTATTGCTAATTGGGAAGCTAGATATGGGGACAGCGAATCCATGGTTTATATGTATTATTATCCTAATTTAAAAGTTGAAAAGAAAATTCAGAGCGATGGTACTAGGATTTATATTCTAACAAATAGAAAAACGAACGAAAAATTAATGTTCGCTTCAAAAAGTGTGGTGTTCCCACCAGGAGTTACTGGGAGTTAAAATGGAAGAAAAAATTAAAGAGAAAAAATTTAAGAAAATTTTGATTTTTATTATAAGTATTTATTTAATTGTTTATAGTGTTTCTGCTGAAATAACCTGGCCTGCTTTTAATGTGTGTTGTGAAAAAACAAAAAACGGTGCTTGGTGTCAGAACACTCCTGAAGAGAATTGTGATTTATCAATAAATCCTTTGACAAAAGCGCCTTATAGAAAAACTCCTGCTAGTTGTGATGCAACTAGTTTTTGTAAGATGGGATGTTGTGTTGATACATCAGAAGGTTTGTGTATGGAGAATACTCCGCAAAAAGTTTGTGAACTTTATGCAGGAACATGGTTTGATGATAACCAATGTAACATTCAACAGTGTAAACTTGGATGTTGTATTTTAGGTGACCAGGCTAGTTTCGTTACTTTAACTAGGTGTAAAAAACTTTCATCTATTTATGGATTAGAAACTAATTTTAGAAAAGATATAACTTCTGAGTCTGCATGTATAGCGCTTGCGAATGCTCAAGACAAAGGCGCGTGCGTTTATGAATTAGATGGAGAAAGAACTTGTAAATTTACAACTAGGGGAGAGTGTTTAAATGCAAAAAAATCTGCTAATATAACTAAAGAGCCTGAATTTTTTAAAGATTATTTATGCTCTGCAGATGAATTAGGAACAAACTGCGGACCTACGACAGAGACTATGTGTGTTGAAGGAAAAGATGAAGTCTATTTTAAAGATACATGCGGAAATCCTGCTAATATATATGATGCAAACAGAATTTATTCAAAAGATCCTGGATATTGGAAGAAAGTCGTTCCTAAATCTCAATCATGTGGATTTAACAACAAAGACGGAAACATAAATTCAAAAAATTGTGGAAATTGTAATTACCTTCAAGGAAGTTTGTGTGGAAAAGGTAGTGCTAGTTATGGAGATAATATTTGTAAAGACTTGAATTGCTACAACACTCAAAACGGAAAAAATTACAAAAATGGAGAGTCTTGGTGTGAATATCAAGGAGAAGTTGGAAATGGAAATGATTTAGTTGGAAGTAGACATTTTAGGCATATTTGCATAAATGGAGAGGAAATTATAGAACCTTGCGCTGATTATAGAAATGAAGTTTGTTATGAAAGCAAAATAGCTGGAACAGATTTTACAGAGGCTGCTTGTAGAGTTAACAGATGGAAAGATTGTATTGATCAGTTTAATGAAAAAGATTGTTTGAACAGTGATAAAAGAGATTGTTTCTGGTTAAACGGTTCTCATTACGATGGAAGTGCGAGTAATGTAAACAAAAATACCAATACTAGTTCAAACCCTGAAAAAGCAGACACATCACAAACAGAAAACAGAGGTATTTTAAACGGAGGAGGGATATGTTTGCCTAATTATCCTCCTGGATTAAAGTTCTGGGAAGGAAGCGAAGCTAAAGCTATTTGCAGCTTAGGAAATTCTAGGCAAGTTATCCATTACGAGCTTAATATTTTTGGAGGTAAAAAGTGTAAGGAAAACTGCGAAGTTTATAGTATAGAGTGGGTAAAAAAGTTAAATAGGATATGTTCAAGTTTAGGTGATTGTGGTATAAAGAGTAACCTGGTAGGAAAATCTACAGATGATGGTGTTGTTGTTAAAGTTAATGGAACAGTGATTAGCGGAATAATGGAAAAAATAAAAGAAAGTTCAAACAAATAAAATGAAAAAAAATTTTAAAAAATTAGAATCTTATTTTTTGATAATAAATTTAATTGTATCTATATTTGCTTTTAGTTTTTTAATGAATTTAGTTTTTGCTAGTGATGGTTGTTCTGATGGAACATGTAATCCGAATAGTGTAAGGCCTCCTACAACCCCTAATCCAACATCAGGTAGAGGAGGTGGCGCAGGAGGAACTCCTAGAGGTGGAACACCTCCACCAGGAACTAGTAGTGGAACACCAGGAAGCAGCGACAGTACTAGTATTCCTCCTGGAGGGCCTGGAACTACAATAGACCCTAATCAACCACCAGGAACAGGACCTGGAGGAAGCCCTCCTGGAGGGCCTGGACCAGGAGGTGGTAGTGGAGATGGAGGAGAAGGTGGAGGCGGTGGAAATGGAGGAGATGGAGGAGGAGGTGGAGATGGTGGAGACGGAGGAGGATTTGGTGGTTTAAGTTTAATGAACATAGTACAAAAAGCAGGATTGGGAGCTGCTATGTTTGGGACTATAGGTGCTCTTGCTGGAGGAGATGATGGAGCATTGTGGGGGTCTGTATCTGGAGCAATAGGAGGTGTTGTTGCTGGAGTTCTTGAACCTATGATAGGAGAAATAGAAGCAACAATTGTAGGTTTGGTTGTAGCTACTATAATTTTTCTTTTGACATGGAAGAAAAAAGTTCAAGAAGTAGTAGAATTTTATTGTTTGCCTTGGCAAGCTCCAATAGGAGGGGAAGATTGCGAGTTGTGTAATAATCTAAAAGAGTGCTCAGAGTACACATGTAGGAGTTTAGGTCAAGCTTGTGAATTAGTAAATGTAGGAACAACTGATCAAAAATGTATTTGGAAAAATCCTAAGGATGTTAATTCTCCTATAATAAAAATGGAAAGTGTAAGCAAGGGGCACAAATTTAAACCAGATCCAAGTGTAAGACCTCCTTCAACAGGAGTCGTTATTACAAAAGATGATGGAAAATGTATAAAAGCATTTACTCCATTGGAATTCAAGTTTACAACAGATGAACCTGCACAGTGTAAGATAGATTATAATTTAACAACTGGATACAAAGAGATGAATTATTATGTTGGAGGAAGTAATCTTTTCAGTTATAATCACACTGAAAAACTCTCTCTACCAGGTCCAAGCGCTATTAATGCTGTTGCTCCTGAATTAAAAAATAATGGGGAATATATTTTGTTTATCAGGTGTCAAGATGCAAATGGGAATTTTAATCAAGATCCTTATTCTGTAAGCTTCTGTGTTGAAAAAGGGCCTGATACAACGCCTCCGAAAATAGAAGGAGTTAGTATACCAAGTGAGAGACCTGTACAATTTAACCAGTCTACTCTTTATTTAGAAGTTTATGTTAATGAACCTTCTGAATGCAAATGGTCAAGAGAAGATAGAGCTTATGATAACATGGAAACAAAAATGTCTTGCGATACAAACTTATGGGAGATGAATTGGAACGGAGTTTATACATGTAGGACAAATCTTACTGGACTAGAAAGTAGAAAAGAAAACAAATATTATTTTAGATGCAAAGATCAACCTTGGGCTGAAGAAGGTGATAGAAATGTTAATACACAGAGTTATTTGTATAAAGTTATAGGAACACAACCATTGAATATACTTAGAACAGAGCCTAGTGGAAAAATCATTGGAGCAACAGACACAATTCCTGTGTTTTTAGAAATAGAAACAGATAATGGTTATAAAAATGGAGAATCTTTGTGTTATTATCATCAATCAAGACCTGAAAAAGAAGAAGATTACATTCTGTTTTCAGATACTGGTGGAAACAAACACAAACAAAGACAAGATTTGATTCCAGGAAATTATGAATATTATTTCAAATGTGTGGATTTAGGTGGAAATACTGTTTATAATAAAACTAGTTTCATAGTAGAGAGTGATAGAACAGAGCCATACATAGTAAGAGTGTACAAAGAGAGCGGAGAACTAAAAATAATAACAAATGAAGTTTCAGAATGCAGTTACTCAACAAAAGATTGTAATTTTGAAATAGAATCTGGAATTAAAATGGATAGTTTAAACAATTTTGTTCATTCTGCTGAATGGAAAATAAATCAGAATTATTATATAAGATGCAGAGATCTTTATAATAACCAACCTTATCCTAATGTATGCTCAGGGATTGTTAGACCCTCAAAATTGAATGTTGAAAAAGAAGTTGTTAATCTATGATTTATTAAATTTTTAAGTTGACTGTTTCTTGCCTTAAAGGGCAAGGCTTCTGCGATGCTCGTCTTGATTTCTTACATAATTCCTTGCGCTCTCAAGCTGAATAAATCCCAATGAAGTAATAAATTTTCCATGACTTCATAAATGTCCTTTGGGATATCTTAATCTTTGCTCTCTCATGAAATTGAAAAAACAATCTTGATGAAACTCTTTTCAAGATTTGCAAAGCATAAGAAGGACTCATGCTGAATTTTATTTCGACAACA
>Ga0123519_10004839_pt1 | contig 21621 bp, 15 predicted proteins | sample YelNatPaOPRAMG02_FD_87396 | JGI IMG/M metagenome (GOLD analysis project Ga0123519, IMG submission 87396) | Hot spring microbial communities from Yellowstone National Park - Yellowstone National Park OP-RAMG-02 (version 2) | ecosystem: Environmental > Aquatic > Thermal springs > Hot (42-90C) ...
CGGATGCGTAAACTCTCGGCTGCGGAAAATCACCGTAACTTTTACCTTGTGTCCCTGTTTCAGGAACTTTATGGCGTTTCGTACTTTGAATTGAAAATCGTGCTCGTCGGTCCCCGGCCGCATCCGGATACCCTTTATTTCACCCATCCGCTGCTTTTTCTGGGCTTCGCGCTCGCGCTTCCCCTGCTCATATCGATATTTACCATAGTCCATTATCCGGCACACCGGCGGGGTCGCAGTCGGCGCTACTTCAATCAGGTCAAGTCCCCGGTCCTTAGCAAATTGCAAAGCATCGCGGAGCGGCACTATCCCTACCTGAACACCATTCTCGTCGATCAGCCTCACTTCACGAGCACGAATGCGCTCGTTAACTCTTAGGTCCTTGAGTATGCTACATCACCTTCTGAGTTACTCTGACAGCGAGCGGCCCAGTTCATTGCTCTCGCTGACAGGCTAGAGGTAAGTATAACGAAAAACATTGTCCCTTGTCAACCGCTACTTTCGGACATTTTCATCTCAGCAAGCAAACTTTCCACCAACTCGTCAAGCAACACTGAGCCCTTGTCGCCCTCCGATCGCGACCGGACCGACACGGCTCCAGCTTCCTGTTCTCTATCACCTACGATCAACATATACGGGATCTTCTGGAGCTGCGCCTCGCGGATTTTGTACCCCGTTTTTTCATTGCGATCGTCAATTTCCACTCTAAAGCCATATTCTCTAAGCTTATCCGCCACTTCGCGAGCATAACAAACGTGCCTATCTGCGATCGGAATCACCATCACCTGCACCGGTGCGAGCCAAAGCGGGAAAGCTCCAACATAGTGCTCCAACAGCACCGCAAAGAACCTCTCCATTGATCCCAACAGCGCACGGTGAATCATTATCGGCCTGTGCTGCTGATTATCCTGACCTATGTAAGTGAGATCAAAACGCTCCGGCTCGTTGAAATCTACTTGAATTGTGCTACACTGCCATTCGCGCCCTATAGCATCCATGATCTTAACATCGATCTTCGGTCCATAGAACGCGCCGCCACCTTCGTCCACACTGTATTCCAATCCTTCGTCCTCAAGAGCCGCTCTCAGCGCCGCTGTAGCTTCCTCCCAGACCTCATCTTCGCCCACGTATTTTTCAGGCTTGGTTGACAGGTAAACGCGATAGTCATCAAACCCAAACCGCCTAAGCATTTTTATAACAAAGCTAATAACCCGCTTTGTTTCGGAATCGAGCTGCTCTCGCGTGCAAATTATATGCGCATCATCCTGAGTGAAGCCTCTAACTCGCAACAACCCGTGCAGAACGCCAGATCGCTCGTAACGGTAGACCGTTCCCAACTCTGCCCATCGGATAGGCAATTCCCGATAACTGCGCACCTTAGATTTGTAGATGAGCAGATGGAACGGGCAATTCATCGGTTTGATTAGATACGGCTGCCCATCCACAACCATCGGCTCATACATGTTTTCCGCGAAGAACTCAAGATGTCCGCTGGTGCGCCAAAGCTCTTGCCGAGCAATATGAGGGGTTATTACCAGTTCATATCCGTTCGCAAGATGCTCGTTACGCCAGTAATCTTCTATTAGCTTACGTACCAGAGCGCCCTTAGGATGCCAAAATACCAAGCCAGGTCCGGCTTCTTCCTGTAGTGAGAACAAGTCTAATTCCTTACCCAGCTTTCTATGATCGCGCCGCTCCGCCTCCGCAAGCCTTTCCAGATATGCATCGAGCTCTTCCTGAGTGCGAAACGCCGTGCCGTAGATACGCTGGAGCATAGGATTGCGCTCATTACCGCGCCAGTAGGCACCTGCGACCGAAAGCAACTTGAACGCCTTTACCTCGCCCGTCTCGGCAACATGCGGACCTCGACAAAGGTCGACAAAGCCATCTTCCTCATAGACCGTAATAGGCTCTCCCTCAGGAATCTCTCTAATAAGCTCCAGTTTGTAAGGCTCATCTCGGAACAGCTCGAGTGCTTCTTCCCGACTCAGTTCCTTGCGGACGAATGGCCTATTTTCAGAGATGATCTTTCTCATCTCGTCGGAAATGCGTTCCAAGTCTTCCGGCGTGAACGGCTTCTTCACGTCGAAGTCGTAATAGAATCCATCTTCTATCGCCGGCCCTATGGCTATCTTCGCGTCCGGGAAGAGATTCTTTACCGCATGCGCCATCACATGCGCCGTACTGTGTCTCAGTGTCGAAAGATCGTTGTTTTCCATCTAATCACTCATATCCGTTCGGATGCGTGCTGTGCCATTTCCACGCAGTTTCTATTATAGTCGTCAAATCCGGGTATTTCGGTTTCCAACCCAGTTCCTTGGCAATCTTTTCGGAACTGGCCACCAACACAGCGGGATCGCCGGGTCTGCGATCTGCGCTGACGGTGTTGATTTTTCTACCGGTGACATCCTCGGCAGTTCGTATGACCTCCAACACGGTGTACCCGTTACCGTTGCCAAGGTTATACTCGGTCGTTTGGTGTCCATTCCTAAGAGCGTCGAGCGCAAGCAAATGTGCTTGAGCAAGATCGTTAACGTGCACATAGTCTCGGACACAAGTACCGTCCTTGGTAGGCCAATCCGTGCCGTAGATGCTCACCCGTTCCCGCTGCCCTAATGCAACTTGCAGAACTATCGGAATCAGGTGATGCTCCGGGTTGTGATCCTCGCCAATCTCGCCTGATGGATCGGCTCCGGAGGCATTAAAATACCTCAGTGAGATCGCACGTAACCCATAGGCGCGTTCATATTCGCGTAGTATCTCTTCCAGCATCAACTTCGAGCGACCGTAAGGATTGGTCGGATTCTTCGGATGGTCTTCTGGGATAGGCACAATCTGCGGCTCGCCGAAAGTAGCTGCGCTGGAAGAGAATATCATCATTTTGACATCGTGTTCCAGCATCACATCCAACAAGGCCAAGCTTTTGGCAACGTTTGTATCGTAGTACTTGCGCGGATCAGCAACCGACTCAGGCACATCCGCGAGTGCTGCGAAGTGCATCACAGCATCGATATCGTATTTAGAAAAAATCTCGCGGAGCAGCGTCTTATCTCCGATATCGCCAATTACAACCTCGCTGCCGCAAGCGGCTTGTTTATGTCCAAATATCAGGTTATCAAGATTGATAACGTGCTCGCCGCGTTCCACGAGTTGCTTGACCGAATGGCAGCCCACATAACCCAGACCGCCGGTGACCAAAACGGCCATCCGAATCCTCCTTATTTATCGCCCGAAACATTGGCTGGTAGAGCAACTCGCTCTACCAGCTCATTACTGCTTTGCCGAACCTTGCACATTATACCAGTGCTCTGCACAACTCATCAAATCCCATTTCCATCCGTTTCACAACGACTTGCTCAACGCCAAGCGGCGTTCTTCCAGTCTTCGCTTCTTTTCCTCCAGCTCAGCAACGATTCTTCGTTCTTTTTCCACTACTTCAGCAGGAGCACGAGAAACAAACTGTTCATTTGCCAACTTGCCGCGTGAACGAGCAAGGTCTTTGTCAATAGATTCCAATTCTGCGGCTATCTTCTTCATTTCAGCTTCGATCTCTGCCCGCTCCATCTTTGGCACTTCCATGTAGAACGTGCCGCCCAAAAGCGGTGACGGACCAACACGATAGTTTCGAATGTCCTCCGGAGCCTCACTCGTAACAGTAATAGACGTGCCCGCTGTCTTTTCAAGGAACGATTTCTCGTAAGCGGACAGTCCTCCACCTTCTGTCACAAACAACATAGCAGCTCTTTGTCGAAACGGAATCTGCTCTTGTGCCTTGAGCTCTCTCTGGATACGTGCGCCTTCGATGAGCCGCTGCATTTGAACCTCAGCGTCTTCATCTATCAAGCTTGGGTCGAACTCAGGGAACTTAGCAATCATTATGCTCTCCCCATCGTGGGGAAGCGCCTGCCATATTTCTTCAGTAATGAACGGCATAATCGGATGAAGCAGTCTCAACGTTGTATCAAGCACTTGCCACAAGATTGCCTGCACGTGAGCACGCTCTTTATCGTCGCTCTGGAGCCTTGGCTTGGCAAGCTCCACATACCAGTCGCAGTACTCACTCCAAATAAATTCGTACAACGACCGAGCTGCATCGTCCATGTTGTAGGTGCCAAATCCATCGTTTACTGCCTGTATCACACGATTCAGACGCGAAAGAATCCAACGGTCTTCCAGCGAAGGTTCCACCTCGTTCTTGCTCTCTCCAGGCAAGCCAGAAGGATCAAACCCCTCAAGGTTCATGATTACGAACCGCGATGCATTCCATATCTTGTTGCAGAATCTGCGAGCATCCTCAACGCGCTTGTCGGAGAATCTGATGTCCTGGTTCATACCCGTCTGCTGAATCAGCGAGAAACGAAGAGCATCGGCACCGAAGCGCTCAATAAGATCCAGCGGATCGACACCGGTTCCAAGCGACTTGCTCATTCGCTTGCCTTCCTCATTCAGCACCGTTGCGTAAATGTAGACATCGTAGAACGGGATCTCGTGCAGATATTCTAGACTGGTGAAAATCATGCGTGCGACCCACAAGTATATGATCTCTCGCGCAGTCACGAGCACGTCGGTCGGGTAGAAATAATGAAGCTCTGGCGTATCTGCTGGCCATCCCAGTGTAGCGAACGGCCACAACGCAGACGAAAACCACGTGTCCAACACATCCGGGTCCTGCGCGACGTTGCTGCTCCCGCATTTCGAACATGCCTTGACTTCAGTCTTGGCAGCCGTATACTCTCCGCAGTCGCCGCATTTCCACACGGGTATCCTATGTCCCCACCAGAGCTGACGACTGATGCACCAGTCGCGAATATTCTCCATCCAGTCGAGGTAAACACGCGCATATCGCTCTGGAATAAACCTAATTTTGCCGTCCCGCACAACCTCGATAGCGGGCTGCGCAAGTTCTTTCATTCTGCAGAACCACTGTTCGGAAAGAAGCGGCTCGATGACTGTATGGCAGCGTTCACAGGTACCCACGGAGTGCGTGTAATCTTCTACCCTTTCTAACAGACCCTGCGCTTCGAGGTCCTCTACAACTTTCTGCCTCGCCTTGAACCGGTCGAGACCTTCGTAGTCCGGGCCTGCTTCCTGAGTCATCAAGCCGTCAGGACCAATCACTACCACCTGCGGCAAACTGTGTCTCTGACCAATCTCAAAGTCGTTCGGGTCGTGCGCAGGAGTAACCTTTACAGCGCCTGTGCCGAACTCCATATCTACATACGCATCCGCCACAATCGGTATAATTCGGCCCACAAGAGGCAAACGGACATTCATACCGACCACGCCAAGATAACGATCGTCTTCAGGATTAACCGCAACTGCGGTATCACCAAGCATGGTCTCCGGCCGAGTCGTTGCGACCACGACGTAACCGGAACCGTCCTCCAGAGGATAGCGGATATACCAAAGATGGCTGTGCTGTTCTACATACTCAACCTCGATGTCCGAAATCGCCGTATGGCACCTCGGACACCAGTTAATTACTCGCGTGCCTCGATAGATGTAGCCCTTATTGAACAGCCTGACAAACGCTTCCTGTACTGCATCCACGTAGCTCTCGTCCATTGTGAATCGCTCGCGTTGCCAATCGAACGAGAAACCCATGGTGCGGAATTGGTGCATTATCTCACCGCCGTATTTCTCCTTCCAGGCCCAAACGCGTTCAAGGAACTTTTCACGGCCAAGGTCATGACGGGTGAGACCCTCTTTTGCAAGCTCTTGTTCGACCTTGTTTTGGGTTGCAATACCTGCATGGTCCATTCCAGGCAGGCAAAGCGCATTGAACCCTTGCATCCTTTTCCATCGGGTTAAAACGTCCTGTATCGAATAACACAGTGCATGCCCTATGTGCAGTGATCCGGTCACGTTCGGCGGCGGAATTGTGATGCAATACCGCGGCCTGCCTTCTTCGACCTCTGCATGGAAGTAACCCTTCTCAAGCCAGAACGCATACCATTTTCCCTCGACACCAGACGGGTCGTATACAGTCGGCAGCGATGTCTTGTCGTTCATTGAGATGCTCCTCTTAAATCGGTTCCACGAAGTATTTATCGCGCCTCAGAGCGAACCAGCTTCCGTAGACAAACCCCCAAAAAGCGGAAGCACTAATCCCGAAGCGCATGAGCGTGTATGTCCTGTCGATCAAATCCGCCGAAGGCAGATGGTAAGGATCGCTTTGCATAAAACTCAGAATCATCCCACATATCAGGAAGGCTTCGAGTGCAGCGATTGCCGCACACGCAGGGCCGTTTGGAAGAAACGCAAATCTCCAGCCTCGGCGCATCCACGCAAATTGCAGCGATATATATGCAGCCAATAATCCCAGCAACGGCGAACCAATTCCTGCACTGATGGAAACCCACATTCGCGGCGCAAACGCCTTCACCACGCCGTTCGAGAAGGCAAAATACGCCATCACAGAGACGACAGCAGCAACTGCCGTCCAAAGCCATGTCCTTATCCAAAACCATTCCTTCGCTTCGTCGTAGCTTACTTTCTCCAAGCCGCCACCTCACTGGCAAATTGCAGCATTATAGTCATCAAATTTAAAGGCCCCTGCATCCACCTCAAGGACGACAGGGGCCTGAGCCTCTTCGTGGTACCACCTTGGTTCCCCAACGCTACGACTTGCTTCAGATTCGTTGGGCTCATTTGGGCTGTAACGGGCCGACCCGGCGGGTTCTACTAAGCCTGCTCGGCAGTTCTTCCCGCGGCTCGGGGGCGACGTTCGCGCGGCAGCCTCCCGGAAGCTTCACACCAACCGCTCCCTCTCTCGTGGTACTTACCGCCTACTCCTCCCCTTTGACGCCTTGATACCTTACTACTTGTCTCCCATATATTCTAACGTCTTGCTCACGGGTTGTAAAGCGGCTCGTTCGGCCTCGGAAGTCTTTCCTCTACCGGAGGCAGGTCGGGTCCGCCTTTTTTCGGCTCTCTGAGATAGTAATACGCCGTGCTGGAGTAGTCATTAGAAAGCTTGTTCGCATGACCGTGCTCAATAGTCACTTTGATACTCTTCCTGAACCGCAGCGGATCCTCGATATGATAACGATAGACAGTGTTCTTGCCTTTCCATCGCCAATCGTCGTTCCCGCTGTAGAGGATGATCCCATGATACGGAGCATTATACTCCTGAGTCGGACAGTAGGCACAGTGGAACCAATCTTCCGTACCTGTGCCGTGCAAACTGGGCGGCCACTCTTCACCGTCGATGAATATCATGTCGTCGCCCTCTCCATACCAATCGTTAGGATTGCGTTGGAAGCAATCGATGTCCAGGTGAGCACCGCAGTAGATTCCATCACCTTCGACTTCGAGAATCACATAGTTATCTTTCGCACTTGGGTTGAAAATGCGAGGGTCTTTGTAAATTGCATCGCCACGAGGCAATTTTTCCTCGAACGCCCAACCTTTAGTATCGGCTTCCCTACGCCACTGCACGTGGAAATATGCTAGGTCCTTTACCGCGTCTTCTGACGGATAGCGCTCGTAGTCGATGTAGAAATAGTGATTGTATGCCTCCGTTCCCTGGTTCTCAACCTCTATTATCGCCTTTTTCTTGAAAGGCATAGGCCACCAGCAGTTGAAACCTTTTCCGTTCTGTGGGCTCATTTGCAAGGGCAGCGTGATGAAGTTCTTGCGCATTCCGTGCCCCAGTCCGAAGAAGTCTCCGATAGGACACTCCACGCTTGGGTCCTTGCAATTATCCCAATACATCCGCAGCACAATCCGCCGGCAGTAGTCTTCTTGTTTGATGCCGAGAGTCATCCAGATATGCTTTATGCATCCCGGACCATCAATCTCAGCGATTACTTTTTTCTCTCCCGGCTGGATGGGCCAAGCATCGGCGTTCCCGCCACTAGTGTCCCAACTCGAAATACGGTGACTTGTGTAGTCTCTGAGTTTCGGCAATGATGATAGGCTAGTTTGACCGATCACGTTTTCGTTCTCCTCTCCTGATGTTGCAACGCATGGTATTTTTTGTCATACCAAGGCATAATATCCTACTTCGCACACTGAAATTCCTCTTGCAGCCCGAGTGCCATACTTGTTAGTGTGTAAAAAGGGATTGGGTGCTTGCAAGGTCAGTGGTCGCTTACGACTATGCAATGAGATGCACTACACGAGCTCACGAACTGTCGCGTGAGCAGGATGCGGAAACGTACTCCGAAACCGGTCGGGATCACAGGCAGCCAAACGTATTATCTTCCCGCAACGTGGACTTCGGCACCTGACGGAATAACAGGACGCAGTTGCTCAAGCGTATAAGCCTTGCCAACGCTTATCTTGGTTACAGTGTTTACAACCTTAATGTTCCAACGAAACTCAGGCTCAATTGAGCGCACTACCATCCTCTTAGGAAACCATACCTTGTTCGTAATCGGCTCGTATTGCTCGTAGTTTATCGTTACCACGTCACCGGGCCGGATAATTTTGTCTATGCGGCGAGGGTTATATCCAATTGCTGGGTCAAGCCATATGTCAAAACCCGTCGGCCGAGAAACAATGTTGTCGATGTGTAATTTCAAGCATTCCCGACCGTCCAGCATCTCTTTCGGCGAAACCACTTTCGCCTTTAGAATCCATTCCGACAGAGGTTTCTTTTCAAGCAGATACCTGGAGGTTTCAAAGAATTCGGTGTTAAGAAACGGCTCTCCGATTCCTTGTCCCTCTGCAGCAACACATCCTGAATCGTAAATGGATACCTCTCGCCACGCTTTAGTAGCTCTGTCTTGAAACGCTTGATGGACAACTTTGCCGTTTACCAGCGTATCCGCCCGCAATGCATTAGGGGTACGAATATACCGATATTGCTTCTCTCCACGCTCGAGCAGATTGCCGCTCGCGTCCGTGCGCTCCGCAACACGCGTGTACTCTACCTCTAGCGATGCGCCGCAAGCCGTCTCTTGATTACGCAGGCTGGCAGCAACGAACTTCAGAAGCTGGGCATTATCATCTTCAGCCGAGACACTGGTCACGCACATTTCTACACAAACAATTGCCGCCGCCAAAATCGTTAGCACAATCGTAGTTTTGGTCTTCATTTCATGCTCCTCTCAAATTAAATGGCGAGATTATTGCATCCAGGATTTCGGCCTGAGCATTCACAGAGAATAGAAAACTAATTTCCTGCAAAGTGATTATGGTTGTCCCTGCTTATTACCTGCTTTACTGTCAACACCTACGCCGGAAGGAATATTCAGGGTCAGCTCATCCCTGCTGATTGGCGCGTTGATTTGGAAATCCTTACCGTATATCAGAGTTGTCGACTTTTTAACTAACCCGTCGGTCACTCCTTCTGGAGTGTGTAAAAATGTTTTGGCCTTGCATCTCCCTCGATGTGTATGGAGTTTTTAGACCGCCGAGGTCAATGCCTTTTTTCTCCTTGCTCTAGTTTGCCAAATGTCTTTGCCTGACCACAGTTCGTTGAGCCAAGCAAAGACCCGATAGACTGCCCTGTTGCAGGCTTCTCGATTTGCGAACGCTCCGCAGCCGAACTGCTGTCGACGAAGCTCCAGAAAGACCCTCTCGATGGGGTTTGTGGTCCGCACATACTCCCAATGCAGATCTGGACAACTGTAGAAAGCTAACAGCAACCCAGAGTCCTCTTCCACACTTGCCACAACGTTCGGATACTTCGACCTCCATTGCGCACACCATCGCCGAAGAGACTCTTTCGCAGCACGTAGGCTCTTCGCCTGGTATACCTCCCGCAGACCTGCTATCACCAATTTGCGATCGCTGGTACATACAGACTTTCGCACATTCCGACATCGATGCGCCCAGCATAGTTGGCAAGGCACGTCACCCAAAACCTCCAAGGCCGCGCTCAACAATCCATTGTGCTCGTCAAAAATCACCAAACCAAGCTCCGATGGATTCAGACCACGACCTACCAAACGGCTCAGAAAACCACGCCAAGCATCCTTGTTCTCCACAGGTGTCCTCTCGAACCCGAGAATCTCTTTCTCACCTGAATATGTCACCCCAACAGCAGTCATTATGCAAATCCGCGTCGCAGACAATCCTACGATGTCCTTGGCCCAGGCAGCGTCCAGAAACAGATACTGATACCGCCCTCTAAGAAGACGCTCCCTGAACTCCTTTACCCGCCGATCCAGCTCCTTTTGAACACGAGACAGCAACTTTTCGCTGGGACGACAGCCCGTCGTAGATTCCAACAGGCGTATCACCTCAGAACGGCTCAGACCAGACATTAGAGCTTTCTCCATCCACAACTCCAACTGCGATATCGCACGCTGGTTGGGCTCCAAAAACGAGGGAACAAAACCTTGGCCACGCGATCGAGGAATCCGAATCTCTACTACCTGGTAGCTTAATTGAGCTACACGAGTCCGGTAACCATTGCGGTAGTCACTCCGACCTTCAACACGCTCATACAGTCGAGCGCCTACCCGCTGCTCCACCTCTGACTCAGCCAAAGTCTCCAGCAAAACCTTCACCAATCACGCTGTCGCGCAGTTCAGGTCACCCCATACCGAATCCTCATCGCTGCCAATTCGACACGCCGCTTGTCGCAGAACTTCTCTCAGTGGTGATATACTTTCCATGGGTGCTCCTCTCTATACGCTTTGTATGTTTTTACAAACACATCGTAAGAGAGACAAGCACCCAATCCCTTTTTACACACTAAAAAAGTACGCCACCTCATGTGAAATATTCGACCTGTGTTTGTCATTCACCAATCACATAGTGCGAAACAATCCGCACGCACGGAGCAAACGTGGTGTAGACTAGGTTGCTTCCCATCATTGGGCTTCACTTGTAACTTCGCTGCAATATGTCTCCGGTTTTATTGCTGAACTTAATGGGAAGAATGTTCCGGGTCTAATTTCTTAGGAACAAAATGGGAGGATAGCATGCAATATACTCGTCTTGGCCGGACGGGACTCAAGGTTAGCAGATTGTGCTTGGGCACGATGAACTTCGGAGTTCACACTTCCGAAGAGGACAGCCATAAGATAATGGATCGTGCTCTAGAACATGGGATCAACTTCTTCGACACCGCGAACACATATGGTTGGAAGTTGGGCGAAGGTGTAACAGAACAGATAATCGGCAGATGGTTCGCCAAAGGCGGTGGGCGACGCGAAAAGACCGTAATCGCCACCAAGGTCTACGGCAAGATGGGAGATTGGCCGAACGAGTCGGGTCTGTCGGCTCTGCACATCAAGCGAGCGTGCGAAGCCAGTCTCAAACGTCTGCAAACCGACCACATCGACCTTTATCAGATGCACCACATTCATCGTGAGACCCCATGGGAAGAGATATGGCAGGCAATGGAGCAGCTCGTGCGTGAAGGCAAGGTAATCTATATAGGCAGCAGCAACTTTGCAGGTTGGCATATAGCAACAGCTAATCAAGAAGCCAAGAAACGCAATTTTATGGGTCTGGTTTCGGAGCAATGCCTATACAACCTTAATGCTCGAACTGTGGAGTTGGAAGTGCTGCCTGCTTGTGAATACTACGGCCTTGGCGTCATTCCTTGGAGTCCACTTGCAAGCGGCATGCTGGCCGGCGCACTTCAGAAGGCTGCAGAAGGTCGCAGAGCCGAGCCGGGAGTTCAAGCAATGATTGACGCCAACCGAAGCAAGCTCGAACGCTACGAGGCTCTGTGTAAAGAGTTAGGCGAGCATCCCGCCGATGTAGCACTCGCATGGCTGCTTTCAAGACCCGTAGTAACCGCACCCATAATAGGACCCCGCACAATCGAGCAGCTCGACGGTTCTTTGAGGGCGCTGGAAATAGAGCTTTCGTCCGAGACTCTTGCAAAGCTGGATGAAATTTTTCCAGGTCCGGGCGGTCCGGGGCCAGAGGCATGGGCATGGTAGCTTGGAACATCAGAACTCGTAAAACCTTGCCATCCTTTTGAGAGCCTGAGCGGTCTCGGTGTTGCCAAGTTTTGCCTGCTCGACAGCTTTTTTGACGATTGTAATAGTGCGGTCGTAGTTCGGCTTATCCACAGGGTACGGCGTGCCATCCTTGCCGCCGTGCGCGAAGCTATAAACAGCAGGATCGCGGCGAGACATTGGAGCGCCGTAGACCAGGTCGGCGATCAAGGCCAATGCACGCACGGTCTTGCCGCCGATCCCTTCGATTCCCAACAACTGCTCGAAACCTTGCGGCTGGCGTTCGTAGGTCTTCACCAGGATCTTCTCAAGGTAACGCGGACTGATGTCGGCAAGAGTGACAGGGTGTCTGCCAGGTAGGATAAGTTCACGGGCGCGCGTTATCTCTGCAACCGTTTTATGAGGTTTTTCACACGCAATCTGAGCGGAGACGTTTCTATTGTCTTCGGCTTCTGCCGCAACCATATTAAGTGTTATATCACCACGGTTGTCGGAGCATACCGCCGTATGGGGCTCGATGACAAAGCTTTCCAGCCCGGCCGATAGCCAATGGTAACGCCGCGCCCATCCGTTTGCTTCGTTCATTCCTTGCTGAATGACGGTCCAGTTGCCTGAGCGGTCGAATAGAAATACATGATGATAGATCTGATACCCGTCTTGAACGGCAGCACTGTCAACCTTAGCGGACATTCGGCTTGCATAGACCAGTCTTTCGGCATCGACTCCAATTGAATGCTTATCGGCATAAAGTCTGATCTCGTCGGGAGTCTTGCGCGATGTACCGCCTTTGCCGCCGCAGACGAACAGACCTAGTTCTCCTTCCAGTCCTTTAAGCCCTTCTTTGATTGCGCCACAAGTCGTAGTCGTAAGGCCGGAGCTGTGCCAGTCGAACCCTAAAACGCATCCAAGCGCTTGGAACCAATACGGATCTGACATTCGGATCAGCACTTCTTGAGGTCCGAACTCCGTTACCAAGAGCGACACGATCTCACGCGCGAGCCTTACCATCCGGCCAAAGAGCCAGGCAGGCGCATTTCCTGTGTGTAGAGGAAGGTTGGCAGTACCGGTTCTCATTTTCTATTTATTTTATCACAGCCCCCATTTTACCTTCGCATGAGGTATAATGCGTGTGAAACCGTTTTCAGAGCAGAGGAAGTAAAGCAATGATCAGGATCGTCACGATTGCGATTACAATATCTGCCTTAGGGTCAAGTGCTCTTGCGGCCCCACCAGTTTGTCCACATATATGTTACTGGCGAAGCGATATTGCGGAATGGGCTCGAGGCGCACCATGGATAAAAGTTCTTTCAGCGCTTGATTGCCAACGTGGTCACGATTTGGGCTGCAAAGTTTTTTACAGACCCTACGATATCCCCGGCCATGATGACGGAGGCACCGGAGACGGGACCGGCATGGCTGAAGCTGTACTGGCGCGCCTAGCCACAATTCCATCTGATAAGTGGCCGGAGGCGATAGGATATCGCAACGAGTTCGGCGGCTCGGATACTACCACAACCGCGCAGTTTATCAACTACTATAATCGCCTGCGCGCAGGAGGCTACAAAGGGTGGATTGTGTTCGGCTCATATTCCACCGGCGTGCCTGAATCCTACAGATGGTCGCAATCAGACGTTCGTAATGCGGTTAACCTGGCTGATGCTATTGAGACTCACGAATACTTTGATCTCACTGAGGCCAAATGTCACTCCTGGCTCATGTGCAGGCACGTGCGTTTCATTAACGAGAACCCGTATCTGGCCGGCAAACCTTGGTTCATTGGAGAGGCTGGAAGCGACCGAATATCCAACGCATCGTGCCGCGAGGACCCGTGCAATCGCCGCGGTTGGCGATATGTAGACTGCGGTGCCCAAAAGCTGACGGCTTCTCAATATATAAACGAACTCAACATTTATCGCAATTTGTGCGCGAATCAGGTAGTAGCGATATTTTTGTTCCAACAGGGAGACACGAACTGGGCAGATTTCGACGTGATGGGCACTGAGGTTGCTACATGGATGCAGGGAACCTGGCCCGCAGTTACGACAGGCACGATCGTCGGCAACGTGAAAAACACGAGTGGACAAAACCTTTCCGGAGTTAGTGTTTCGACCGATACCGGCGGCTACTCGACCACAACAGATGCTGCTGGCAACTACACAATACCCGGAGTTATGCCCGGCACATACAGCGTCAGCGCGAGTAAGACCGGTTACGTTACAAGCACTCAGGCTGGTAAGGTGGTCAGCGCAAATCAGACTACAATCGTTAATTTTACGCTCATGCCGGTGCCGCCGGGAACGCTTGCAGGAACTGTGAAGTCTGTAAGCGGACAAGTTCTGGAGGGCGCAACCGTAACGATAGCTCCTGGCGGAGCATCGGCAGTGACGAATGCGCAGGGCAACTACACGATCAGCGGCCTTGCTGTGGGTAATTACACAGCAACGGCATCCAAACAAGGATATACAGAGTCCGTCGCACCGGTAACCATACAATCCGGCCTCACCACAACCCAAAACTTTACCTTGCATAACCTCGGGACCGAATTGCTTACAAACGGTAGCTTTACCAGCGGTTGCACCGGATGGTCGAAGTCGCAGACTCCTTCTGGGGCATATTGGGGATGTGGCAACAAGGCCTATCCGAACCCGTGGCCCGGTCAGGGCGGGCATAGCTGGAACGCATTTATCGCTTGCGGAGGTTTCTTCTGCGACACTTCATTCACCGGAGAACAACATCAAGACAACGTTGTCGTCAGGGCGGGTCTTAGCTATTGGGCATCAGCTCAGGTCTATTACGAACCAATTCTGCACGCAGGCGATCCAACCGACCAGAAAGAACGCATCGTACTGGCATTCAATAATGGCGTCACTCACTCTTCTGCGTGGCACACTCATACTACACCAAACGGGTGGGATAGGATTACTCTTTCCGGAGCTGTGCCGTCTGGGGCGACGAGCATGACCTTTAAAGTTGAGCTTGCTCATACTGATGGCCAGTGGTCGGGCACAGGAGCGATTGACGAGTGCAGCTTCCAAGTTCCTACTGGAACTATATCCTCTGCAAAAGGTTATCCAGACGGAACGGTGATAATGCTGCGAAACAAGACCGTAACCGCTTCCAACGGATCGGCTTTTTGGATTGAAGAAGATGATCGCACGAGCGGGATCAAAGTCGCGGCATCGAACTCACTTACGCCAGGAACAAGAGTAAGCTGGGTGTCCGGAATATTAACCACAGTAAACGGCGAAAGGGTTCTTGGACAGGCACTCTTCGCACCGGAGTAAGCCAGGCTCAACCTCCATTTTCCGCACCAACCGCCGATAATCTCTTAGGTATGCGGCCTGCATGGTTGCCGGCTTCGAAAGGAAACTATGCCGGATTGATAGAATCGTATACTTTGTCAACGCAGCCATCAGGCACACAGATATCGGAAAGTATGGGAGGGAAGCATGAAGGTTTTCTGCATATTAACATTGGTATGCCTGGTAATAATTCTTGCAGCATCGGTATACGCATCCGATTTCAGCTTTGGCAGCACTGCCAGATCGGTCGCGATGGGTGGTGCGGGATTAGCGCTTACCGACAATGCAGGAACCAATGTGGTGCTCAACCCCGCGGCACCTGCTGCAAGTGGACAGGGTGTTCGGTTTATATTCCCGGGGCTTGAGTTCCACACTACTGGTGCCTCGTTCGATGACCTAAGCGACAGCGTTGACAAAATCAGCAGCGGTGACACGAACGATGCGCTCGATCTGGTCAATGACTTTGCCAAGCAGCAAACTACTCTTAGCTTCAGCACGGTAACCGGCTTTGCGGGACCGTTTGGAGTAACTGTTGCTGCCGATGCTCAAGGGATCATCAGCCCTGGAACTGCAGCGGCCGAGTGGGCGAATGCTGCTCAGTTATTCCGAGATAAGACGGGGCTAGATCTTACCGAGCTGCAAACAACCATCACCAACGCGAATTTCCAAGAGACAATTACTAAAGCACAGGCGGGAGACATCGCGGGAGCCAATACGGCATTTGATGCGTATCTTACCGATTTGTCTCAGAATTTCGTTGATGGAAACTTTGCATATGGTCCGGGTATTTCGCTCAGCAAGGGATTTACTACCAAGTCCGGAGGTCGGCTATGGCTGGGCACCAACATCAGCTTTCTCCGTGGTGAAGCTCATAGGTGGCAAATAACAGCTACTTCTCCGTCCGGTGTATCGGTCAGCGGAACTACGGTAACGGCAGACGTTGACTTCGAGGCGGTTGAGCAGCCGATGATTAAGAAAACAACCACCAAGGCCGATGTTGGGCTTATCTACAGACCGAACAACTCAATGCTCCAATACGGCGTTGTGATTGAGAACTTCATCGAGCCAAAGCTGGACGGATTTCCTAATCGCAAGAATGAACGCAGCCTCAGTGTGGGTTTGGCGATGATGCCTGCCAGGAACGTTATCTGGGCCGTCGATTTGGTAAACATAAACGGAGCTAACGGCGAAGACGCGCAGCTTAGAATGGGTGGCGAAGTTAGGCTTGGAAGGTTCATGGCCCTGCGTGCAGGATACTCCGGCAGCAAATGGACTTATGGCCTTGGGATATTCGGAATCAACTTCGCTTGGGCGGGTAAATCCGCGCAGTTGCTTTCGAACGTACTCAAGTTCTAAATAGTAGTAACACAGAAGTCTATGTAGCTTTAGAGTATGTAACAGGCAACAGCGGCCAGCGTTGTTGCCTGTTATTTTTGCATTACCTCACTTCCAGAGTTTCACTTGCCTGACTGAGCAAGAGCTTAATATACTGGGCGCGCTCGAACGCATACGGGTCCGAAACGTTTGCCTGATTCAATTTACCTCTGAACTCTTCTATGGTTCTATAGCCTTTCGCATCCATCCAACCGGCTATCTCGCGGTTCATAGTAGTAATGTGGTCGAGACCGTTCTTGTAAAAGGCAGAGACCGCTTGCACTGCTCGTGCTCCGGCCAACAGATGACGCACAGCATCTTTGCCAGTATGAACTCCTGTACTCGCTGCAAGATCGATATCGAGAATACTGGAGAGAATGGCTATCCATCTGAGCGGCAGGCGCGTTTCTTCCGGCGTGCTCAGGTCGAGGCTTATCACCAGAGATTCCCGATCTGGGTCGATGGTAGGCTGATAAAACCTGTTGAAGAGCACAAGCCCTTCGGCTCCCGCTTCCACGAGTCTGCGCGCGAAGTTGGCGGTTGCAGTATAGAACGGACTTAACTTAACAGCTACCGGCACTTCCAACGACGAAACTACTGAAGCCACTATATCCAGCGACTCACTTTCGATATCTTGGGCGGTTTTGTGCGGGTCTGTTTGCACCGCGTATAGATTAAGCTCGATAGCGTCGCATCCGGCGGATTCGAGTTGACGCGCGTAGTCAACCCATTCACCGCGTGAGACGGCGTTGATGCTTCCAATGAGCGGAAAATCGACTTCCTTACGGGTTTTCTCGGTCCACATGATGTGTTCTCGCGGACCGGCGTGTTCCAACCTCGGAAAATAGGTTAATGATTCGGGAAAGATATCGGCCCCGATGTTGAGAGAGTTTTCCAGTTCGCTTGCCTCGAGCTGGATTTGTTCTTGGAAAAGCGAATAGATTACAAGAGCTCCTGCTCCGGCTTCTTCGGCCTTCTTGATGTTGTCTATCCTTCTCGAAAAAGTGCTTGCGCCGACTATCACAGGACTGGAGAGCCTGATACCCATATAGGTGGTAGAAATATCTGCCATTGCCGTGAACCCCCGGTATGTAGTGTTGATTGGTTATTACCCCGCCGTTCGGCAATACAAACTCAGCAGCTTGGCGATTGTAGGCTTTGCGGCTTTAGAATGGCGCAATGCTGTGCTGTCTGGCTGAGCTTATCGAAACCTGGCAGAGATACTCGGCGGATTGTTTCGCACTATGTGATTGGTGAATGACAAACACAGGCCGAATATTTCACATGAAAATCCCGTTGACAAGCCCTCTTGGTTGGGGTATATTCATACCAATTTCAATAACAAACCCTGAGTAGAAAACTACCAGGCAGCCCGAAGTTTGGGCAGCAGTAACAGGTGGCTTGTGACGGATTCGTTCCGGATACCGATTCTCCAAAACCAATGCCGGAGGCGCAGAAGGTTACTGATAATTCGAGCCCGTGTCCTTAGGCTACGCAATTAGGGAGGAAAACCAGATGAAAACCGTTCAGGATTGCCTGATAACAAAGGGTCGGATTGTTCTTCTCTGCCTAGCATTCTCCATTGCGCTCTGCCCTGCAGCAAACGCGGATGCCAAATTGCGAGCCGATGATTCGCAAGCCTTTTCCCAGGATATGTTTCCCACCATTTGGGAAGGCATGCGTGCAGCGGCTTCTGCGATTAGAACCGGCCGGAGCGAAGTAAGAGTTCGGGAATGGATACAGAGGAATGAGGGCGGTGTGCTCGAAACAAATACTAAGTACGAAGTTGTATTCACAGGGAAGCTATTCAAAGTTACTACATCGAGCACTATAATCCAAAACACTCCCGATCGAGGTGAAGAAAGCCAATTAATGACACCGCCGGGGACAGAATTTAAGAGAATAGTGTCCTTCGACGGAAACAAAGTAGTAGCATATAGTCCAGATAGTGGCGAGGCTACAATTAGTGATCCGGCGGTCGGTGACGGACTGAACGAAATTCGGGTATATAATGCCGATGCGTCTGTCTTCGGGCACGGGTTTATCTCAGCTAAGCTGGCAGACCCTCTTCCGCCGACGAATATACGCGTTGTAGGGAGGGAGACGATAGACGGAGATGAATGCTTTGTGCTCGAGGTGAGAGACGGCTACGAGAGTATTTCCAGTCGAAGGCGGATATGGGTTAATCCGTCCAAGGGCTATATCATTGTTCGCGCGAAGAGTTGGCTGCAGGAAGGCTCCAATCCCGAATTTATGAACTACGAGGTTAACAGAACCGTTAGGGAGTATGCTCCTGGAATCTGGGGACCTGCTGTCGATACGGAGATTGACTATATTCCAGATCGTGTGACTGGCTCGCTTCGCAAGAACCGAGAAGTAACTACGACCTTCGACCAAGGATTCCAAGTGAATGTGGCAGTAGGAAAAGAGGACATATCGCTGACGCTACCCTCAGGTACACGTGTTCGCGACAATATTGCCAATGCAAAATATACTGTGCGTTAACGAACTTACCGGCCAGGATCGTCGGTTATCCCTACCGGTGTTACCAGAATGTTCCTGAGTCGGCATTGAAGCTGGAGTTACCGTCAAGCACCGTGGTCTATGATGAGGTTCTTAAGGATTGTCGTCTTTACAACTGAATTGCCTCCGTGCAGACCCAAAATGCTCAGAGGGCCTTTGCGGTGGTGATCTCGTGAATCTTGTGAGGCAGTATTATGTTTAGGAAGTCGAATTATGTCACAGCATTGGGTAGTTTATTTGTATTACTGATGCTAGCAGGAGCCGCGTTCGCAATAGAGGCTCCGAGCGCAGAGTTTCTTCGCGCTGCACTTGTCGACCAGCTCCAAGGTGCGTCGATTGAAGTGAGCTATGACTACGGCTTCGACGGTAAGCCGGAAACGGTTACTCGCTTTAGATACCTGAGGACACAGCAGATTCAGTATCTATCCGCTACTATGGAAGGTCAACCGGCATTCGCTTGGTTTGATAGGACAGTGCGGACACTGCGCTTATGCGGTACGGATCAGGGTGTTAGAAAGGGACTAATCACCGATAGCAAGCGTAGCACACCCCTTTCATTTGCCTCGGTTCCGGATCCTGTGCTATATAATCTGCCAGCCGGCGAGCTCATAGATTTGATTGGAGGAGGCACAGTGTCTCCAAACCGAGAGAATATAGATGGCCACGAATGCTGGCGAGTGGATATCGTCCCCGGCAATGAGTCTTACAAGACACACACCTATACCGTTTGGATTGATCCGAACGTGGGCTTTTGCCCGCGCCTAGTCGAGGAGCGGCGTGAAGGTGTTGTATTTCTGAGGGTTTCATTTTCTGATTACACAAATATAGGTAGCCGAATATGGTTTCCTATGCATATTCGCTGGGTGACTAAGACGCCGGGCTCAGAGGACAGCGTGAGCGTTGCAAAAGCCTTGACCGCAAGAGTAATACCGGAATCAGCTAGCCAGATGCTTGATACAAGCTTTCCTTCCGGTACCGAGGTTCAAGATCGAATCCTCGACGCCGAATATGTTGTACCGTGAATGTTCTTCGGCGCCGATTGTCTCAAGAACGGACCACGGGACATCGATGCATTGTTTTAGCCGGTTGGGTCGTCGCAAATGACCTCGAATAATTCTTTGCCGGCTTTATGCTGCCAATCAGGTATGTCGGCGTTTGAGAACGAGTACGGCCACGTCGTCGATGAACTTTCCAGCCGCGTGGCGGAGGGATTCATCAATAATGTGGTCGACTACATCGCGCGCGGTGGCGTGTAAGGCTGCTTCCACTGCATTTAGCAATCTCTCTTCGCCAAATTGTTCTGAGTCGCTTCGTGCCTCGATAAGGCCATCCGTATATGCGACGAATAAGCCTCCCTGAGGCAGAACTACCTCGCAGGACAAATAATCCTGTTCTTCCAAAATACCAAGCGCCGTTCCGGGAACCTCCAAGAATCTGCACTTCTCATCACACAAAATTGGATACGGATGGCCTGCGCCGACTATGCTAAGCCTTCCGTTTGATTCGTAGACCACCGCCAGCATCGTGGCAAACTGATCGGATCTCAAATCGGCAGCCGCTACACGGCTCAGGCGAACCATCGCCGAACACGGATTCGGATCCTCGCGCATAAAGCCCCTGAAAAGCGAGCGAACGGCAAGCGAATCGGCGGCAGCCTCGACTCCATGGCCAGAAAGGTCCCCAATGGTAAAAACAATCCGCTGAGAATCCAGTTGGAATAAGTCGAGGAAATCGCCGCCGAGCCGGGCCTTCTCGCGCGCAGAGATATAGGCATGTGCAATCTCTAGGTCACCGATCTGCGCCGGTATATCAGCCAGAAGTCCCTCCTGCACCAAGCGTCCCACTTCTATCTCGTCGAGCAATTCCTTCAGATATGCTGCGAAATAAGACGCAGCAATAGCCGCAAGGGCGGCATGGAGAAACTCGTCCATTGCAATTATCAGGTTCAACCCATCACGTGGAGAGTCTGCCAGCAGCAGCGGCATATAGCTCTCTTCAAGAAAGTGAATGCTTGTTATAAGCGCTTCAAACGGAAACCTCTTAGCAGCCAGCTCCCGCCCCGCAGCCTCCAACTTGGCAATAGCTGTCGCTGGTTCGCCAGCCTCCATGTTTGTCAGCATGTTTCTAAGCATTTGCCCAAACACGATGCGCAGATCATCGCGGGTCAGCCCAGGCGCTGCCAGGCACCCCACTGATGCGCAACCCAAGTTTCTAAGATGCGCGACTCGTACGGCAGCAGACGTAGAGCGATTAGCCTCAGCGCCTTCTTGCTCTCCGTTGAGAACTCAACAACTCTGTAACCTGCAAAGCGATACTTTTTCAAAACATCACCGCCATAAATAAACCAATTCCATGCCCATGATACCGAAGAGCGTTCCGCGATGTGTTCCAACAGATCGCATCTACTGCAACCAGGGCATCATGTCGCAAAAATGCAAACCGGCGAACGCGGAGTCGAAAACATAGCTATGTGGTCATTATACACCTCAACCTTTTGTGTTTATAGTTCTCACAATGGGCTTGACTTGCTGCCGTATTGGGGCGATACTGAA
>Ga0123519_10004841_pt1 | contig 21617 bp, 13 predicted proteins | sample YelNatPaOPRAMG02_FD_87396 | JGI IMG/M metagenome (GOLD analysis project Ga0123519, IMG submission 87396) | Hot spring microbial communities from Yellowstone National Park - Yellowstone National Park OP-RAMG-02 (version 2) | ecosystem: Environmental > Aquatic > Thermal springs > Hot (42-90C) ...
AAAGCGATATCCCGCCGCCACTGCTTCAGCATAAGCCTTCTTCACGAGGTCCATTCCGGCAAAGGCGCAGACCAGCATCAGCAAGGTGGAACGAGGAAGATGGAAATTCGTGACAAGCGCATCCACGACCCGGAAACGGCAGGGAGGATGGATGAACAGGCTCGTCCTGCCCTCACAGGCTTTGACCCCTCCGGCGTCGTCCGCAGCCGTCTCGAGCGTGCGGACAACCGTGGTGCCCACCGCGACCACGCGCCCGCCTCTCCGCCTGCATTCCGCGATCGCCGCTGCGGTCTCAGGGCTCACCCGGTAGCGCTCCGACTCCATTTCATGGTCTTCCACATCCTCCGAGCGCACCGGCATGAAAGTTCCAGGTCCCACGTGGAGAGTCACCCAGCATTTCGCGATGCCAGCCGCATCGAGGCTGTCCAGCATCTTGCGCGTGAAATGCAGACCTGCTGTCGGAGCCGCAACGGCCCCGGGATTTCTGGCGTAAACGGTCTGGTACCTCTCCCTGTCCATCTCGCTCAACCTGCCGCCGCGCCTCCTGATATAGGGAGGCAGGGGAGTTTCTCCCAGTTCAGCGAGGATATCGGGAACAGGAACCGGAGCATCGAATTGGATTTTCACCCTGCCGCCGGGGCAGACATCCGCAATCCTCCCGGCAATGCGGCCTTCCCCCAGCTCGAAGCCCATCCCTTCTCTAGGACGGCCGCTGCTCTTCCACAGGGCGATCCACGAACCGTCCCTGTCTTCCTCAAGAAGAAGAATCTCCACCCTCCCGCCCGTGTCTGAGCGCCTCGCCCGGAGCCTTGCCGGTATTACGCGCGTATCGTTCAGCACCAGCAGATCGCCGTGTCGCAGCAGACCCGTCAGGTCGGCGAACCTGGCATGGCCGATCCGGCCGGTCTTTCTGTCAACCGTCATGAGGCGGGAGGCCGACCTGTCGGGCAGGGGAAACTGAGCGATCAGGTGCGGCGGAAGATGGTAGTCAAAGTCGGAAACCTTCACGGCGGCCATTAAACCGTCTATTCGCCTATGATCTTCACGAGCACGCGCTTCCGTCTCCTGCCGTCGAACTCGCCGTAGAAAATCCGCTCCCACGGCCCGAGGTCAAGCCGGCCGTCCGTCACGGCCACGACCGCCTCTCTCCCCATGATCGTGCGCTTCAGGTGAGCATCCGCATTGTCTTCAGCGCCGTTGTGCTCATACTGTGAATAAGGCTTTTCCGGAGCCAGCCTCTCGAGCCATCGCTCAAAGTCCTCATGCAGCCCCGCCTCGTCGTCGTTGACAAACACGCTCGCTGTGATGTGCATGGCGTTCACGAGAGCCAGGCCTTCCTTGATTCCGCTCTCCCTCACGCAGGATTCCACCTGCTCGGTTATGTTCACAAATGCCCGCCTTGTCGGCGTCTGAAACCACAATTCCCTGCGATAGCTTTTCATGGCGCCCCCCTTCCGCCATTGCCGGGCGACGGAACGTCCTGGAACTGAAGGTCGTACAGCCTGCGGTAGATACCGCCCAGCGCCAGAAGTTCCTCATGCCGCCCCTCCTCGACTATTCGGCCGCCATCCAGAACAATTATCCGGTCGCAATTGGAGATTGTGGAGAGACGGTGTGCTATGGCGAACACAGTCCTCCCTCCCATGAGCTCGTCAAGCGCGCTCTGCACAAGACGCTCAGACTCGGAATCAAGGGCGCTGGTGGCTTCATCGAATATCAGTATTCTGGGATTCTTGAGAATGGCGCGGGCAATCGCAAGACGCTGCCGTTCTCCTCCGGAAAGCTTCACCCCGCGCTCGCCCACGACCGTGTCGTATCCATGCGGCATCTGGCTGATGAACTCGTGCGCATGCGCCCTCCGGGCGGCCTCCTCGACCTCCGCCCGCGTCGCGCCAGGCGCGCCGTACATTATGTTGTTGGCCACAGTGTCATGAAATAGAAATGTTTCCTGCGTGACCAGCCCTATCGCCGATCTCAGCGAGCGCAGAGTGTATTCCCTGATATCCCTTCCGTTGATCAGTATGCGGCCGGACGTGACATCGAAGAAGCGCGGCACCAGATTGACAAGCGTCGTCTTGCCAGCGCCCGAACTCCCGACAATGGCAATCCGCTCCCCGCCGCGCACCGACAGGTTTATGCCGCGCAGCACTGAAACGCTTTCGTAGGAGAAATCCACATTCTCGAACGAAATGGAATCCACGTTTTCGCCAAGATCAACCGCGCCCGGCATGTCGCTGACCGTGACCGGCGCATCAAGAAGGGAGAAGATTCTCTCGGCGGCGGCCGAACCCTGCTGAAGACTCATCACGATCCGCCCCAGCTTCTTGACCGGTTCATACATCATGAAAAGGGCGGCGACGAACGCTGCGAAATCATTCACCTTCATGCCGACACTGCGGACGTAAACCAGAACAACGGCCACTCCGGCAACGGCTATCATGACTATGATCGGCTCAACCATCGCCGAGGCCGCCGCCACCCTCATCAACCGCCCGAAAACCGCGCGTGTCCGCTCCGCAAACCTGGACGTCTCCCAGTCCTCCCTGCAGAACGCCCTGACGATTCTTGCGCCAGCCAGAGACTCCTGGAGAACTGAGACCACATCCGCCATTCTTTCCTGGACCTGCCTGGACGCTTCGCGGACGCGCCGGCCGTAGCGCGAAATCGGCACCACGCAGAGAGGAAACACGAAGAGGCTGACGGCGGCCAGAGTCGGATCAAGCCAGAACACCCAGGCTATCATGGAAACCAGAGTCAGCGGCTGCTTCGCCAGGTCGCTGATGACGACGGACACGGACCTCTCGACAAGAGCCGTGTCGTTGGTGACCCGCGAGATCAGTTCTCCGGACCTGTTTTCCGAGACGTAGGCTACTGACATTCTCTGCAGGTGCTCGAACATGGCATTTCTGAGGTCCATCACCACCCTGTTTCCAACCCACTGTATGCAGTATGAGGCGAGAAAATCAGCCGCGCCCCTGACAAGCGCGACAACAGGAAGAAGAGCGACAATGCCGATCAGCGCCGGCCACGCCACGCCCTGGGGATCGAACACCTTGAAGCCGCCGCGCACAAACCCGACAAGAACGCCATTCATCAGCGCGAAAAGGCCGCCGAAGGCCACACCTGCGGCCAGCCTTCCGGCATAAGGCCGAACCATCGAGATCAGACGCCTGTAAGGCGAGAACCCCAGCCTGGCAATCATCGAGTCCGGCCGCCGCGACATGGAAAGCTCATGTGTTTCTGGAGGCAAGAAAATGCTCCGCTTCAAGAGCAGCCATGCATCCCGAGCCCGCGGCTGTGACAGCCTGCTTGTATCTGCGGTCCTGAACATCGCCGGCGGCAAACACGCCAAGCGCGCTCGTCATGCAGCTGGTCACAATTATAAATCCACTGTCGTCCATTTCGATCTGGCCCCTGAACGGCTCCGTGTTAGGGTGATGCCCTATTGCAACAAACACTCCGGAGACCGGCAGGACAGATTCCTCGCCGCTGCGCACATTTTTCAGCCGCAATCCGGTCACCTCGTTGCGGCTCACGTCCAGAACCTCCTCCACCACGCTGTTCCACCTCACCTCAATCTTCGGGTTTTCCATGACCCGCCGCGCCATTATTTTAGAGGCGCGGAACTCCTCGCGCCTGTGAATCACGGTCACTTTCGAGGCTATCCTGGCCAGATACAGCGCCTCTTCCATAGCAGTATCGCCGCCGCCCACAACGGCCACCGGCTGGTCCTTGAAGAAAGCGCCGTCGCAGGTGGCGCAGGCCGAGACGCCCCTGCCGATGAGCCTGCGCTCCGACTCCAGACCGAGGTACATCGCTGAAGCGCCGGTCGCGATGATGAAACACGCCGCAAGCATCTCTCTGCCGTCGGACAACCTGACGCTCATGGGAGCATCCCGGAAATTCGCCGCAACGACCTCGTCCTGGACAAATCGCGCGCCGAACCGCGCGGCCTGGTTCCGCAGACGCTCCATTAGTTCCGGTCCGGAGATTCCGTCGGGGAAGCCGGGAAAATTCTCGACAACCGTGGTCGTGATCAACTGACCCCCGGGCTGCAGCCCCTCCACAACAACCGGCGAAAGATTCGCCCTCGCCGAATACAAAGCCGCCGTCAAGCCGGCCGGTCCTGATCCAATTATCACAAGTCTTTCGACCTCCGCGCTCACTTCAACCTCCAACTGGCTTCTGGGAAACGGCCGGCTTGCATACCGCGACTCTCTCACCGGAGGGCCGCGCCATGACGAAAAACCGATCCGTCCGCTCCGCCGTCAGGTGTACCGGAGCACTTCCTCGACAGTGGTGTAGCCGTCGAGGATGTTCTTGACTCCGTCCTGCCTGAGGGTCCGCATCCCCATTTCGATCGCCTTTTCCCTGATGACCAGGGTGGGTTGCCTCTGGTCTATGAGTTCCCGTATCGGATCGGTGACCGAAAGATATTCGTAAATGCCCTTTCTTCCCTTGTACCCCTTGTCGTGGCACGCCGGACATCCCACCCCGTGATAAAACTGCCTGCCTTCAATGTCCGACGGCTTGAGGCCGAGCAGAGCCAGAACCTCTGCTTCCGGTGTGTACGGCCGCTTGCATTTATCGCAAATAGTCCTGACCAGCCGCTGCCCCAGCACCGCCTCGAGCGTGGACGAGATCAGGTATGGCTCAACGTCCATGTCTATGAGACGAGTGATCGCTCCAGGCGCGTCGTTGGTGTGCAGCGTGCTGAACACCAGATGTCCGGTGAGCGACGCCTGAATGGCGATCTGGGCCGTTTCAATGTCGCGTATTTCGCCGACCATTATGATGTCGGGATCCTGGCGAAGAAACGCGCGCAGGACATTGGCGAAGGTGTTGCCAACCCGCTCGTCAATCTGAACCTGGACAATGCCCTCCAGATCGTATTCCACAGGCTGCTCTGCAGTCAGAATCTTCACGTCCACCGTGTTGAGCCTGCGCAAGGCCGAGTAAAGCGTCGTGGTCTTGCCGGAACCGGTGGGGCCTGTCACGATGACGATGCCGTTCGGCTTGTCTATGTCGCGTATGAATTGTGTGTAGACATCCTCGGGCATGCCCAGGCTCTCGATCTCCAGCGAAACGGTGCTTCTGTCCAGGACCCTGAGCACCACGCTCTCGCCGAAGCTCGTGGGCAGTGTTGAAACGCGCAAATCAATCCACCTTCCGGCCACCGTTATCTGAATGCGTCCGTCCTGCGGAAGCCTGCGCTCTGCAATGTTCAGTCCGGACATGACCTTCAGCCTTGAAATGACAGGAAGGGCAAGCCTCTTGGGAGGAGGCGGCATCTCCACCAGCGCACCGTCAACGCGGTAACGAATTTTGAACTCCTTTTCGAACGGCTCGAAATGAATATCAGATGCCCTGTCGTTTACGGCCTGATACAGGACAAGGTTGACAAACCTGATCACCGGGGCCGACCCGGCGACCTCCTCGAGCCCCTTTGTGTCGTCTTCCGAAGCCACGGCGAGCGAATCGCCCACCTGCTCGATTTCCGACTCCAGCTTCGAGAGCATGTCCGTCACCGCCGCGCTCGTGTCGCCGTAAAACTGGTTTACGAAGTTCCGGACATCCTCCTCTCTGGCAAGCACAAACGAAATGTCCCTTGTAAGGACGAACGCTATCTCGCTCTCGACATCCGGATCCAGCATGTCGAATATGGCCAGCTCAACACTTGTTGGCGTGGCCGTCACAGGCACTATGTTGTACATGCGGGCAACGGTCGGCGGCACAACACGAACGACATCCGGCGGTATGTCCGTCGCAGGCAGATTGATCACCCTGGTGCCCAGATGCTCTGCTATGATCTCCAGAACCTGGTCCTCCGTGAGAAACTCTGAATCCACAATAAGCTTCCTGAACGGCTTGCCCGTCTGAGCATGCTCTTCCTGCAGTTCCTGCAGTTGCTCCTCAGTCAGGAGTTTCTTCTCGATGATCAGATTGAGCAGAGGATCGGACAACGAGGTCTCAGTCATGGCCACACCGCCTTCGTTGAGGGTTGTGAGATCGGCGCGAACGCCGTGTCCCTTCCGGACCATGCAGCGAAAATCTCCCCATAGCTGCGTTCTTCATTCTCCTGCGCATCCTCTTTCCCCCGCGCCACAGACTTCCCCTCCCCCTTCCGGACGCAGGACAGGCGGAATATCTGGAGCCATACGGCCGCTCATTTCCTGCCTTTCGCCTGCTCCTGCAGTTTCTGCACAATGGACTCGGGGTCCTGCGCCTTTGTGATAAGATCCTCGTAGTTTATCTGGCCTGCCTCGTACAGCGCCATGAGATGAGCGTCCAGGGTTATCATCCCGTATTTTGCACCCGTTTGAATGTCAGAGGTGATCCTGTAGGTCTTGTTGTCGCGTATCAGAGAACGTATTGAAGGAGTCGAGATCATTATCTCGAAAACAGCCACACGTCCGGGGCGGTCCGCCCGGACCAGCAGGAGCTGGGAAATTACCGCCACGATTCCGACCGAAAGCTGCGTTCTGATCTGTTCCTGCTGATCGGTTGGAAATGCGTCCACTATGCGGTCCACCGTGGCAGCGGCGCCGGTCGTGTGCAGCGTGGCGAAGACCAGATGGCCGGTTTCAGCGGCTGTTATGGCGGCTTCCATCGTTTCCAGATCCCGCATTTCCCCCACAAGAATCACGTCCGGATCCTGCCGGAGCGCGCGCCGCAACGCCTCCTTGAAACTCGGAACATCAACTCCGATCTCTCTCTGGGTGATAATTGATTTCTTGTGGCTGTGGTAATACTCTATCGGATCTTCGATCGTGATGATGTGGCAGTCGCGCTCGTTGTTGATGACGTCAATCATGCTGGCAAGCGTCGTGGATTTGCCGGAACCGGTCGGCCCCGTGACAAGAATAAGACCGCGCGGCTTGAAGAGGAGTTCCTTCACCTGCGGCGGAAGGCCGATTTCTTCCAGAGACATCAGTTTTGAAGGTATCTGCCTCAGCACAATCCCCACACTGCCCTTCGCCTTGAGCACGCTCACGCGGAATCTCGCCTTGTCGCCGAACCCGAAACCGAAGTCTGTCCCTCCCTGTTCCCTTACCTTCTGCTGATGTTCCGGAGAAGTTATGCTTTTCATCAGGCTTTCGGTGTCTTCCGGCGTCAGCGGGTCTATGTCCAGAGGATGCAGAGATCCGTGGATACGCAGCACAGGCGGAATGCCCACTGAAATGTGCAGGTCTGAAGCGCCCTCATCCACAGCCAATTGCAGCAAGTCACTCATTTCTATCTTGCTCATCAGTCAATGTCCCCCATTGTAACCCTCAGCACTTCATCCACGGTCGTCACGCCGGCGACGGCCTTCCTCAAGCCGTCCTCGCGCAGAGTCCTCATTCCCATTTCCCTTGCGCGGGCGCGCAGAGCAGCCGCTGTCACCTTTTCAAAAATCATGCGCTGAATCTCATCGTTCGTGCGGAATATCTCGAAAATTCCCTTGCGCCCATAGTAACCGGTCAGCGCGCATTTGTTGCACCCACGCCCCTTCCACAGCTTCAGATCTTCCCTGTCGAGCGATGCCAGCTTCAAAACCTTCCGTTCGGTCGGCGTGGCCGGATGCTCCTCCCTGCAACTGTCGCACACGCAGCGCACAAGCCGCTGGGCCATCGCAGCCCGCAGCGATGACGCCACGAGAAACGGCTTCACGCCGATATCGAGAAGCCGGGTGACCGCGCTCGGCGCGTCGTTGGTGTGCAGCGTGCTGAAAACAAGATGCCCCGTCAGCGACGCCTCGATCGCGATATTCGCCGTCTCCTTGTCGCGTATTTCCCCGATCATCACGATGTTCGGCGCCTGGCGCAGAATCGAGCGAAGCGCTGCCGCAAACGTCAGCCCTATATCCTCATTGACGTTCACCTGGTTGATGCCGGAAAGCTGGTACTCAACCGGGTTTTCCACGGTGATTATCTTGCGGTCCGGCTTATTGATCTCCGACAGACACGCGTACAGGGTAGTGGTTTTGCCGCTTCCGGTCGGCCCGGTGATCAGTATTATGCCGTCAGGCAGTCTTATTATGTTCTCAAACATCTGCTGGTCGTCGGAGAAAAATCCGAGCTTCGGAAGCCCCAGCGCAAGGCTCTGCTTGTCAAGTATGCGCATCACGATGCTCTCGCCGTGAGACGCCGGCACCGTGGAAACGCGAAGGTCAAGCTCCCGCCCCATAATATTGACCTGTATGCGTCCGTCCTGGGGCGTCCGCTTTTCGGAAATCTTCATTCCAGCCATCAGCTTCACGCGGCTCAGCACGGCCGCCTGAAGCCGCTTGGGCGGACTGTCAACCTCGTGCAGAACGCCGTCAATCCTGTACCTGACCCTGAACCTCCTTTCCATCGGCTCCAGATGTATGTCGGATGCTCTGTGCCTGTACGCCTCAAGCATTATCAGGCTCACAAGCTTGATGATTGGCGCGTCGGTCTCGGTGGCCGCGGAAGCGTCGGTAAGCTCCTGCGAAGAGCCAACCGCAACGTCAACCGTCCCGTCCTGAACCTGGTTCATCATCTCGTCCATCGTGGATTCGACGACATAGTATTTGTCCAACGCCACCTTGATTTCGTCGCGGGTCGTAACCGCCCCCTCGACGTTGCATTTCAGGAGATACCGGAGGCTGTCCAGCGCATCGAAATCGAAAGGATCGCTCACCGCCACCGTCAGGGTGTTTTCGACCTTGTAAAGCGGCACCACGCGGTAGCGTCTGGCCACCTCCACCGGAACCAAGTCTCTTATTTCCGGAGCAATCTCCAGTCCCTGAAGGCTGACCATCTCCATCCCGAGCTGCGCCGCTATCACCCCGAGAATGTCTGTCTCCGACATGATGCCATCGTGGATTATCCTGTCCACAACGGTCATCCCGCGATGCGCAATGGTCATTGATTCGCGAAGCTGATTGATCTGTTCCTGAGTGATGGCGCCGTTCTCGACAAGGAGTTGCAGAACATATTCGTCATTGGATGTCACGGCCGGCCTCCCATCCCAACGCCCTGTTCAAAGATGCCCACACGTCGGACTCTACCGCGCATTCCCCGGCAAATCAATACGCAAACGCTCTTCCAGAATGCGTTGAGCCTCTCTGGGATCCGCCCTGCCCCTGCTCATCCGCATGATGCAGCCCATCAGGAATTTTGCCGCCGCAGTCTTGCCTCTGCGGTAATCCGCAACCGACTCGGGATTTTCAGCCATTGCCTTGCCGACCAGTTTCTCCAATTCCGCTGAATCGGATATCTGGCCAAGGCCACGCTCGCGCGCAAGCGCGGCCGGGTCCCCGCCCCTGTCGCAGATCTCGTCGAAAAGTTCCTTGGCAGTCGCCTGATTGATGGTCTTCCGGTCAACAAGTCCGATCAGGCCGGCAAGCGCCTCCGGCGTTATCTTCAGGGCCGAGACGGCCGCGGATTTCTCGGACATGCGCCTGAGCATCTCTGTCATTATCCAGTTCGATGCGGCCTTCGGCGAAGCGCCATGGCGGACGGTTGCCTCGAAGAAGTCGGCCACCTCGTGGTCCGCCGCAAGCACTCCGGCGTCGTATGCCGGAAGGCCGTATTCGTCCCTGAATCTGGCCCGTCGCGCGCGGGGAGTCTCCGGCAGCGCAGCGCGCCATTGTTCCACAACGGCATCATCCAGTTCCACGGGAAGCAGGTCAGGCTCCGGAAAATACCTGTAATCGTGGGCGTCCTCCTTGGTCCGCATGGAAAATGTGGCGCCAGCGTCCATGTCCCAGCGCCGCGTTTCCTGTACAATCCTGCCGCCGGCCTCAAGAACCGATATCTGCCTTGCCAACTCATGCTGCAGAGCGTGCTGGACTCCCTTGAACGTGTTCAGGTTCTTGATCTCCGTCTTGGTCCCAAGATCCGATCCTCCCTTCGGACGCACACTGCAGTTCACGTCGCAGCGGATATTGCCCTCCTCCAGATTGCAGTCGCTCACGCCGGCGTACATGAGCAGTTCCTTCAACGCCAGAAGGTAGGCCAGAGCCTCGTCAGGAGTTGAAAGATCAGGCATGGACACGATTTCCATCAACGGAACGCCTGCCCTGTTGAAATCTATGCCGCTGGCCCCGGCAAAGTGGAAGCTCTTCGCCACATCCTCCTCCAGATGTATCCGCGCCAGCCTCACCGTTTTTTCAACTCCGTCAATGTCGAACACGACGGCCCCACCCTCGCACAACGGAAGGTCGTACTGGGAGATCTGGTAGTTCTTCGGCATGTCAGGATAGAAATAGCTCTTCCTGTCGAACTTGCTCCGGCGGTTTATGCGCGCCCCAACCATCAGCCCGCTGATTACCGTCAGGCGCACCGCTTCCCGATTAATCATCGGCATGGCTCCAGGATAGCCGAGACACACCGGACACACCTGCGTGTTGGGAGGCGCTCCATACTGTGTTGAGCAGCCGCAGAACATCTTTGAATTCGTCCTGAGCTGGACGTGAACCTCCAAACCTATCCTTCCCTCGTATTCGATCATCGCGTAAAGCTCCCGCGCAGATTTTCGCAGGCGCGCGCGGCTCTGAACAGCGCTCCCTCGGCAAAAGCCGGCGCCAGAAACTGTGCGCCAACCGGCAATCCGCCCGGAGTGAAACCGCATGGAACGGAAATGCCGCAAATCCCGGCCAGATTGGCCGGCACGGTGAGAATGTCGCTCAGATACATTCGCAACGGGTCCGCGACCATTTCTCCCAACCTGAAAGCCGGCGCCGGAGTAACCGGGGCGAGAATCACGTCGCAACGGGCAAACGCCTCGTCGAAATCACGTCGGATCACGCTCCGCACCTTCTGGGCCGTGAGATAGTATGCGTCGTAATATCCGCTGCTCAGAACGAAGGTTCCCAGAATTATGCGGCGCTTGACTTCCGTGCCGAACCCGGCGGCCCTGGTCCTGCGGTACATCTCCTCAGGAGTGGCAGCTCCCTGGGCCCTGAGACCGTATCTCACCCCGTCATACCTCGCCAGATTCGCCGATGCCTCGGCCGTGGCCAGAACATAGTATGCCGCTACCGCGTATCGCGTGTGCGGAAGGCTGACTTCCACCAGTTCCGCGCCCCCCGACGCCAGGGCGGCGGCCGCCCTGCGCACCGCCGCCTCCACATCGGGGTCTATGCCGGCCACGAAATATTCCTTCGGCAAACCGATCCGCATTCCCACGCACCCTGCTTCCGCTTCCGCCTCGTAGTCAGGCACCGGCCTGTCCAGGCATGTCGCGTCCATTCCGTCCGCGCCGGCGATTATCTTCAGGAGAAAGGCCGCGTCGCGGACATCCCGAGTCAGGGTCCCTATCTGGTCGAGCGACGAGGCATAAGCCGTGAGCCCGTAACGCGAGACACGGCCGTAGGAAGGCTTCAGGCCGACGCACCCGCAGAATGAAGCAGGCTGACGCACAGACCCGCCAGTATCCGAGCCCAGGGCCGCGACGGCTTCGCCTCCCGCCACAGCCGCAGCCGAGCCTCCGCTCGATCCACCAGCAACATGCTCAGCGTTCCACGGATTGCGAGTTGGATGAAAAGCCGAGTTCTCGGTGCTGGAGCCCATGGCAAACTCGTCCATGTTCGTGCGGCCGAGAAACACAGCGCCCTCGGCTCTCAGCCTCGCGATGACCGTGGCGTCGTACGGCGAGACATACCCCTTCAGAATCGCCGAAGCGCACCCGCACGGCTGCCCCCTGACGTTTATGTTGTCCTTGACGGCTATTGGAACGCCCAGAAGACGGCCGGAACGGCCCTCCCGCACCGCCCGGTCCGCCTGCCGCGCCTGTTCAAGCGCGGAATCCGGGTCAACGGACAGGTATGCGCCGATGCCAGAGTCGTGAGTCTCAATGCGCCGGAGAACCTCTCTGACAAGCTCCTCTGAGCTTGTTTTCCCAGCCCTGATCGCCGCCGCCGCGTCAGCCGCGTTCGGCAGATCCCCCAACTTTTTTCTCATCTCCGCTGGCATGTCCGACCCTATTCAATGATCTTGGGCACAAGGAAAAGATTTTCCCTGCGGACGGGCGCGTTCGCCAGCGCAACTTCCCTCTGAAGCCCAGGCGTGACCGTGTCCTCTCTCATGACATTCACCACGGACATTCCGTGTGACGTCGGCTCGATGCCGGAAAGATCCAGCTCCCGCATCTGTTCAACGTACTCAAGCACCCGGCCGAGCTGTTCCCCGAACATTCGCGTTTCCTCGTCGCTCAACTCCAGACGGGCAAGCCTTGCCACATACGCCACATCTATCCTGCCCTGCATTACAGCCTCTCCATATCCGAGCGCCTCCTTCCGGTACGGCGCGAGAAACATCCGCTCTTATCCTCAAGATGCGCCCAAACTCAAGCACGAAAACCCTTGCCGATATCGTACTTGCAACCACCGCGGGACAGGACCTAGTCTTCTCTCATGACGTCTGAAAGCCTGATCAGGGTGCTCCCCCAGGATGTCGTCAACAAGATCGCCGCGGGCGAAGTGGTCGAGAGGCCGGCATCCGTCCTCAAGGAGCTTGTCGAAAACTCCCTCGACGCCGGAGCCACGCGCATCGAAGTGGAAATTGCCGCCGGCGGCCGGAAACTGGTGGCGGTTCGCGACAACGGAGAGGGTATGAGCAGGGACGACGCCCTCCTCTCCGTGGAACGCCACGCCACAAGCAAGATCAGGACGGCAGACGATATCGAAAGAATATCCACGCTCGGCTTCCGCGGCGAGGCTCTGGCCGCAATCGCCTCGGTCTCAAGATTCCGGCTCGCCACGGCCAGGCACGGCGACCCCTTCGGAACCGAAGTCCTGATCACAGGCGGAAAGATCTCAGACATCCGCGACATCGGACTGCCGGGAGGCACGGAAGTGGAGGTCCGGGATCTTTTTTTCAATGTGCCGGCCAGGCGCAAGTTCCTGCGCAGCGACGAAACCGAACTTGCCCACATCAGACAGACTTTCATCATCCAGGCCCTCTCACACCCCGCAATCGGAATGAGCCTGAAGGTGGATGGACGCGATGTTCACCGCCTCCCTGAAAAAGCGTCTTTAGAGGACCGGATCCGCGACATTTTCGGAGTCGAATATATCAAAGGACTCAGGTCTGTTCATTTCGAGGCGCGGGGCATGCGCATATCCGGATATGTCTCGCTGCCAACCTTCGGACGCGGCGACAGAACCGAACAATACATTTTCATCAACGGCAGGGCTGCAAGCGCGCCGGTGCTCGCCAACGCCCTGCGCGAAGCTTACCGCCGCACAATGCCGGCGGACCGCCACCCCTCAGTTTTCCTGATGCTGGCGATGAACCCTGAAACCGTTGACGTCAACGTCCATCCCACCAAGAAAGAGGTGCGCTTCCGACGGCCATCGGAGGTGCGCGACGCGGTCATAGCGGCCGTTTCAGCTGCCCTGGGCGAAGCCCCGCCGCGGGCGCCGTCCGGCCCGATGCCGCCGCTCAGCCGCGGGGCGCTGCCCAGTTTCGCATATCCTCATGGGAATTTCCCTCAGCCGTCCGCCCCTCGTCCGTCAGGAGTCGCGGATGGCCGGTTGCAGCCTCAGGATCAGGTTTCGCCTGTGGCGCGACTCCCGGCGGACACGAGCCGTACAGTTGCCGAGAACGCGGGCGGTCCGTGGCAGCGATGCAGAATTCTGGGACAACTGGGCGGCCTGTACGTGGTCCTTGAAACAGAGGATGGATTCGCCATCATGGATCCGCACGCGGCCCACGAGCGCATCCTGTACGAAAAATACATGACTGATCTGGCCAGCGGACACGTGATTACCCAAGGCCTCCTGATGCCGGAAACGCTGGATCTGGGGCCGGCTGACGCTGCCAGGCTGAGGAAACAGATTGACCTTTTCAGAAAACTGGGCTTCGGCATTTCAAACTTCGGAGGGGATTCGTTCATTGTTGACGCGGTGCCGGCGTATTTCGCGCATGCCGCAGCCAGGACACTGATAATCGAGACGAGCAGGGAACTTGAAGAAGGCGGGGCAAGAGCCGGCGCCGAGCGCCTGATGGAGGACGCCGCTGCGCGCGCCGCATGCCGGGCCGCGGTCAAGGCAAGGGACGAACTCAACATGGAGGAAATACAACAGTTGCTGAATGACCTTGCCGCCGCCAGAATGCCATATACCTGTCCGCACGGAAGGCCAACGCTGATCTTCACATCCTACAGGGAGCTGGCCAGGAAGTTCGGAAGGGAAAAATGACCAGCATTCTGCGACCGGCCTGAGCCCGTGAGACGCCCCGCGCAGGATGCAGGCCTGTCACAGGCCGCCCCTGCCGCCCTTGTCCGAAGGATCCTGATCCTCGACAAAAACGTAAACGGTCGGATATTTCGGCAATGCCGGCGACACATAAGCCATCAGTTCACCATGCGAAATGTCTGCTTCAGCAAAAACCAGTATCACAGGAATCCCGGGGCCGTGTTTTTCAAGGACATCGAGGAATTCTGCCGGGCCGCTGACCGGGTATTCCTCCGTCTTCAACTCTGGTTTTATCTCGTCGTCCTTCCATATCTGTTCGATGCGCGTCACCCGGCCAGAAACGCCCCTGTCGGTCCGCTTGAGAGCCAGTTCCCACGGTTGGGACACGCGCGATGACCGGTCCCTGAAGGACTCGTCAGGAAGGAAGGCCTGATAGTACAATTGGCCGGGCGAAGGTGGCTCGATCCTCATTCCCTTTTCCGTGTCAACGGCCGACAGCACAACGCAGAGCTCGCGCGCCGCCCTGACCGTGGTGTTTGATCCGAATTCGACGGCGACGAAGGGGTCCATTCCGCCGTCCACCAGTTCGGACACAACCCTGAGCACGTCGTTGAGAACAGGAGAACCGTTCAGAGCTTTCCCCTGTTCGTCCCTCAGCGAAAGCGACAGTTCCCCGAGGGATCTGCCCGCAGATCCCTCCACCGGCTCGACGACCAGCTTCAGATCCCGCACACGCCTTTTTCCCATCGGATACTCGGGCGATAACGCCACCTCCAGAATCGAGTACGGCTCGAACTTGAAGGATTCAGCCGCACGCCGCTCCTCATAAACCGAGTGTTGCGGCGCCCTGAAAGGTATGTCCAGGACGGTGAAAGGCTCGTTGTAATCGGATGCGATCGAATTTGGGTCTCTGGTGTCGGCCGCGTACTCCTGCCTCGATGGCTCGCTCCTCGCTGGAACCATGGCCGACCCCACGAATACAAGGCCGGCCTCGGGCAAAGGACCGCCCCTTCGTCTGTCATGCACCAGCTTCTCAACGCGGACCGGCGGGCCGGAAGGTCCATCTGGATTGTAGGCGGCAAAAGTCATCACAACCCGTTCGCCTTTCGGCCAGAATCTCCGTTTGGCCTCGCTCGCTGGCTCACCCGGAATCAAGCCTATGAACTCGAGTGCCTTGTGAATGTCGCTGGGCTTGGCGAACGAAATCGCCAGCGCCTCATAGTCATGGCCGCTGTCTTCAGATATCACGAAAAACTCGACGATTTCATCCGGCTTCAGCTTTGTGGCCTCTGCGAGAAACTTGACGGTCCTCGCCGATGCATCAGCCACAAGTCCCTGCCTCAGGAGGATGTCCGACCTGCCGGCGCAGGCTTCGGCGTTTTTCCTGTCAAAGGCCGCGACCTGCGCCCTGTTTCGCTCTCTTCTGGCGCCGGCATCATCCTCCCCGGCAGCCGCAGACAGGAGCAATGCCGCCGCCAGACAAAAAGCCGTCCTGAATGCCCGCATCCTTCTCATGCCCGAAATAGTATGCCCCAAAACGCCTTTTGTCCATAACTGAGCCGGGATTTGGCGCCCGAGGTATATCACCGTTGCATGACCTGTCGGAGCATCCGGAACATGCTCTGCACCTTCGCGACTCGTCGTTGCGGACAAGTGTCCATTTTTCTCTTTTTCGGCGGGCGCATGGTGATATGATGCTCTCTCGATCACATGCGACCGGGCAGGGACGCACAACCACAAGCCGGAGGCCGGAATGCTGGACATAAAAAGAATACGCGAGAAGGAGCAGGAGGTCAGGCAGGGCCTTCTCAACAGGGGCGCCGACCCCGCACTGCTGGACAGGGTCATCGCGCTGGACCGCAGGCGCAGGGAAATCCTCACTCAGGTGGAATCTCTCAAAAGCGAGCGAAACACAGTTTCCAGAGAGCTCGGCATCCTGAAACAGAAGGGGCAGGACATTTCCGACAAACAACACAGCATGCGGGAATTGGGCGACCGTATCGCCGGGCTGGATCGCGAGGTGCGCTCAATCGAGACCGAACTCCACGAAGCCATGCTGTTGCTGCCCAATGTGCCCCACCCCTCTATTCCAGTGGGCCCTGACAAGACTTTCAACAGGGTCGTGAGGCAGGTCGGCGAACAGCGGAAATTCGACTTCCAGCCCAAAACACACGTGGAGATTGCAGAACGCCTCGGCATTCTCGACCTGCGGCGCGCCGCGAAGATTTCCGGATCCGGCTTCCCCCTGTTCGCGGGACCAGGCGCGAGGCTGGAGAGAGCACTCATTCAGTTCATGCTGGACGTGCATGTGCGCGAGCACGGATACACCGAACTCTGGCCGCCGGTGATTGTAAACGCGAAGGCGATGACAGGCACAGGCCAGCTTCCGAAACTGGCCGGCGAGATGTATCATATAGAGAGTGACGATCTTTACCTGATCCCTACCGCCGAAGTGCCTGTGACAAACTACTTCATGGATGAAATCATAGAGCGGCCACTGCCGATCTATCTGACTGCCTACAGCCTGTGCTTCAGGAGGGAAGCCGGCGCCGCGGGCAAGGAAACACGCGGGCTCATCCGGGTCCATCAATTCGACAAGGTGGAAATGGTCAAATTTACCACGCCGGAAACGTCCTACGAAGAACTTGAATCGCTCGTGCAAAACGCCGAAGACATCCTGAAGCGGCTCGGCCTCACATACAGAGTGCTTGAACTGTGCACCGGCGACATCAGCTTCTCGGCGTCGAAATGCTACGACATCGAGCTGTGGGCCCCCGGACAGAACGACTGGCTCGAAGTTTCCTCGTGCAGCAATTTCGAAGATTTTCAGGCGCGCCGCGCCAACATCCGCTTCAGGGACGAGTCGGGCAAACCTCGCTTCGTCCACACCCTCAACGGGTCGGGCGTGGCATGCCCAAGGCTGGTGGTCGCCATTCTTGAGAACGGCCAGCAGGCCGACGGATCGGTCGTGCTTCCAGATGCTCTGGCCCCCTACATGGGAGGCTTGACGCGACTTGTTCCACCGTCCTCATGACCGCGACGCCCGGCCGGCTTCGGGATGAAATCGAAACATCGCCAGAGACGACTGCGCGAGAGCGCCTCAACCTTTTCCGGACCGGCATCGCGGCCGGCCATTTCCCATCCCGGCCGGCCCAGGCTGGTCCGATGCCTTGCAAAAAGGCTGGCCGGCTTCAAAGGACGCCGGATTCTGGCCGCTGTTTCGGGCGGAGCCGACTCGACAGCCATGCTGCTGGCGCTGACCGAAATCGCCCAGGAGCTTCAGATCAGCATCACCGTCGCGCATCTCAATCACGGAATCCGCGGAAGAGCGGCGGATGCGGATGAAAAATGGGTCAGGGCTCTTGCGGAGAGGCTCGGCCTGCCGTGCATTGCACGGAAAGTATCGCTTCGGAACTCAAAACTCCGCGGCAGGGGAGAATCGCTTGAAATGGCCGCGAGGAGGGTTCGTTATGACTTTCTGGCGAGAGCCGCTCGCCAGGTCCGAGCCTCCTGCATTGTCACAGCCCACACCGCCGACGACCAGGCCGAAACGGTGCTCATGATGCTGGCGCGCGGTTGCGGAGCGGCCGGACTGGCAGGCATTCCCGCCGAATCATCGGTCAATGGCGCCAGAATACTGCGTCCCTTGCTGGACGTCAGCAGGGCGGAGGTTGTCCAATACCTCAAACTGAGAGGCGCGCAGTGGCGCGAAGACTCCACGAACAGAGACACAAAACTCGCCAGAAACCGTGTCCGGCACTGCGTGCTCCCGTTCCTCGCCGCGAACCTGAACCCGAACATCGCGGAGGCACTGCGCCGAGTTGCGGCCGTCGCCCGCGAAAATGAGGAGTGGATGGACTCGATCGCCTCACGAATGCTGAAATCCCGGCTCGAAAGCGATGGAGCTCTGAACGTCTCAGGTTTTTCGCGGCTGCACCCGGCCGCCAAGAAACGGGTTCTGAGGCTATGGCTGAGGCATCACGGCCTGCTTTCGGAGAAGACCGGCTTCAACCTGATGGAGAGGCTCGACAGGTTTGCATCGTCCGAACGCGGGTCGGCAACCGTGAAGCTTCCGGACGGCGCGGCCCTTGAAAGGCGCTACCAAAGCATCCGCGTCGCCGGCCCCGGCGAGAATTCCGCTCAATCGGCTTCGCCTCAACCGACGCCACTGAAAATAGCGGGGCTCACGCGGCTGGAAAAGCTTGGCCTGATGGTGACAGCCAGGATCCAGCCCGGGATTGTCAAAGACCGAAAAATCAGGCCGGGCATGTATCCTGCCCGGGCCAGTCTGAACATTCGGGCCGCCGGGCTCCCCATTGTCGTCAGAACATGGCGGCGGGGAGACAGGATGACGCCGCTCGGCTTCAGGGGATCAAGGAAGCTGCAGGACATTTTCGTTGACGCCAAGGTTCCGGCGCCGGAAAGGCTGAACATACCTGTGTTCGAATGCCTCGGCGAAATTGTATGGATTCCGGGTTACAGCATCGCTGCCGGGTGGGAAGTGACAGACCCGTCCAGCAACGCCCTGCAGTTGGAGGTCGCCAGGACCGCCGGGCCCAGTTCCTGCGCAGCGCAGGAATGCTGCTGATCAGTCGCCTTCGAGAAGATCCATTATCTCCTTCTCGTCTACCTTGGATTTGCCGCCCAGCTCGATTTCAGGCCCCTTTGGCTTCCAATTGCCGCCAGTTTCATCCGCAAATCTGATGAAGCCCCACAAGTCAGGATGCAGGTCCGCCTCAGCGGCCACATCGGAAACTATCGCTGTGGCCTTGTTGGCCCAGTAGAGTCGCTGGAAGACTTCGTTTCCGTCCGGGCCCGAGACAAGTATGCCCCAATCCATCTTCAGGCGCATGCCGGTCTCAGGCTTGAGCCCCAACCGGGCCAGAGGAAGGGCTGCCTCATACACGTAGCGATCCTGCTCGGTCCTGAAGGCCAGTTGCGCGTCCTCAACGGGCTCGACTCGGTCGAAGGTGACGGAGTACACCATCGTGTGGACGTTCCAAGCCTCATCTTTGGAAGCTCCCGGGACGACAGGTCTGTATAGAACGGCCCGCGGTCTGCCCTCGACTGCCGTCATCAGAAGGCGGAAATCGCCGGCGATCAGCTCTTTCTTTCCAGGGTCCGCTGTCGGATCGGTACGCATCTGAAGGTCCACCGCCGCGCCGGTCTTGTAGTAGGTGCGCCAGTCTCCTCCGCTGTTCTTCATCGGCCCGCGCCCCTTCGCAGAGTAACACAGGTACAGGTTCCTGTCGTCGTAGAGCATGCCGAATCGGACATCCCAGCCGTCACCTGAAAGCGACGCGCTCACCACATCCCAGTCCCCGTCGTCTCCGTCAACAACGATCGAACGCGAACCGCGCTTGAGGCAGTCGATCACCCTGGCGGACTCGTAAATCTCGCCGGCCCGGACTTCCCTCTCCCAGTCGAGAGTGGCGCGAACATCCTTCTCGCTCACGACAAGTTCGCCCCCAATCCGTTTGAAGTTCTCGATGCCCGAGACTTCCAGCACGCTCGCATGATTGTGCCCGGCCACGACATAATACCTGTTGTCGTCTGCGCGGCAGAAATATCCCTGGAAATGTTCCTGGCCGGCAGTGCATTCCTCAAGCCTGAGCCCGCGCTCATGTTCCGGCATGCTCCAGGGCCTTGCCTTCGGATCGCGCATATCGCGGAAAATGTTTCCGGCAAGCAAGCCGTCAGCGGTCCAGATATTCCATATCCCAACGTTGGAATGAGTCACGAGAAACTCTCCAAGATCTCCGGCAGCCGCGGTCTCATGCCCCACCACGTCGAACTCTGCAACGACCTGGTCCCTGCGCCACGGCGAGGCGCTGTAAAGCGCGTGGACTCCGTAGCCTTCGGTCTTGTACGACCATACCTCCCTTCCATCGGGGGTGTAAACGGCCTCGCAGGGAGGGGATCCGTAGTTGGCGCCGCGGAAGAAAAACAAATTGCCATTGTCCAGCCGCCAGCCTGGATCGTCTGGCAGGCCGGGATACTCCTTCTCCTCGTAAACAGGCACGCCGTCAGCCAGAAATTCCTTCACCTCGTAACGAAATCTCCCGGCCTGAACGCCGAGCGCCCTGTCAAAGCCGCATACAGCCTTGATTCTCCTGGCCGCAAACTTCACCTCGCCGGGCTGCGGCATTCCATCGCCGTTGCGGTCCGACCACATGAACTGCAACTCATTCAATGGTTTGCCGTCCGGCAGTGCGGCCATTACCGCCGGATCGCGAAGAGCCTGAAATCCGTTGGCAAGGCCGACCGCCGCGACGCGGCGAAGCCTGCCTTTTTCGTACAGGTACACCACGCCGGCCTGTTGGCGCGCAAATTCCGTTCTTGTGACCATGTAGGTCCTTCCGTTGACCCTTATCGGAATTTCTCCGGCGGCCGACGGCTGAAACATCTTTCCGGCGTCGTCGCGGCCGGTCCACGTCAGGTTGGCAAGTCTGGTGGCCCCGGTATTCCAATCCAGTTGAAACTCCAGCGGGCCGTAATACAGCCTTGTCCTGTCGTACGGGTCCAGCACGCCTCCCCCGCCATAGGCTGTGTTGCCGAGGAATTCCTTGCGGAGAATTCCGTCCGCTGCACTCCACATTGTGACGCGCTTCGGATGATACTGCCATTCCACTATCCACAACTGGCCATTCTCATCCACGTCCATGTCGCTCACCTCGCCAAGCCGCGCAGGGTTCCACTCGCCTTCCCTGAACCCTCCGGGTTCGCCGATGGTTCTCTGGAAATGGCCGGTCTTGTCGTAAACTCTGACGACATTCCTTCCGTTGCCGGCGTCGAACGCGTAAATGTTCCCCGCCTGATCGGTTGCCAAGGCACGCGGTTTGTCCAAATCCGTTATCACGTCCCTCGCAGCGCCGGATTTGAGATCCAGCGCAGATACCCTGCCGTTGCCGAGCACCAGCAGTTCGCCGCCGGCGGCCCAAGCAAGATGATCCGGATTTTCAAAGTAATACTCGTTCAGGATGTTGCCGTTCTCCCTGTCCACAACCTCTATGCGGTCCGTGATGCGTGGATCCACGGGGACCTCCCCGCCGATATACTCGACTGGAACGACCCCATATATTCTGCATCTGGCGGGCTCGAGTTTCTCGCCGCCGCGGTCGGCCCTCACGCCGCTCGGATAATGGGCCTTTGTCGTCCATTGCTCCACGACCCTGAGCCGCACGGCCTTCGTCCGGATGTCCTTGCCGAAATCAACATATCCATCCAGGTACCTCGCATTGCCGTTCCATGCCTGGGATCTGCCGTCGTAGTAATTCCGCAGCGGCTGCTCGTAAACGGCCACCTGGCGCCAGTGCTCGTCCGACCTGATGTCAACCTGAGCCCCGTCAGGCCCGTCGTAAACATCTATTTCAGTGCGCTTGCCGTCTATCTCCTTGATCGCAAGCCCCCTCACATTCCGCGGCGATGGCCATTCAATCACGTAAATCCCGGGATTCTTCGCAGACAG
>Ga0123519_10004844_pt1 | contig 21613 bp, 18 predicted proteins | sample YelNatPaOPRAMG02_FD_87396 | JGI IMG/M metagenome (GOLD analysis project Ga0123519, IMG submission 87396) | Hot spring microbial communities from Yellowstone National Park - Yellowstone National Park OP-RAMG-02 (version 2) | ecosystem: Environmental > Aquatic > Thermal springs > Hot (42-90C) ...
CGGCGTCTATTATTTCAATTTCGATAGGGTATTCTCCTCCGACGGTTTGATCTGGGCTCATTCGCTTCTGGTATAGCGTCGTATATGACATCCCAAAGTCATTGGGAAATTGCCTTGGGCGCTTTGCTTATTCTGGGTTACAGAACGTTTCCACTGACCAGATGGTTGAAATCGCCTCTTTGGTATTGGTTTCGAAAAAAGCCTCTCTCATTCCGAACGATCCCTGTGCATTGCATCTCTTTTTCTTACTCTCGTCTTTATTGGTCGTTTCACACTCTTATTCTACGCCGGATGCCTGCCGTGAGCACCAGCCGTAATCTCGCCATCGCTGGTGCTGATGCACTTAGGAAGCACAGCAGCTTTGACAATCTACTGAGCGTGGCGGTTGAGGCTTGTTTCATGCAACGTGGAGTCATGGCTATTTATATTTCTTGGAGCCTCCAAGCTGTACTTGCAGCCTTTTTGCCTGGTAGAGCGCGGAGCTTTGTATTGGAAGTCCGCCACGCCAAAATTTATATTCAGATGCAGCATACCCGCTCATGATCCCACAATCAAATGCGTTCGACTGAGATGCTCAGGTGCGGTTCATCCCTCGCCACTGAAAAGTCACACGGAGGACAGGCCGGTTCGTTCTCGCGGCTCGCACACCTCCCGCCTAATCTAACAGTGTGACCATACGCAAAAACTTCTCTCTTCAACGTTTCCGGTTGGTGGCGATAGTACTTGCTATTCCGTTTGTGTATATTGTTGTACTAGTTGGCATTTTCTATGTCGTGCGCCCTGGTGACGCATCGCGAAATCTGGCCGTCACCTCACACTACGTGCGTCTTGCCGATCAAAAGAAACGTGTTAATGACCTCTTGTGGAGCGACTGCTGTATCGGGGCCACTTGTTTTTGCGATCGAATCGTATCAAAGTTTAGTTTTGGCTTCAATAGCGTTTCAATCTTCAAATAAATTTATTCAACTGATTTTCGCCTTTCAAAGCAGAAGCGTCCAATGAGTTTTTCTCCCAAATAAAATTGACTCATGTAAATCAAGGGGGTGGGGGGTACGGGGTGGCAGGTGTGCCCGGATGTCAGAACGAAACGAGACATGCTGCCCAGCGAAGAGGGCCAGGAAAAAAAGAAGAAGCAACATTTGGAGGCCTTAGATCGAAGGCTGCCATGGTGACGTCTGTACGACGAGATGGTGGTGGAATCCTATCTTCTCCAACATATCAATGATCCGTACGACTGATTGTTGCGAGACGCTATCAGAAAGCGTGTCGGTTCGTACGCCAGGTATGTTTGTACCTTCTCTTTAGGACGTTGGCTTTTGGAGAGCGAGCTCCATCCGGACGTAACGCACATCGCAAAAGTGATGTTTCCGGAAGAAATTTTCCAAAAGACTTTCATCAACCACCTGATTGTTTTTAATGGGAAAACATCGAGGATAAATGAGCGAGTGCATGCCTTTCTCAAAAATTACGCCAAGTACCTCGTCATCGGTGCTGTACACAGGGGTGACGTAGATATTTACGAATACAGGGCAAAGAGGTGCCTCAGGAATGTGAGGAACCGTAGCATCGCAACCCTCGATTGTTTCATGATACGCGTCGTCTTTGCGCTGTACCCGGGCCTATTTCGCGAAGCGATGCTTGCAATCATCGATGGTATGAAGAACGATCGCCAGCATGAACAGGAGATCAGATTCGTCGACAAGAGTACATCACGCCCGAGAAGGAATATTGCTTTTGTTATCCGCGCGACTATTCTAAAACATCGTTCACGCTTGGGGCTTGTCGACCCTAGAGAAAAACTGTCAGATATGATCAAAAAAGACGAAGAAAGATTTTAGTCCCTCATCCTGCCCTACTTCATTTTTCCGACCGAAAACTCGAACGCAAGGCTGACATGGAGCTGAGTTTGGAAAAATGACCGACGGGAGAACGGACGTTGAAAAGCTTCTCCAGATGCGCTTCGTTGTCGTCCGGTTACGCGAGTTCAAGTCACATGTTGTGAATATCGACTCTAGAGTCCTTTACGCCTTCATGAAAGAGTTCTATCCAGTGCTCGATATAAGCAACAAAGGGGCCACCGGCGAAGACCGGGACACCTACTGGAAGAAGCATTTCGATTCCAAGTGTCCCAAACCGGCCAAAAAAGGTATTCACGGGGACCATCGATAACGATGATGGATACATATGGGTACATTAGTAGCGGTTGTAAGTACTTCGTCCTATCTCGTCTTCGTTGTCGCCGTTGCCGATGCACGAACAGAAGAAGATGGGCGATGGAACGTATAATCGCCACGAAAACGACTTTGTCGTCGACCTTAACCCTAGGAACACGAATATCATAACAATCGCAATACCCGAGTGTGCGGAAGATGGTACTGAATGTAACGTACGTCAGAGAGACATGCATCTTTTGAGGCTCTCGAGAGCGAGATACTATCGAGAATCCTGTATAATGAATGCAAAAAAGAAAATTGCAGCATGGAATGAAGGAATGAAAGAGCATATGGAAGCTATGGGCGAGGTGACTAGCCGCGGAGCGGACTATAAAGCTTTTCGGAAATTCATGGAAGTTCGCGTCGCTCATTGGGATGCGCTGTGGAAGGAGTATACAAAGCCCCGGTGGGCTCGTCTGCGAATAAATTTGTATTGTGGGAACCAGCGGGCGTTCGCCAACTTTTTCAATCAATTGGGTGCCTTGAAATAGGATGACAGTCAGAGGCTCGCAGTAGCGTATGGATCAGGGCGATGGAAGACCCAAAAAGGGACTACTCCAGCTCTGTCGACAAGAACATACAATGTGTGTTAACGGCGTTTCGTCACGATACCTGTCGATGAGTCTCGAACGTCCTATACACACCATGAACTGGTTGTACACTTCTGAGAGTGGAGATAGAAAAGGGCCAGCGGAGCCCTGAGGATATAGAAAAGTACGGACCGCTGATGGAGGAGCAAATGGAAAGGCGAGCGAAAGTCCGAGGGCTACTCGCATTGGTGAGTGCAACTACCAATGGCAAGTAACGTATGGGGTTTTTGAACCGAGACTTTAATGCCGCTATCAAGATACGGAGGTGTGCGATGCTGGAGAACAGACCTCCAGAATAGACAAGAAGGAACTTTGTTTGACAATATCCCAAAGTCGGACTATATGAGAAAAAGTTTGAGCCAGTAGTAGGTGGCCGGTACAAAAAGACGGGGAGGCGTCTGCACGTTAGTTGGAGACGTCTTGTCTAGTGCGGGTTTCTCGCCACTACTGTACACTGTTGTCGTTTGACTTAGAACGGCGTTGTTGGTGTCAGGGCTTCGATGCATAATATGTTTACGCTTTCGTGTCTTGTAATCTTCCGTTTTCGTGCTTTCCACTGCAGGAGTGGTAAAATTGTGCAACTGTAATCCACTTCTGCTTCACAGCCGTCTGGTGCCATTCTATATGATGTATCAGTGTCACTTTCTTTTCGGTTTTTTTGAGACAATGTATTCCATCACTGATTCTGATATTTTTTCCTCGTATAAATTCCTGAATGCCTTACACCACCGCTTCGAGAGTCAAGCAACAGAGCAGACCGTTAACATCCACAAATGTGAAAACAGTCTGACGGAACGCCTCGCAGCTTGACAGCCTCCATGACATCTCCAAGCTTCGATGCATGTGTATCGCGGATCGACCTGTCTCAAGTGACCAACAGGACCTGCTATTTTCAGCCACGGCTCGATGATGCATCACATCTCGTTTCCATTCTATTGTCAATCCACAAATTTTGCGATCGCGTGGATCCATGGATGCAACCTCACCCATACATCTACAGGGCTCAGGTTCCATTCATGACCAACGTACCTTACAATATGCTGTTTGAAGCCTTCCTTGTTATAAATAACATGTTTTCATCACCGCTCGTTCATAAATTTCAGACAGTAGGCGTAGCAGCTCATGATGGGGCTCACGTCCTGGTCGACCGTGGACTCTGCATCAGCTTCGCTGCTCAGCAGGCAGCAGCCACAACACTCACACGAGCCTCCTTCAAAATGCGCGCTGCTATCGTCCACATGCGATACAACCCTTCTGCGTACGGCATGATACCGACCGTACTGTCTGTGCCGAGCATTGAACCCCATATGGTACGCAGCGCACCTACACGTGCAGGCCATAGAACAGCATGCGCGACAACATGAGACGGATACGTTCCGTAGCAGCTCACGAGAATGCCGTCGACAACAAGACGCCCTGAGCGCGTCAGCGGTGCATAGAGGCCATCACGCGTAACAAGAGTGTCGATCGCGACTACCGGATCCGGGAGATCCGAGGCAACGTCCAGCAGAGCGTCGCCAATGCGGATATCTTCTGCGAACGCTGCCTCAATGGCAGAGGTCTCAAGCTCAAGGCTCTTATGTATGCGCTGCTGCTGGTTCCGTAAATGACCTGTCGCAATAGTTATTATACTGCCATCCAGGACTCTTGAGTGTTCGTGCATCCGATACACCAGATGCTGCCTCGTCAAGCGTAGCTGCTTCCCAGAAAGCGTCTTGATCGCAAGGATCTCCACTACAGCACCAGGCTCGTTATGCAACCATCCCAGTACAGTATCCTCGACGAGCTGCCCACGTCCATTGACGCCAATCACCACCATACCCGGGCGCAACTCGCTCATCAGCACCGTATTGCCTAGACGATCAACCATTACAGAGGCCTCCGCAGGGAAGCATACCGCGGAGCCTGTGCCTACTGGGACCTCTGTTACGTTCGTTGTTGCTGACATTGTCGCAGAGTACGACGCCGACACCGACACTGCCGGACTTGCTGTAGGCGTTATAGTTGGAGTTGGTGTAGGAGTAGGATACGGCGAAACGAATACCTCCGATAGAGAAAAGACATCATTAAGTAACCCGGTGATAGGAACTGACCCATTTGCATAGCCAAAGCCGCCAAATAGAACTGGATCAAATGCCGCAAACGTCGCGTCATTTGATTGAGAGACCCATATAGTAGAGCCAAATCGACCACCCGGTTTGACTGAACTATTGGTCTCGTTAAAGACTCCGTAGAAGCTCAAACTGTTCGGCATTGCACTACCGTTGATCCACGCCCATTGTCCAAGCTCCGGATCAAATACCCAGAGGTCATTCAAGTATCCGCTGAGGCTAGATGCAGCGGCCAGCCCGGCGCCACCAAATAGCTGAAGATTACCCAAAGAGTCCACAAAACTGACGCTACCTAACCGACTACCAGGCGTATTCATCGCAGAATACCCTCCAAAGACGTCGTAAACGCCGAAATTGTTTGAAGTCTTCCCTCCAGTGACATAGACCCAGATACCGGTGCTTATGTTGTACATCCATAGATCGTTGAGGTTGCCGTACTGCGCCGTGCTGTTCCCGTAGCCCCTACCACCAAACAGCCACAGATTACCATCAAGATCAACCCACGTGGACGCAGCGTGTCGTGCACCGGGAGCGTTTGAGGAGTTTCCAACACCAGGAGCGCTGTAATTACCGTACTCATTGCCAACTAGGCTACCTCCGACCCAACCCCATTCGGATGTAGTGGTGTTGAATACCCATAAGTCCGCACGATCACGAAATATGTGATCGGTACCACCAAAGAGCCACAGGTTATTATTCATATCAGTCCAAAAGGCGGCACCATCCCGAGCACTCGGACTAAAACTGCTGCTGAAGCTTCCTTTCTGTCCGCTAGCGCCAGGCACGTCCACTGTGTCGTTCCCTGCGATCCAAGTCCAGTTTTCTGTAAACGGATTGTACTGCCACAAGTCGTTCAAACGACCAATGTCTCCGTTCTTATCAAGACCGTATCCTCCAAAAAGGTAGAAGATGCCAGTAGATGTCTGCCAAAACGCGGCGTTTTCCCGAGCACCAGGCATATTAGACGAGTTCGCCTTCCCGAGCGTCCCATAGGTACCAGACTGGTCGGGAACCGATGACCCACCAATCCACGTCCACTCCAAGGATGATTTATTGAACACCCATAGGTCGTTCAGGTGTCCTATGCTTGCGTTTGCTTTCCCTTCACCACCGAATAAGTAGTGACCGTTCGGACCCGACCAACTAGCGGCGCCATGCCGCGCGCCTGGCGTGTTGCCCGTTGCTGGAAGACTCTTGTTGCCGTAGATTCCAGACCCGTCGGTACGCTGATTGCCCCCTACCCAAGTCCAAGAAACCGTATTCACGGGAGTAGCTACGAGCGTGCGAACAGCAAAGCTCACAAACAGGTAAAGAAAGAAGCAAACAGTAGGTTTAACTCTGATTATAACCATAGGAGAGACTTAGTCGTGTTCCCTAAAACAGCACGCCGGGGAACAGGCTCTTCAAAAAGAGCGACAAAAACTTTAGTCACTTACCAGCAGCCTTTGTAAAAAACCTAGGCGGGACTCGCCTGAACGCGTATCTCCCGTGCGTAGTCGTTGGGTTCCGCCATGTCGCCGCCGCGGCGAACGCACACGTGGCAGAATGGTAGTTATGCCCATGTTTTCGTGACATAAAATTTGCCGTGACATCGATGCCCCATTGACGATTTCTAATAGCCCGGCCTCTCGAGGATATCCAAGGCACTTGCAGGTACTGCTCTTATTTCCGTGTCTTCTACCTACACGGATTTGTAGCGTTTAGGCATTAGCAAACGTTACGCAGCACATGCCACCTCCGGCTTCAGAAAAGAGACATATTTCTTCCGTCATTGCTGCTTTCTTTTGCTGATGCTGGAGACCTTATCAATGCGATTGCAAATAAATGGTTGTGTCCCCCGCGCAGGCCATATTAATTACGACCATTCCGGAGAGGAGACTGCGATTAAAGTCTATTCTGTGCCCTATGTTGCCGATGGAGTCCGAACATCACATTTGTATGATGTTAGATGGATGAATGCAGCAAAATCTTTCTGCGTACGTATGTTTCGACGAAGAACGTGAAAAAAAAACTTTGCCGTCAGGCACATACGCACTGGTGTAGTATGAGCCTCCAAAGTATTCATTTGTATAGAGATAAAAGACAGATCCAACAATCATCCCGCTATCAAGCAGCCTCAAAAGCTTGCTGCGACTCCGGATGCGCGAATGTCGCTGATACCCTACAGTGAACCAACTACTTCGCCATACAGCTGAGGCCGTTGGCCCGGAGCGTAGCACCCGCTGCGGGCTTGGGACTCTTCTTCTTTCTAGGACCCAGCAGGGCGCTGATACAGCCTTATTGCCGGCTCTGCGAAACAGTACGCTGGGAAACCACAGCGACCAGGGCGCCTATGAGACGCATGCCGCCGGTGGTAGTACCAGAAAAGCTGAACTAAAGTATTTTACTCTCTGCTCCCTTGTACGATCAAACCGGCACCGAATATGTGGGGTTCACGCTGACGCCTATGGCTGGTGGCGACTCGACCCGCTGCTTCTCGGACCACGCACCCCGACCTTCCTCTGGCAAGGACCACGCCTGTGACTGCTGTCGCCATGTGGCATCGAACTCGAATCCGTGGGCCGGGTCGACGCCCCGTGTTCCCGGTGAAGCGAGCAAGGGTAGAATTCGAAAGCTCACCAAGTGCGAACGGGTTCGCCAACACTCGCTCATACAATATTTGAGCAAGAGTGCTGCTTTAGCCAACCTGTTACGCGCAATCGGTCATGTCCAGAATATTTTTTGCCCGTTGCGCTGCCCAGCCCGGGGCGAGCGCCGTGAATATATATTGCCTCGTGCACGAAAAAATAAACAATGCATACGGATAGGCACATTCTATGGGGCATATTCCTAGTAGGTGATTATGGGGAAGGTCAGTGAGACGACGGCAAATCCCGTTTGAATCGAGTAGCCAGAGAACGTGAACTTGCGCTTATACCAGACAATCTGCAGGGGACGGGCCGTCTTGCCCAGCGCATTGTGCGATACTTTCCAGTAATCTGACACCTCAGAAATAGCTCTAGTACAGCTGGGAATTTGATTCAGGGCAGGACCGTTGACCCTGAGCTCCATACAAGTGCGCCGAATCCAGAATCCACCCCAAGCGCCACTCGCACACAAGATAGATCCCAATTGTTCAGAATTTTTACGCATACGTCCTGGTGGTACTCGAGTGTGCGCAGCCTCTGGATTCGTTGTCCATCCCGTACGTGCCGTTACCTTTCTCTCTAGAATTTGATAGTGTGCGCGTCATGAGACCTCGCCCGCCGCTCTGTGTACTAACCTTCAAGCCCACGTCTTAGGCGTTACCGCTGCCAAGGAAATGAACAAAATACACGGAGAAGCATGTACCATAAGCTTGTGTGAATTCTAGTTTCGTCCCTGGTACACCAGACTTCTAGTCGGGCCTTTTTCATTTTCGATGGTAAACGCAGTCGCCTAACACCTCGATGGGCCGTTTATGGAGTAAAATATTTCGCAAGGCACCTCATACGTCACATCTGCTGCTGATGTGTGACCAAGAACGGGGAAACAATAGCTGAACACCCTTCCAAGTTGGTGCTGCGTCCAACTGCCCGCGTTTCCAACTACCTGCGCTTCAGTAGCCCAAGACTACTGCATCGCATGCAGACAGTAAGATTCCCGCTGAATTTGCGGAGCACGGCATCACCTCGCGCTCAAGAACCCAAAGCCGCGAATGACGCCCCCGGTAGACAGCCGAGCCAGCGGGATGCGCAAGTACCGCCACGAAAAACCAGGGCACAACCACCATACGAGCAATGCTCTCCGGGTGCATGCCGATCCCGAGTCGATTTCGAAAACGTTTCTAACGCTGTACAGAAAAACGTTATGCACGGACGTATGCGTATGACGGAAACAGACAGTACCGCTGTAACTCCCAGAACGAAGCATTGAGGATCACACAAGGCTGCGCTACGCTTTGTTCGAGGCATGTAATCGACGCCAGCGCTCATGGGATTCGTTGACGGCAAAATCAGCGTCCGTAAATCGAGCTCGGAATCGTTCATCATCTTTCTCTCGTCGGCGACTCGAGGTGCGGTTCTTCTGCGAATCCACAGCTCTGATGCGCTGCTGCTGCTGTTGGGCGATTCGCTCTTGAATGCGCAAACGACGCCATTCCTCATACTCGGCGGGATTTATGGCCGATCGAGTCTTCCGATACAAGGAAAGTTCAATCAAAAACCCGTGCAGATGAGGAATTAAAGCATCAGATCCGAGGAGCGATTCCAGTCCCAGAGCGGAGAGTTCCTCTCGAGTCACAAACCGATAGTGGTCATAGATCGCCACGACCGAATCCTGCTGCGAAACCGTCGATTCCGCGAGCTCCTCTGTCAAATGTTCCAGATAGGCACACCATTTCGGAGCCGGGCCAAGTGCTGGTATGAAATAGCAATGAACAGGTCGATCTGAACAAGCTGCCATGACGAGTCCGGCGCCGCCGAATGAGGTCTCCAGCTGCTCGATATCAGCAGGAGTCTCGAAACTCAGAAAGGGTGCGTCCTCTAATCGGAGGTCACCGAAAATTTTCACGCATTTTCTGTCCGCTGCAACTAGCCAGGAACGATTCGGCTCGTGTGCGCCAACGTGGATGCTGACCGACTGCACGGGGAGGCCAAAGCCGAGCGACCGTACCCCAAGTGGTCGTTCTGATCGAATATCATACAGCAGTAGTGTCCCGTCATCCAGCCCAACACCAAGATGTAGACCCTGAAACACGGAGCAGGTCACAGTGCTGTTCCCGAGTTCTGTTGCATGCTTGGCAGGATTGAAGCAGCCCGCTCGCCGATGCGGTTCTTCGCGCGGATCGAACACTTCATAAAACCCCGAGTCACCGCCAGCTCCGAGCAAGTTAAATTCTTTGTTGAGCTGCAGAGTCTCGTTACTCGCGGAAAATGTTTCTAGGGGCGGCAAGAACCGACCCTCGTCAAGGTTCAAGCGATATACGCGAGACCCAGCCGCGGCAACGTACAAGTCACAGTTGCTCGGGTGATAGGCCAAGGCTCGCCCAGCATGCGGAATACGCACCTTCTCGTGCAAGCCGCCCTGCGAGTGCAACTCAATAAATCGATCGTATCGCAGAATAGCCAGCTTTCGCCAGTCGTCTTCAAGAACGAGAAGATCCACAGGTGCAGCGTCAAAGTGGCGCACAAACTTGAGACCCAGCTCTGCAAACTCGAAAACTCGCAGCTGCGGTGGGTATGTCCCAACTGCAACCAAGTGCGTACCGGAAGGTGTCGAGCGAACTCGCACACACGATCCAGGAAACTCAAGGTCCTGCAGCAGTTGGATCTTTGCAGCGTGCGCGCCTGTCCTTGCACGAACGTCTCGAACGTTTCGGCGCGACGCTTGCTTCGAGCCTTTGGTGACTTGCTCAAGCGGCGTTTCTGCAGGCGGAGTGGTAATGTGGTACACCGCAGCACCAGGAACCGCTTGTCGCTCAAAGGTGCGCACCATTCCCCCCAGAACAGTACCAAAACGTCTCAGAAAAGAACAAGACGGCGGTGGACGTTGTTTTAGCGCATACTCTGGTACCTCGGTACGAGCGCCGCAACCAGTCCCCGTAGCACGAGCGCAGCAGATCTATATATATCAATTTTCGCTCGATTTCATACGTCGCGCAGCGATGAGAAGGTCATGGGTTCAATTCCCATCGAAGGCTCAGGACGCACAAAACGTGCTCCAGGCCTTCGTAGCTTAGTGGTAGAGCATCTCACTAGTACCTATTTTTTTCTCGGTTTTTTGGTCATCTCGACAAAATGGTGTCAGAGTATACTACAAACGTTTTAGACTTAGTGTTTAGAACAAAAACACTCCAGGAGGCTGTGGAAGAGCTCGTTTCACACATCCACGGTGCGGCGCTCGCGCAAGCGCTGCACAGCTGGAGTCTGGACTTGGGAGCAGCGTCTCAAAACGCTACCGCAACGCGAGAGCGAGCAATAGCCGCACTATGTAGCTGGCAAGTGCTCGACGCCCTCGACGCGGGAACCGCTCCAGCCGGCTATGTGATATTTCGCGACATCACCGAAGCCGAGGCGCACCAGCTCCGGGAGCGGTTCCTTAGCATAGGCTGGGCAGCGGAAGAGCCAGAACCAACAGTGAACGGCGCCCGGGTTCCTGAATCGCAAGATGCAGGCTCCAGCGAGCCGTCTGGGTTCTCTCTGCGCGCACTGAAGCCCAGTGACTCCGCTCACTTCGGAAAAGTCTTTCAGTTGCAGGATGCGACCGTCGCGACGGAGTACATCGACGACGAAGAGCTTATATCAAGCACCGAGCTTTCCAGGGCACAGAACTCCGAGCAAGCGAACGGAAAGACTTCTGGCTGTGGGACATCCGGAGTGGCTTTGGCCAATCGCCAGCCATGTGCAAACTGCACATGTGGACGGCGAGACCAGCAAGATGCCGCAGTGAACGGTGGTTCTTTTTCAGAGAATACCGCAAAGAGTGACCCAGCAGGGAAGACGCCAACTATGGAGACTGGCTCCTGTAACAGTTGTCATCTCGGAGATGCCTTTCGCTGCGCGAGCTGCCCCTACCTCGGCTTGCCGCCCTTCAAGCCTGGTGCCCCGCTCAAAATCGACGCCAAGCTTCTCGAAGGAGACCTCTGAAGCACCGTGTTCTGGATCACGCAGTAACAAGCCGTGTCCGTTTTTCGGTAAAGCACCAAAAGATATGTAAATCGGTGAGATTGGTGCCGCATAGCGTTTACGCGCGTGACGCTGCCTTTGAGGAGCATTCGGCCATGCCGCGCGTGGCGTAGGAATAGATCGCCACGAGTGAAAGCTGCCCGCATGCCTCCCGAAACCTCACGCATAGGCAAATGAGGATACAACGTGTTCGAGAATGCGTAGACGTAGCGCAGCAGGTCGCGCAAAGAAACCAGCATTCGCATCGCCTTGCAGCGTGATGCGCAACGTTCCCCCATCGTTGCACGCTGCCTCGTGCATTGGAAGCAGAGGAATCCCAGTGGCTGCATATCACTTGGTTGCTGTGTGAAGCGTTCTACAAAGCATGTGTTGCGCCTGCGTTGCGCCTACGTTGCGCCTGCGTTGCGCCTGCGTTGCTAAACATAATCCATAGTCGAGGCGCTTCGCTGTACACAGCAGAGAGTGATAAGAAAACACGACTCTGCGCCTTAGTTGAATCAAACATGGTACAGACAGACTGGAGTGCCACGCGCGCGCAGTTTCTATGTGCAATGGATTCTAGGCCCGTAGACGGTACAGCGTTGCCTCCGAACTGGCGTCGCCCTCGTCATAAATGTCTGGAATACCATAAATCACGTCGAAAAGATCACGAACATGCATTTCTATGCTATGGACAAGGAGCGCGACGGCTTCATCACGGATGCCGGTAACAGCGTTGCGTGATGCGGACCGCGGCATCCCGTTAAAACCGAGTGGTACGCACTCGTACCCAAGCCAGACTTCGTTTCCCGTATTTGTGCTAGACATCTGCTCCACAGCTTCGAGCAGCTGCACGAGACGTCGCTTAAGTTTCAGGAAAATCTCAATATCCAAGCTGAGGCCTGGTGGAAGCGGCGAGAATGGTAGCGAAGGATACCCCACGCTACCGGGGTCTCCGCTTCCGTTCCCGCTGCTCCCGAGGCGGGCAGCTCGTCGCAACGGCATGCCCCGTTGCTTCGCCATTGCCACCGTCATTGCGTTCGCCACGGCCGGTGCGTCGAGGCGCTCCGATCGGCGCAAAAGCTCCCGTTGCCGAAGATCTGCTGTTGCCTGTTGGAATATGGCCTCATCACGATAGGACGCGGTGCTCACAGTCCCAGTGGCATTAGATTCGCCTTGCAGACCCTTGCCAAGCGCGCCTCCTGCTTGGCGCTCAGCAACATGAAGGCGGGATCGCCGGTCCGTAGTAGCGGCATTGGCAGCGGCGCGAGTTCGAACGCGAGGACGAGTGCCCTTTTTGCGTACGGTAGCGACCAGTTCGGTATGGTGCGATGACACCTCAGCTGTTCCGGCGTCTCCGGCAGCATCAAGGTTTGCCACAGGTGTGGAGCCCTCACTGCGTCGTCGCTTCGCAGGTCGCCGCGCCGTACTTCGGCTGCGATGCTCCGCTCGGACGAGTTGCTCGGCCTCTAAACTGCTGAAGGGTTTCAGCTGCAATAGATACTGCTGTCGCTGCCGCGATGATCGGTTGTGCTCCCATACATTCGGCAGCGGCGGCACATTTGTATGTGCTCCGTGTAGGGCGCGGCTCTGCAGGTCACGCAGGAACATGTTATGCTCACGCAGTTCACTTGTCGAGAAGATTCCCTGAAGCGCATCTTGCAACTCCATCTTCGTAAGCTGCGCTTTGAAGAAGCCTCGAAGAAGCTGAAAATACTTCATTTCTTGGTCTGGTGCGAGTTCGAATCCGACGACCTTGAGGCGCTGCCGAAAACTCCCCATCGCGGACGCCCCTTGCATTCTGTTTCCCAGTGATGCATTTGGACTGCTGTCAGCGTGTGCACCGCCAGGCTCCGCTTCATGACCAGTGCTGGACATGCGCTGCTGGGAGTGCATGCCAATCCAGTGCGCATCAGTGGATACAGGGCCCTGCTCGGCTGGCGCATCGACGGTATCCATTGCTGGTGCGATACCCTGAGCAGCATGAGAAGCTTTTCCATGTCGTCCCGGGGGTGTCCCGTTCTGCTTCGAAACCATATATGCGATAGGTGGCCCTGCAACTCCATCGGTATCGGTAGCCGTTTCGAGTTTGGGCATCTCACACGGGAGCGTGTGCCGCGCGGAACGCCAGCCCTCACCGCCCCTGACCCGCCAGCGGGTTCCGTAACCTTCACCTGCTGTGAACGCTTCTCGAAACCGTCTTTACGACGAGCGCTCAGGGCAAAACGCAACAACTGGCCTGCTGCGAGCCCAGGTGCTCCCGCGCGACGGACCGGCGCAAGTCCGAGAAACGAACCTTGCCAGACAACCCGTCTGCCTCCTTCAACTGGGGCTTCGGGAGCCCACAACCCACCCGCCGACCTCAGAAACACTCCGGTCAGCAGCCCCCGAGGAGAGAGCGCTCTTTCGGCACGCAACGCGCTAGTCCTTTAGAGCACCTGTACTGGCGGGTTTGGCGGAGTACCCACCTCCGCCCTCGGTCACGTGACACGAGCCGCCGCGTCCACCGCCGCGGTATGCGCCTCCGGGCGCGCACGCGACGCTGCGCAATGGCGCATCGCAGGCTTAAGAACGGAACACGCTTCGGATTGACGGCTTCGTAGCGTGCAGCGACTCCTGGCCAGCTTTGGCGTGTGCTTGGTGCTGCTGGTACAGCTGAGACGCCCTGTGGTAACAGAATTTTGTGCTGTATTGGTGATCATATAGGAAGGCTGTAGTAGCATGCGTCACAACAACGCGATACCGGCCAATCGGTTCCGGAAACACTGGCAGGAGCGCATCCGCACGTGGTTCGATCAGCCGGGGCGGAAGAAGCGACGAAGGCTGGCGCGGGCGCGCAAAGCGGAGAAACTAGGCAAGCGGCCGCTCGCTGGTCCGCTGCGTCCGGTGGTGCACTGCCCAACGCAACGGTACAACTGGCGCGTGCGTTGTGGTCGGGGATTTACACTAGAAGAGCTACGCGCGGCGGGTATATCACCCAAGTTAGCACCGACGATAGGTATAGCCGTTGATCATCGACGGCGCAACAGGAGTGATGAGTCGCTTCAGTGTAATGTGGCTCGATTGAAGGAGTACATGTCCCGGTTGGTCGTCTTCCCCCGGAAGAAGAACCGCCCACGCAAGGGTGATGAGACGGATCCAACAATATTAGCCCAGGCGACAACGCTCAAGGATAAGGAAATTATCCCCATTCAAAAGAAACAAGGCGTGTTGTTGGGTACTCGAGCTATTACGGACGAGGAAAGACAATTCCAAGCGTACCGAGAGCTCCGCAAGTTACGAACACTGCAACGCTACGATGGTATTCGGAAGAAGCGCGCAATGGAAAAAGCTGCGCAAGAAGAGGAGAAGAAGAAGTAACGTTTTACAGGCGCATTACGTCTACGCTCGAATCCCATTATCAGAAAACTTGAACACCAAACTTTATGGCCATCAACGTGTATGCGCCAACCTTGTCGTGCACGCGTGCCTCTTGATCGTGCCCTGAGCGTTCGCCAGACCAAAGATATCGAACGGCTGGACGCCCCTTCGAGGCGTTCAAGGCAGTAAATCCTCTAAAATATCGCCTGTCGTATGTCGTTCGGCTGCTGAGTTTCCCTGTTACCATCGTAAATGGCAAAATCGCACAGCATGTAGTGCCGAGTCGCAGTCTGCAGTGCACTCTTGATTCTGGATTCCCGTCAGCGGCTCTTACGGTTTGCTGGTCTTCTCGTTCATTCTCACAAGTATCAACCTGGCGCGGTCCAGTCGAAATCGAGTCGTAGACATAGCAAGTCGCGCAGTGGGCAACCTCGTGGCGAACCAGGGCGCACCAAGAGTGCACACCACAACAGATGCGCGTCTCCAACAAAATCGCTCGCCTCACCGATACGACTTCTGGAAGCGAGCACGAGCACCACGACCGCCAAACTTTTTCGGCTCGCAGCGCCGCGGATCTGCAACAAGCAGAGAGCGGTCGTAGCTGACAAGAATGTCTTTGATGGTTCGCTTGCTCGCCTCGTCAACGTACTTTTGGTAGTACGCAACGATAGCCTTCGAAATAGCCTGTCGAATAGCATAGATCTGAGAGGTGACTCCTCCGCCCCGCACTCGAACTCGAACGTCCACGTTTGCAAAGGTTTCCTCACCGAGCAAAAGCAGCGGCTCGAAAACCTTTACACGGAGCAACTCGGGCTCCAGGAGATCCAGTGGAACGCCGTTCACTTTCATAATACCTCGACCTTCTTTGCAGTGAGCAACTGCAACCGCGGTCTTTTTCCTGCCAAAAGTCTGGACAGCGTTCACCATGGTGGCAAGTCGTATGTCTGTGCTCGTGGTACCCAAAGAGCCGCGTCTATAGTACGCAAGTCGTAAGTTGGACGCCTCGCCATCGCGGACTGCGCCGCCGATTGCATCAACCAAATGAGAAACTTTTTTAACTTTCCGATCATAATGTGACAAATTTAAAGGTTGCGCCTAGCGTCCGCCCTGTGCCAAAGCTGGACGCAGCGCGCGGAAGCGGTCAGATGCTATCTGGTTACTGGGGCGCACGCGAGCACCGGATGGCACCCCTGTCAATGCACGTTCCACACAGAAGCAATCACCAGCGACAGACAGACAGACAGACAGACAAGTCATCTTCTGTATTAGTGTGCGTGATCTTCGGCGCCTGAGACAATCACGCAACGGACCGAGCAAGACGAGCTTCGCGCGTCCCAGTCGCGACAGATGATATCCGACGCACGCGGTTGCGTGATTCTATTCGCAGACGTCGCCTTGGACCACTTGGCATCCAATTGCGCTTTCCGGAATCGATAGCCGTCACGAATGATACATGCCTTCTATGACAAGCAGTCTGGATTCCTATGTGCAACTTCCTTGCCGGGAGCGCGAGAGAACGCAATCCGCGAATCGCTCGAAATCTAGGGGATGTATTCGTTCTCGATTGCCTTTCGTCGACGCCTCTTATATCCACCAGTAGGTTGTATGAGCATTGCCAGAAGTTTTCGGGCTCATACTCGGTTCGAGTACCACCCAGGATGCAGACGCAGAAAGCCAACCTCGATGCTGAAAATCGGACGTCCGTCCAGGCAAGCCCCTTGCTGTGCGTACAGCCTTGACTCGCATTGTCCCTGATTCTCTGCTGCTGCAACAGCGGCTCTTCTACCAACTATCGAGTCATAAGCAAAGTGTCCAATTGCTGAGTTTGCTCATGGAAACGCCTCATAGGAAAGCGCCACCGCTGGATATCCCGCAGATGCGTGTCCAGCACGTATCGATTGCATGCGTGTCGCCGCGTTCTGACACAGCTGCGCGTTGGAAACGTTGCTTCTCTTTGGAGCAATGGCTGACGATAACTTGCCTGATCGTTTCGAGTCCATCGTCTTGCCGGAGGGTGTGAAGAAGCTACGATATGTTCCTGATACGAGGTTACCAAACTGTGCAAGCTTCGTGATTGAGCGCGAGGACCACACACTTGCGAACGCACTGCGGGCGCAGCTGTTGCGAGACCGGAACGTTCTCTTTGCTGCCTACCGCGTTCCTCATCCGCTTGAACACCACGTGATCCTAAAAGTTCAGACTCGAAGATCAGAGTACACGCCGTTGGAAGCCCTGTGTGCGGCGCTTGTTGCGCTCAAGAACGAGATCCACGTCCTCGAGGACGAGTTCGCCAACGAGCTTCAGAACTGGGCAGCCGTGCGGAAGGCCGGCATAGACGCAGGAAACGCTGCCTGGCTGACATGAAGAGATTTCGGACCTGTGTCTTTTTGGAGGGTTTCTCTGCTGCCTTTTGAGATAGGTTTCTGTACGGGAAAGCTGGCCACGTTGGCCAAGTGGCGGGCGTGATACGCGCCTACGGTGGTGAGACGCACTCGCAGCCGCGTCCGATTACAGCAGTGAAGGTCCGTCACACCTTTTCGCTTTCGAGGACCTTGTCCAGTAAACGAGCAGCTTCGTTCTTTGTGAGCAACAGAGCGAGAGCGAAAGCATCAGAGAGAACAAACGACGAATGTCGATGCTGGGTGCCTGAAACGATGACTCTGGCTCCGTGCTCGAGTCGGTATTGGCGCATGCAGTGGCATCTTGCGTGTCGGCGATTGTTGTAGCAGTTAACGCCACCGAGAGCACATTCTTCGAAAACCGCTATTGTTCGGCGGGATTGGCAGTGAGCCGCTTGGGGACCGACACACAGCCGTTTCGGTGGAGTCTCACGTAAGGAGAGACGGTGTTTGCGACCAGTTTTTGGCAGTCCATGTCTCTGATAAAACTGAATGACTCCAAGGACGACCAGCTTTCGGTGCTTTGGTCTCAGGCTGGAAACGTCGCCGACTAGCGCTGGCTGTGCGAGGCACTCCGAGCTGGGGCAGAAAATTAGCCATGCGTCAACATGCGCTCGCAACCATGCACGCCTCAATACCTGATTCGGTTTACAACAACTATAGAGCGCTGGATTCTTCGGAGCTTGAATTTCCGCTCGAATCGCTCGCATCCGGTGAAGATGAGCTCGTTGTGGACGTACTGGAGGTCGTGTCGGCCACGGAGGCTACCTCTTCATCTGCTGTCTGCGCCTGTACGTGAACTGGTCGCTCCCGAATGATCCTTCGTAACTTGGAGACTGGTTGCTGCGGCTGCGGCTGCCCAGAGAATGATACCGACTGCGCAAATGCCATGATAAGCTCGAGGCGGCCTTCGAGGCGGACGAGTGCCTCCCGCAGGCGACGCTGCTCCTCAATGGCGTAATACAGCGCGACCATCGCCTCGCGAACAGATTGCAAATTCGCACCGTGCTGCGGCAAGCGAGCATCCCGCTGACTGAGCAAAAAAGGAGCGTGACATCGAATAACTGCTCGAATCCACAATGATAATGCCGGTGCACGAACAGAATGTGAACAAAAACGCGCCACCAACGCTCCAAGTAACGAGAGGATCGCGCGCGCGGGCAGTTTCCGCACAGTGCGAGATGCGCCAGCTGCGGTCTGGACTGCAGCGAGTGCCCTGTCCAACAACTGGTTATCGTTTGCATCCAACGCTTGAACAATCAAGGTTGCGACGGTGTCCACTGCCAGCGGGCGCTCTCCGGAACTCTTGTTGAACAGCTCGGGTGCCGATGCAACACTCGCCTGCTGCTGCACATACGAAAGTTGCTCGGCTAGCGATAAGAGCTCGTTCCCAGCTATAATGTTCGCAGAAGACGCTGCTGGATCTACGGGCTCTGGCAAGAGCGCGGTTTTCTGGTGCGATGCCGCCTCAACAGCGTTCAGCTTCATGCCAACATTCGCTGCCGCTCCGTGCTCGTCATTCCCAGGAATCCGCTGTATACTGGTGCATACGCCATCCGCACCATCTGCGACGACGCTGGAAGTCAGCGACAGGCTCGGCGGCATGGTTTGCGTATCCAGCGCGTGTTTCTTTCGCTCTGAATCCGAAGGTGCCGATGCTTCAACGGGCAGCTGCGCGTACCCCAGGATGCCACCCGAGTGATTCGCTCGAGCCCCGTTCAAGACCGGAGTATTTTCGTTGGTATGCACACTGTCGGATGAGATCGGGTTGCTGTTCGCACGTGCGACGTTCGACGATCGCTGGTGCTCGACTTTTGATAGCGCATCGTTTTGGAGACTGATGACGCGCGCCGCACCGCTCTCGCTACCGTTCATTGTCGGCGCGTCCTGCGACCACAGCTTCCGCGGCACGAATACAATTTTTGGTTGCTGAAGGCTTCCGTAAAACAAGGCAAAGCCAAGCTGCTGCTCGCCGGCATTGTTCACCCAGCGCATAACTGAAGCACCACTAAAGCAAGGCTCCTGTGGCTGCAGTATCAACAGCGGATGGAGTACAGTCGAGCGCTTCTCGCCAGCTTTCATCGCCGACACCTGGCCAGGTATTGATAGGCGCTCTTTCAACCCGAATAGCTGTGCACTGCCGTCCCCGAGCACGGCCAGCAGAAACGTTTCGGGGCTGGCATCCATCGCAATGCGAGCAGAGTCCGCATCGGCGGCGTTTGACGCTCTAGGAGATACCGCATCTCGACCAACTGGGTGCTCATCCAGGGCGTGGTCCGTCGCTGTACCCGACGAGCAGATACCGTTCGTCGTGCGGGAAGTGTCGGCAGCACGCTTCATCGATGGCAAGCGCGCCTCTGGCGAGTGCTCCGCAGCCACCAGCTGGACGACTGATGCAGGCGCACTGTTCACCGCATGGCAGAGCACAGAACGCCAGGGCGGGCTCTCGATAAAATTGGCATTTTCTGAGTGAAGAGCCGAACTATTCTCTTGATCCAGTCTCCAGAGTGAAATCAGAGCATCGCCGAGCGCTGCACTCGCCAGCAGCACAGGTCCTGCGAATGCAAGACAGCATATGGTACTCGAGTGCCCCGTGAAGCGCCATATTCGCTCAACTTCTACGTCCCGGGACGCACCGGGCTCCCGTGCGTCCGCACACCATCGCGGAAGCTCGTAAGCGCTAAGGCACTCACCCGCAGCGACAGCAAGGTAGCGATCTGTGGGGGAAATCGCCAAGGCCTGCAATGAAGTTCCGCGTGTGTGCATGATGCGCAACCTTCGATGATGCTGTGTATCACTCCAGCAATAGACGGCATTGCACTGGCCATCCACAGTTCTGTCTGAGGAGCGTCGCACTTGCAATGCCCAAACAATCGGGTCGCTGTCGCGACATACCGCGTATACATGCTGGAGGCAACCGCCTCGCAAATATTCCTCCTGTCGCGGGGAATGTGCCGATACCACCAAGGATTCGATCCGGCCTGGCAAGCGGCAGACGTCACAAAGTTCAAGTGTTAGCGCCAAGTCGATCTCGCTTCCTGTCTTCGTTTGACGACGCTGGGAAGCGTTCAAATCTACGCATCGACTGATATCAACAGTGAAGAGACGCAGGGCACCGCTCTCGTAGCCGACGACGATCAAGAGCCTCGTATGCGCTTGCGGGTATCCTTGCTCCGGGGCGGCGGGAAAGCGATTCAGCTGCTCCGCGTTGGCTGCAGGACTTGGGTCTACGACATGACTGCGCTGCCGTTTCGCGGGCTCGAACTCGTTCGACTCGTCAAAAGAACACTGCAGCGCCGTGATCCTTCCTAAATACGGCCCCGCACCAAGCTGATTCACTGCCGCTAGCGAGAGATCCGGCGACAGCGACGGATCGTCTCGCCACTTTCCCACTAAGACGCATCCAGGGCTTTCGGACAGGCTAGCCCCATCCCCGTTGCCTTCAACAGAAGGCACACGATCATGTGCATAGACAATAAGCCTTCCGTCCGACCAGGCCATGCAGGTGCACGCAGCTGGCCAGTGGGGTATGGACGCTTCCGAGGTCGCTTCGCTCTCGCGTCTTCGCTTCGAGTCCCTCAAACTCAGGTTTCTCGCGGGCTCCTCAACTGCAGGAGTACGAAGCGCAACAACGTGGACGTACTGACCCTGACGCAGGTTGTTCAAAGCACCGCAAGGCCCGACGCGGTGTGGAAGCGGTGCGGCGGACACAAACGCTCCTTTGCCACTGCGAGATTCCAACCTAGCCTTCGATCGTGCATGCTGATATACACTGGAATCATTTCTCAAATCTTTCGCCTGAACGCGTTCGAGCATTGTGGACGCTCGACACGCTCTTCCGGAAACGAATGGCGCCTGACGCCACCGCCAGTTCACGAGTAGATCAGATGGCTCCCAAGAGCAGGAGTCCTTCCTAGAATCGACTCACGTTGTTTCAGGTTGTAAAAGAGAAAAAGGACACAACACACACTAGAGCGCTTCACCACGAGAGCTCGTTCTACAGATCCCTCTGTTAGCGCTAGCAGTAGCACGGCGATACCGTAGTCCGTAGCAGGCACGCTGGCAGGGCCGACGTCGTGCCCTCCGGCACGCACCACGACTCCGGGTGTCCGTCGATCGCCGGCGGCGGCGGCAGCGGGTGCAATTCGTTTTGTTTTCGATGACAGAAGGCGTTTCCATGGATCAGGGGATCCCAGGTTGCCGGATGGACGGGTATTGGCATTCGGGAATGCGTCCAGGATGCTGCAGCCTATCTCCAAGTTCCATTGCTTGTACTTTCTCTCGGAAATACTGGTTGTTCTGTGGGTTCTATCGTGA
>Ga0123519_10004850_pt1 | contig 21591 bp, 19 predicted proteins | sample YelNatPaOPRAMG02_FD_87396 | JGI IMG/M metagenome (GOLD analysis project Ga0123519, IMG submission 87396) | Hot spring microbial communities from Yellowstone National Park - Yellowstone National Park OP-RAMG-02 (version 2) | ecosystem: Environmental > Aquatic > Thermal springs > Hot (42-90C) ...
AGAATGGCAAAAGAAGATTGGCTTAAGGCTGTGGTAAACTAAAAAGAGAAAGAGCGGCAGACTTCCACGAGGTAGATGAGCTGCCCCTCAAAAAGAAAAGCCTGACTAAACGAGACACTACCGTAAGTTTCGGTTTCTTGACAAAAAGCAGGTGAGAGGTTAAATTCTGTTACCAATTCTATGGCCTAGTATGAAGGTGAGCTGTGATTATCGCTGTTGATGCTGAAGGGGGAGATTACGCCCCGAGAGAAATAGTAAAGGGCGCCATTGAGGCGGTAAGAGCATACCCGGTTGAGGTGGTGCTTGTCGGTCGCAAATCGATCCTCGAGATGCTACTACGGCGCTATTCTAAGGTGTCTGGCGTAAGTATTGTAGACGCAACTGAAGTGGTGCGTGGTGACGAGGAACCAATACAGGCTGTTCAAAGTAAGCCAAATTCCTCTGTAGTTGTTGGTGCAAAGCTAGTTCGTGATGGTATTGTGGATGGGTTCGTATCAGCGGGGAGCACTGGCGCCACAGTTGTGGCCTCTTTTCTAAATCTAAAAATGGTTCCGTGCATTGAGAGGATGGCTCTCTGTGCAGTGGCAGACTTAAATCAGCCACAACCGACGCTGATAGTCGATGTCGGGGTGAATGTAAATTGTAAGCCGATATTTCTAGTGCAATTTGCGCAGCTTGCCAATATATTGGCAAAGCAAGTTTTGGCAATAGAGTCACCTCGGGTCGGGCTATTGAATGTCGGCGAAGAGGAAGTAAAAGGCAGCACTCTAGCTCGCGAAGCCTACCAGATGTTGAAGAAAGCTAATTTGAACTTTATCGGCAACGTGGAAGGATTCGATGTTCTCCGAGGTAAAGCCGATATCATCGTTACCGATGGCTTCACCGGCAATGTGCTTATCAAGACTATAGAGGGATATTCCGAGGTTGTTCAAGAGCTGTTGGAGCTGGGTGAAATGGCGCAGATTGATCAATATTTGACGGGGCCAGCACTGGCGCAATATGTGCAGCTGGCTTCCGTGGTACGGAAGCTGGACTACACGCAGTATGGTGGTGCCTGTCTCCTAGGGCTGGAAGGCAACATCGTCATAGCCCATGGACGTAGTCGAGCCGCAGCTATTAGAAATGCCATTTATTTAGCCTATTTGGCTGCCAGACAAGGCATAGTTGAAGCTGTCAAAGCCGGTACTTATGTTACAGGGTGAATCCACTATAGCACTTACGCCGACTCATATTGCTTTGCTGTCACCTGAGCTACGCTTTTGGAGAAGACTATCTTACCTTCCTTAGCATCTATTTCGACGGTATCGCCCTCTTTGAATTCCCCTTCTAGCACCTTCATAGCCAATGGGTCAAGTATCAATCGCTGGATTGCCCGTCTCAGTGGTCTAGCGCCAAAAGCTGGGTCATAACCCTCACGGATCAGTAGTTCTTTGGCAGCTTCGGTCAACTTAATATCTATTTGCCGGCCAGCGAGGCGCTTTCTAACGTTGGCAAGCTGCAGATCCACTATTTGCTTTATATGTTCGATGCTCAAAGGATGAAAAATAATTATTTCGTCTACGCGGTTGAGAAACTCAGGTCGAAAATGAGCTTTTAGCGCTTCCATGATTCTACGGCGTATTTCGCTTTCTTGGCCAGGACCGAGATCCACAATCCACTGGCTGCCTAGATTGCTGGTCATTATCAGTACAGTGTTCTTGAAGTCTACGGTGCGCCCTTGGCCATCAGTGAGGCGCCCATCGTCAAGTATCTGCAGCAGTACATTAAATACATCGGGATGCGCCTTCTCTATCTCATCCAGTAGGATCACAGTATATGGACGACGCCTTATCGCCTCAGTGAGCTGGCCTCCTTCCTCGTAGCCGACATAGCCTGGTGGGGCGCCTACAAGCCGTGACACAGTATGTTTTTCCATATATTCCGACATATCCAGCCGAACCATAGCTCTCTCATCATCGAAGAGGAACTCAGCCAGCGCCCGTGCCAGCTCTGTCTTTCCTACACCGGTCGGCCCGAGGAAGATAAAACTACCTAGAGGTCGGTTCGGGTCCTGGATGCCAGCGCGAGCGCGGCGAATAACATTGGCTACTGCCTTGACAGCGTCGTCTTGGCCCACGATGCGCTGATGCAGTCTTTCCTCCATATGTATTAACTTCTGTACTTCTCCTTCCAGCAGCCGGCTCACAGGTATGCCTGTCCAACGACTTACGACCTCAGCGATGTCTTCCTCATCCACTTCTTCTTTGAGCAAACGTTGCCCTTTCTTTGTAGCTAGTTTCTCCTCCTTTTCCCTGAGTTGCTTTTCCAGTTCCACAAGGGTGCCGTACTTGAGTTGAGCAGCCTTCTCAAAGTCGGCAGCACGCTCTGCCTGTTCTATATCGTACTTGACCTGTTCTATCCTTTCCTTTAGTTGTTGCAGTTCATGGATTTCCTGCTTTTCCTCTTGCCACTGAATTCGCAGACGATGTTCCTCTTCTTTTAAATTTGCCAGTTCTTTCTCAATGGCGGCCAACCTTTCTTTCGAGGCAGCATCCTGTTCTTTTTTCAGGGCTTCCCTTTCTATCTCCAATTGCATAATGCGGCGGGTAACCTCATCTAGTTCCGCTGGCAAGCTGTCTATCTCAGTTCGCAGTTTGGCAGCCGCCTCGTCTACGAGGTCTATAGCTTTATCGGGGAGAAAACGGTCTGAGATGTAGCGGTTCGAAAGCACTGCTGCTGCTACCAGCGCTGAGTCCTTTATCCGTACTCCATGATGTACCTCATAGCGCTCTTTAAGCCCGCGGAGGATTGAGATGGTGTCTTCTACCGACGGTTCATTTACGATTATGGGCTGGAATCTGCGCTCCAGTGCGGCATCCTTCTCTATATATTTGCGGTACTCATCCAGTGTAGTAGCACCGATACAGTGTAGCTCACCGCGGGCCAGCATTGGTTTCAGCATGTTTGAAGCATCTATAGCTCCTTCGGCAGCCCCGGCCCCCACCACAGTGTGTAGCTCGTCAATAAACAGGATGATTTCGCCTTCAGATTGCTGGATTTCTTTGAGGACTGCCTTAAGTCTGTCCTCAAATTCACCCCGGTACTTGGCGCCTGCAATTAAGGCACCCATGTCTAAAGCTACTATACGTTTGTTCTTTAGGCCTTCCGGTACGTCGCCCCGTACTATGCGCTGCGCCAGCCCTTCGACGATGGCGGTCTTGCCTACACCTGGCTCGCCGATAAGTACGGGGTTATTCTTTGTCCTTCGGGAGAGCACTTGTATGACGCGTCTGATCTCTTCATCGCGACCTATGACTGGGTCCAGCTTACCACGGCGGGCGATTTCAGTAAGGTCACGGCCATACTTTTCTAATGCCTGGTATTTGCCCTCAGGATTGGGATCGGTCACCCTTTGGCTACCTCTTATGGAGGCCAGAGTCTGGTAGATGCGGTCTTTGGTTATCCCATAACCCTTCAGTATTCGGACTGCACTACTACCTTCAGTTTCCATGATGCCCAGCAGCAGATGCTCTGTGCTTATATACTCATCCTTGAACCTGGCAGCTTCTTTTTCAGCTAAATCCAGCACTTGTTTAAGGCGCGGCGAGATGTAGACCTGAACGGGTCCGTATGCTTTAGCCAAGCGTTCTAATTCGCTCTCCAGTTGTCTCTTTATCGGTTGCACATCCACACCCAGCTTGGACAGAATCTGTGGCACTATGCCACCTTCTTGACCTACTAGGGTATAAAGCAGATGTTCAACATCAACCTGTGTGTGATTGAATTCCTCGGCAAGTTTTTGTGCCGCAAGCAGAGCCTCCTGTGCCTTTTCAGTGAATCTGTTAATGTTCATTTTTCCTCCCTCCCCTTGGCATGTCTTTCACGAAGAGCCTTGGATGAGGAGCAAGTTTCAAGAATCTGTATGGTCTCATCCAGAAAGCCCAGAATTTGCTGCTTCAGCTCGTATTCCGTGTCGATTATCGAGGCGAGTCTCCTCTTGAGTTCGATAAGCCTTTCCCTGATATCAAGGGCGAGACTAAGACCTGCCAGATTTAGACCGCCATCTTCCACCCAGCGCTTTATCATTTTGAGTCGCTCGATATCTTCATCAGAATACAGACGAAGCCCACGATGACGGGCTGGCGCAAGAAAACCAACCTTCTCGTACTTGCGTAGTGTTTGGGGATGCATACCAGTAAGCCGGGATGCCACCTGTATTATGTAGAGCCCTTGACAGCGTTCTTGGTTCATACCCTCGGCCGATTCAATTCGCTATCTACCAAAAATAGTATAGTGCTTTATACAGACCATGTCAAGAATGATTATACAAATTGGTAAATTTCAACATGGTGCGCCAGCTCTTGTTATGGATTTGCTTTAACCTAGTGCCGCGACTGGCATGTTTACTTTTATTCCTTGCCCTATGATGTGTGTTGAAGTAAAATTCCCATGTTATCACGTTATGACGAAGCAGACGAAGCTAGAGTTAGCTCGAATCAGTGCCCGTGGGGTTGTTCAGGGTGTAGGTTTTAGGCCTTTTGTCTATCAGTTGGCGATCAGATACAACCTCAAGGGCTGGGTTTGTAACACTTCAGAAGATGTCAGAATAGAAGTTCAGGGCGAACGTAGTTGTTTGGAGAGGTTTGTTGCCGAGCTACAAAGCAGCGCTCCACCGCTGGCGCGTGTAGAAAACATAGAGGTGACCTATTACCCTTGTGATGGCGGCACCTATGCAACTTTTGAGATACGGGACAGTATTGCCCAAGAAGGTAAGTACCAGCTTGTTTCGCCGGATATTGCAACTTGTGATGCTTGTCTCCGCGAAATTTTTGACCCCAAGGACAGACGTTATAGGTACCCGTTCACCAATTGCACTAATTGTGGCCCTCGTTTCACCATTATAGAAGACATCCCCTACGACCGTCCGAAGACCACCATGAGAGTCTTCCAGATGTGCCCTGAGTGTCTGGCTGAATATCATAACCCTTTGGATCGCCGTTTTCATGCTCAGCCAAATGCCTGTGCTAAATGCGGTCCCAGACTTGAGTTGCGGGATGGGCGCGGTAATCCTATCAAAGTGGACGATGTGATTGTTAGCGCATCTGAATTGTTGCGGCAGGGCAAGATTTTGGCGATAAAAGGTCTGGGTGGTTTCCTGCTCGCCTGTGATGCTACAGATGAGCGTGCGGTGGAGGCGCTTCGTTGCCGAAAGAAGCGCCCCTATAAGCCATTTGCAGTAATGCTGGCGAACATAGAAGAGGTAAAAAGACACTGCTATTTGTCCGAGCTGGAGAAAGAGGCGCTTATGTCCCCTCAGGCCCCTATAGTCCTGCTCAGGTGGAAAGCTGGCTCCACTATCTGTTCTGCTGTGGCACCGACCCTGAAATATCTAGGTGTCATGCTGCCGTATACACCTCTGCATCATCTACTGGTGCGCGAGGTTGGGCTACCACTGGTGATGACTAGTGGAAACATAAGTGAGGAGCCTATTGCCAAGGATAACGACGAGGCTGTGAGGCGGCTGTCCGGGATCGCTGACTATTTCGTGATGCACAATCGTGATATATACGCCAGATACGATGACAGTGTAGTTTTTGTAGAGAGAGGTCAATTTCAATTGGTACGCCGTGCGCGTGGCTATGCGCCATACCCAATCCATCTCAACTTCCGCGCGAGGCAGGTGCTCGGGTGTGGGGCGGAGGAAAAGAATACTTTTTGTCTGACCAAGGACAGTTACGCTTTTGTCAGTCAGCACATCGGTGATATGGAGAACATCGAGACTCTGCAGCATTTTGAGAATACACTGGCGCTTTACAAAAGGTTGTTCCGCATACAGCCCGAGGTCGTAGCCTACGACCTCCATCCCGAGTATCTGACCACCAAGTACGCGTTTGAACTTGGCTCAAAGGATAAGGATCTGGTTCTTGTTCCGGTGCAGCACCACCATGCCCATATCGTTAGTTGTATGGTCGACAACGGTTTCGATGGGTCAGTTATCGGTGTGGCCTTCGATGGTACTGGATATGGTAGCGATGGACACATCTGGGGTGGAGAATTCCTGGTGGTAAATTACAGGGAGTCACGGAGGCTCGGGCACCTGGAGTATCTCCCTCTGCCGGGTGGTGCAGCAGCGATAAAACGTCCGTATCGCACCGCAATAGGTTACGCTATCAAGTTACTGGGCATAGACGCTGCTAGCAAGCTAATTGTTTTAGAGCAGACTGATCCCGTCGAGGTAGAACTCATCAAGCGCCAGGTTGAGACCGGGCTTAACTCACCTTTCACTTCCAGTATGGGCCGCCTTTTTGATGCTGTGTCTGCGCTTCTTGGAATCAGGAATGTTGTCGATTACGAAGGGCAGGCAGCCATAGAGTTAGAGATGGTAGCCTATGATGCCGACGAACATCTCGATAATGACGCTTATCCGTTCTCTATTGTTGAATTTGATGGCAAGAATGTGGTTCTTCTAGGAGAGCTTTTTGCCAGGATAGTTGCTGACATGTATAATAAACGCGATGCATCGATAATTTCGGCTAAGTTTCACAACACGGTTGCCCGAATCATTCTGGAGATGTGTCAGCTCATCAGCAAACGAACTGGAGTGGAACATGTGGCATTGAGTGGCGGCGTCTTTCAAAATCGCTTCCTGCTCAGGAAGGTGATTCCTCTTCTGGAAAGTGCTGGTTTCTCGGTATTGACTCATAAACAGGTGCCGTGTAATGATGGTGGGATTTCATTGGGGCAGGCAGTGGTAGCCAATTTTAACATTATCTAGAGAAAAGGGGAAACATGTGTTTAGCTGTACCGGTACAGGTCATTGAAGTCTACGGTGACGAAGCCGAAGTTGATATTGGCGGTGTTAAACGTCGTGTCAGCATCGTGCTGACACCGGAGGTAAAAGCAGGCGACTACGTACTATTGCATACCGGCTATGCCATCAATGTGATTGACCAGGCAGAGGCAGAGGAAACGCTGAAAATCCTGGCCGAAATGGCACGGCTGGATGAGGAGAGCTCCACGGATACGGTGACAAACAGGGCGTGAGAAGCCTTATCTTGACGTATCTTCGGTTGGCCTTGGTATTCCTTGCAATTATGCTTCTTAGTGCTTGTAGCCGGGCTACGATATTTTCTGGGGGTGCTAGTCGAGCAGATGAGCAAGGTGAAGCTAGCTTTGGTGCCGGGTGCGATAGCATCTTACAACACACTAGAGCAGCCAATCAGGTTATTCCTGAGTTGAGGAATTTTACCTGGACAGAATTTGCTGCGCTGGGTGTTGTCCTGCCGCCTCCCGGAGTTTGTGCTACAGGCATAACCTATTTGGCGGAGAAGGACTCTGTACCTCATGGGTGTAACTGGATACCATTGACCGAGAAGGTTTATTTCGCTGCTGCCACGGAGAATTTCGCTGTTGCCTGTGCTAACTGCCTATCTCTGGCTAAGGAGGTATGCTCGTCTGGCGGGAGATTGCCTCCGGACCAGCGGCAGGAGTTGTTTGCTCGATTGGACTCAGCCTTAACTGGCGCAGCATATATGGTTCTATCCCATGAAAGTGTGGTGGTGCACCAAGTTATCCCTGAAATAGAATCCGAGTTCGGACGTTCTGGCGAGTATGTCAGGCAAAGGTATGGCGATAGGTTTAGGTCCCGGTGCGATGAGTATCTTGATTTGCTTCATCGTCTTCAATATCATCTCGAAATGGCAAGAGAGCTGGCTGTGAAATTAAGTGGAGAACAAGATGCGGTTTATCGATGAGTATCGGAATGTGGAGCTTGGTAGAGGGCTGATCGCCAAGATCGCAAAACTATCTATCCGACCGGTCAAACTTATGGAATTCTGCGGTGGCCACACTGTGGCGATTATGAGAAACGGCATACGGCAACTGTTGCCACCGAGCGTTCAACTGCTTTCTGGTCCGGGGTGCCCGGTGTGTGTTACTGCGAATGTTGACATAGACGTATCTATTTCTTTAGCCGGCTTGCCAGGAGTTACGGTCACGACTTTCGGAGATATGATGAAGGTGCCGGGGAGTTACTCCAGCCTGCAAAAGGCCAGAGCGGAGGGTGCTGACATAAGGATTGTCTATTCTACACAGGACGCCATACAGATTGCGCGGGAAAACTCAGGTCGAAAAGTCATTTTTATTGGCATTGGGTTTGAAACCACTGCACCAACGATAGCGGCCGCAGTGCTTCGAGCAAAGGCGGAGGGAATAAGGAACTTCTATGTCCTTTGCTTGTTGAAATTGTGCCCGCCGGTTATGAAAGCGTTGCTTGATCTGGGCGAAGTTAAACTGGATGGCATAATCTGCCCGGGGCATGTGAGCGCCATTATTGGGTCTAAACCCTACGAGTTTATCCCCAAGGAATATGGTGTCGCTTGTGTTATCTCCGGATTTGAGCCCTTGGACATCTTGCTTTCGGTGGTCATGTTGGTGAAGCAGATAGAGACGGGGCAGCCACGTGTGGAGGTAGCTTACCGTCGTGGGGTCAGGTCTGAGGGTAACCCTGTGGCGCGACGCCTGATTGATACTGTGTTTGAGTTGAGCGAAGCTAACTGGCGCGGCATCGGCAACATTGCGGGCAGCGGTCTGAAATTTAGAAAAGAGTTTGAAGAATTTGATGCGCGACTGCAATTTCCAATCAGTATTGAGCCAGTAAGAGAGGCTAAGGGATGTCTATGCGGTGCTATCTTACGAGGGGTAAAGACGCCGCTGGACTGTTCTCTATTTCGTCGGGTGTGTACACCTGAAACCCCTGTTGGCCCGTGTATGGTTTCGTCAGAGGGGGCTTGTGCTGCCTATTATCAATACGGGGTGTAACATGAGTGACCGAAGCAATACGATTTTCCTTGCTCACGGAAGTGGAAGCAAGCTCAGCCACGAGCTCATCGAGAAAAGGCTGGTCCCGCCCTTGATTAATCCGATACTCAGCCGGCTTGATGACTCAGCCGTGTTTGAATATCGTGGAGGCCGTTTTGCTTTCACCACGGACAGTTACGTCGTAAGCCCTATCTTTTTCCCTGGTGGTGACATTGGAAGGTTGGCTGTCTGTGGTACTGTCAACGACCTAGCTATGAGCGGTGCCAGTCCACTATATCTCAGCTTGTCTTTTATTATCGAGGAGGGGCTTACTTTTGAGGAACTGGAGCTAGTGCTTGATTCGATTAAAAGAGCTGCTGAGGAGGCAGGAGTAAGTATTATTACTGGCGATACTAAAGTTGTGAACAGGGGAAGCGCTGATAAATTGTTCATCAACACTTCTGGCATCGGTGTGGTAGCTGAAGGGGTGGACATTTCTGGTTCTAACGCTCGGGTTGGAGACAAAATTATCATCAGCGGAGCAATAGGTGACCATGGCATTGCAGTGATGAGCCAGCGTGAGGGGCTGAAGTTCTCGGTACCTATTCAGAGCGATTGTGCCCCGCTCAATAAGATGGTTGCGGAGATGTTGGCTGTCTCTTCGCAGATACATTGCCTTCGCGATCCAACCCGTGGCGGTCTGGCGACCGCTTTAAATGAGATAGCCCGTCAGTCCGGTGTTGGTATCAGGATCGAGGAAGAGAGGATACCGATTCACGATGGCGTCAGAGCAGCCTGTGAGCTTCTTGGCTTCGACCCGCTCTATGTTGCCAACGAAGGGAAGCTAGTGGCTGTACTTGCTCCTGAGATTGCAGAAAAAGTCTTGGAAAAAATGCGGCAGAATCGCTACGGTCATGAGGCTGCGATCATCGGCGAGGTGACCGATGAACACAAGGGTAGGGTGGTGATGAAAACTAGGCTTGGTGCTTCTCGCATTGTGGACATGCTCACCGGCGAATTGTTGCCCAGAATTTGTTAGTTTGTGGGCCGCGTTTGTAGATGTTCAAGTAGCCCCGAGGGAATAACAAGCGGCGACGATACCCTGCTTGCGGGGGTGAATTTGCACTACCGGTAGCAAAGGGGTAAAATATGCGCTTGGCAATTGTGCCTTACGAGAGAAAGGAGGCTCCATGGCAAAAGCAAAGACTCAGGAAATCCCCGTAGTCTGGATACAAACTGGCAGTTGTACTGGTTGTTCGGTTTCGGTCTTAAATTCTGTTAGTCCCACCATAAAAAATATTCTCATTGATGAGGTTATACCCGGAAAGCACATAAGCCTTAGATTCCAAGCGACTGTGATGGCAGGCCAGGGTGAGGCTGTGCTTAAAGTGCTCGAAGACACACCGAAAAAGGATAAGGACGGATATTTACTAGTAGTTGAGGGTGCCATACCAGTGAAGGACAATGGTATTTACGGCACGTTGGGAGAAAAAGATGGTAAACCTCTACCCATGGCTGTGCGGGTTGAGGAACTTGCCAAGAATGCCATGGCTATAATCGCATTGGGTACGTGCGCTGCCTTCGGCGGTATAGCAGCAGGTAGCCCCAATCCTGGTGGCTATACTGGCACCGATAATTTTCTGAAGGCTCGAAAGATTGCCAAACCGCTAATAAATGTGCCGGGTTGTCCGCCCCATCCCGACTGGTTCGTAGGTACGGTGGCTTCGATATTGCTCCAAGGCCTACCTAAGCCGGAGGAACTTGATGAGTTCAAGCGTCCGAAGGCTTTTTACGGCAAGTTGATCCACGAGAACTGTCCCAGACGGGCTTATTTCGACGAAGGAAAGTTTGCTAGGAAGTTCGGTGAGCCAGGCTGTCTCAACGAGCTTGGCTGTAAGGGCCCAGTAACATATGCTGACTGTCCACTAAGGCTTTGGAACCATGGCACCAACTGGTGCATCGGTGCTGGCTCACCCTGTATTGGATGTTGCGAGCCGGGATTTCCTGACCTAATGGCGCCTTTTTATCAAAAGCTGGTTGATACTGCATTACCCACCCTAGGGGTAGAGCAAAAGAAGTAGAAGAGTAGTCGAAAAAGACACAGGGAGGTTAGAATTGAGCAAAATTGTAGTCGATCCGATTACTCGCATTGAAGGGCACCTCAAAATAGAAGTTGTGGTGGAGAACGGTGTGGTAAAGGATGCTCGCAGTTCAGGGATGATGTTCCGCGGCATTGAGCTGATTTTGCGAGGAAGGGATCCCCGTGATGCACAGAGATATACTCAGCGAATTTGTGGAGTCTGTCCTACCGATCATTCTATAGCAGCGACATTAAACCTTGATAGTGCCTTTGGTCTCGCTGACAAAATACCTGATAATGGCCGCATTGTGCGCAATCTTATCCTGGGGGCGGCACACATAGCTGACCACATTTTGCATTTTTATCATCTAGCTGCTCTAGACTATGTGGACGTCACCAAGGTGGTTAAGTATGATGGTAATGATCCAGTACTTAACTCGGTGAAACGGTTCGTCGAGAGAGGGGAGCTAGCGCCATTTGTGCCGCGATATGAAGGGGACTATCGTCTCAGTGACAAGATGAACATAGAGGCTACTGCACATTATGTTAAGGCACTGGAAATGAGGCGCAAAGCGCAAGAGATGCTAACTATATTTGGTGGAAAGATGCCTCACAATATGGCGGTAGTTCCCGGTGGTGTTACCGAAAACGTTACTGTAGATAAGATAGCTTCTTTCCTGTGGAGGCTGAATGAGTTGAGAGATTTCATTGATAATGTGTATCTACCTGATGTGCTTGCCGTAGCTGAGGCTTATCCTGATTACTTTGAGATCGGAGGTGGTTGTGGTAACTTGCTTTCTTATGGATTATGGGATCTGGAGGGAAATAACCCGGATTACACCAAGCGCAAGAGGTTGATAAAGCAGGGCGCTGTGTCCCAAGACCTGAAAGTTACGGATTTAGACCCCGGTAAGATTACAGAATACGTGAAGTATTCCTGGTATACGGATTCGAGTACGGGGCGGCATCCCTCTAAAGGCGTAACTGAACCTCAATACGGAAAGGCAAGTGCCTACTCATGGGTGAAGGCGCCGCGGTACGATGGAAAAGTGTATGAGGTGGGTCCGCTTGCTGGCATAGCCGTCACCTATGCAAGTGGGGAACCAATGGTGAAAAAGCTCGTTGATTCTGTATTATCGAGGTTCAAAGCCAGCCCTAAGGCATTGTTCTCGGTTCTGGGTAGGCATGCAGCTAGGGCTCTGATAACCAAATATGTTGCTGATAGTATGCCAGAATGGTTGCTTCAGCTTAAGCCTGGAGAGCCTGCATATATAGACTATCAGATACCGGATCAGGCTCTTGGAATGGGGCTTACTGATGCTGCCAGAGGTGCTCTGGGGCACTGGATAGAGATAAAGGACAAGAAAATCGCTAACTATCAGTGTGTGGTACCCAGCACCTGGAACCTGAGCCCCAGAGACGATCAGGGGCAGCCTGGTCCCGTGGAACAGGCTCTGATAGGTACAAAGATAAGGGACGAGAAGAATCCGTTTGAAATAGGGCGCATTGTACGCTCCTTCGATCCGTGTTTGGCTTGTGCTATCCACATGATTACTCCGAAGGGGACCGCTATTGGAGCATTTAAGGTCTGCTAATGAGAAACATGTTGTTTGCCATCCTGAGATAGCCGTTATCGGTATAGGTAACCTACTGATGGGTGACGACGGTGCGGGAGTGCATTTGGTCCATCAATTGGCGGTGAAACTAAAAAGGACAGACGTCAGCGTTATAGATGCAGGGACTGTTCCTGACCTGTTTGCCTTGGTGGACGAAGGTGTGAGAAAGTTAATTTTTGTGGATGCTGTTAGAGCTGGAGAGCCTCCGGGCAGCGTCTACCGTCTTAAGCTGGATGACATTGAGTCTCAAAAAGAGTTGCCATTCTCGCTGCACGATTTAACCTTGATTGATAACTTGAAGTTGATGGGTGTGTTGGATAGAAAGCCGGAGTCGGTGGTCATCATAGGCATAGAGCCAGCAATGACCGAATTCGGGACGGGGCTTTCTCCAGAGGTCAAAAGGGCATTGCCTCAAGCAATCGCTTTAGTGATTGAAGAAATAGAGGAGTTTTCAAAACTGTCTACGGAGGTAAGGTGATATGATAGTGTCTCAGTTAAAGCCGTTGCAGGAAATCCTAGGCTATTTGCAAGGCGAAAGAAAGGTTTTCTTAGTTGGTTGCAAGGGGTGCGCTGAGGTGTGTCACACGGGTGATGAGGCACAGGTACTGGACATGAAGAATAAGCTGGAGCAGGAGGGAAAGGCTGTTACCGGCTATTGTGTGGTCGATTTTCTTTGCGACAAAGCGCTGGTGAAGATTAGGCTGCTGGCTCATCAGGACGAGATACAGGCAGCAGACTCTCTGCTAGTGATGACCTGCGGAATCGGAGTGCAAGCTGTGGCTGCTGTAGTCGATAAGCTAGTTCATCCGGCAGCCAATACTGTCAATATGGGCGGAAGCAGGGGGGAATGGCGTGGTTCTGAGCGCTGCCGAGAATGTGGCGACTGTGTGCTGGATCTTACCGCAGGTGTTTGCCCCTTGACAGCCTGCACCAAAGGTCTGCTCAATGGACCATGTGGCGGTGCTAAAGATGGCAGATGCGAAGTTGAACCGGAGGTCAGAGAGTGTGGCTGGCACCTTATTTATGAGCGGTTGAGGAAGCTAGGCAGGCTAGATAAAATGACAGGCTTACCGGTGCTGAAGGACTACAGAAGGATGATGCCACCCAAGGAAATCAGGTCGACAATAATATGGGCGCTGGAGCAGCAGGAGACGAAAGTCTAGCTACCTGTGAAGGAGGTAAGAATCGATGACTCTACGCGAAAAGCTCAGCAGTGGCAAGTTTGTGGTGACTGCCGAAGTGGGGCCGGCCAAAGGCGTGGATACCCACGAATTCTTAGAAAATGTGGAATTACTTAAGAATCGTGTTGATGCGATTAATTGTACTGACCAGCAGAGCGCGGTAATGAGGCTGGGTTCACTGGCGGGTTGTTATCTTATCAAGCAAAAGGGCGGCGAGCCCATCTTTCAGATGACCTGCCGTGACCGCAACCGTATTGCTTTGCAATCTGACCTACTCAATGCTTATGTTCTGGGAATAGAGAATGTCCTTTGTCTCACCGGTGATTTTGTCACTTTGGGTGACCATCCTGATGCAAAGCCGGTGTTTGACCTTGACTCTGTGTCACTGCTCTATGCTGCCAGGCAGTTGGAGCAGGGTAAAGACCTTGCGGGCAAAGAGCTCACCGGTTCTCCTAAGTTCTTTCTCGGCGCCTGTGTTACACCCGGCGCTGAGCCTCTTGAACCACAGCTGCTTAAAATGGAGAGGAAGGTTAAAGCTGGCGCCCAATTTTTCCAGACCCAGGCTGTCTATGAACCCAAAAAGTTTGAGACGTTTATGAAAGAGGCAAAGAAGTTCGGGGTGCCGGTACTCGTTGGTATAGTGTTGCTTAGGTCAGCGGCAATGGCGCGGTTCATGAACAAGAATGTTGCCGGCATCCATGTGCCCGATGAGCTGATCGCAGAAATGGACAAAGCAGAAAATAAATTACAGAAAGGCATTGAGATAGCTGCCCGACTGATTAAAGAAATGAAGGACATGTGTCAAGGCGTACATATCATGGCGATAGGGCTGGAATCTAAAGTGCCGGCGATTTTGGATGCCGCAGGACTATAAAGTAATCTAATAGCTGTGTACACTAAGGGCGAGTGCGCATAGTCCGGTTTTGTGTAGCAGGAAAGACATCCTACGGCGTTCTCGTTGAAAACGAGGTTCGGCGTCTACGCCGTGACCCATTTATTCAGTTCGGACTTTTCCACAAGATATCCTACTTCGATAGCGTTTCCTACCGACTAGACAATGTCCGCTTACTGGCTCCATGCGCCCCTTCAAAGATTGTTTGCCTTGGGCTCAATTATCGGAGTCATATTGAGGAGATGGGGCTGACCATACCCTCGGTACCTCTTATCTTTCTGAAACCTTCCACTGCGGTGGTCGGTCCAAATGAAAGTATCATACTGCCGCCTGGCTGCCGGCGTGTCGATTACGAGGGAGAGCTGGCAGTAATCGTCGGGAAGAAGGCAAAGGGTGTGCCTGTGGAGGAGGCGGCAGAATACGTTCTGGGATACACTTGTTTCAACGATGTATCTGATCGGGAGGCGCAGGCAATAGATGGGCAGTGGACTAGAGCGAAGGGTTACGATACTTTTGCCCCAATTGGCCCTTGGATAGAGACGGACATTTCTCCTGATGATCTCAAACTGGAGACATATGTCAATGGTGACCTGCGGCAGTCAGCATCCACGAAGGAACTGGTTTTTAGTGTACCAGAGCTTATAAGCTTCATTTCGCAAATCATGACACTTCTCCCAGGTGATGTTATTGCCACAGGCACGCCTGAGGGGGTCGGTCCTCTCAGGCCGGGAGATATTGTACAGGTCAAAGTAGAAGGCATTGGTGTACTAACGAACCCGGTTGTTAGTTCTCAATCGCCAGCATAGCCACGCTAGGCTGTGGTCTCCAGACCAGCAAAAGCAGCATTGGGATCGTCTTTGTTTTGACTTGTTTACGGGCGAAATGTTAGACTTGCGTTGGGAGGTGTTTTTAGGCGGTCAGGAAATGGAGGATAGTGTTGCAAAGCAATAGACCCGCACATGAGATCAAAGTTTTACTAGCTGGGGGAAAAGAGATTTTTCGTGAAGGGTTGCTGAGGCTACTTAAGGAACAGCCGCATATTGAGGTTGTTTCTCAGTGTACCAGCAGGCAGGCCCTGGCTAAAGTCAAAGAGACCAATCCCGACGTGATAATCATAGATGCCAATCCTTTTACAACAGACGCCCTGATAGCTACCAAAAAAATCAGTCGGTTGTACCCTAAAACAAAAATAGCAGTGCTCACAGACGAGGGAAACCGGCAGGAGCTTTTTTCGGTAATAGAGCACGGTGCTAGAGGATATTTAAGCAAAGGCATTTCGGTGGATGACCTCATTAAGTGCATCGAGCTTATTGCCCGTGGCGAAATTGTAATTACTCCTCTTACCTCAAAAAAATTCCCGGCAAATCCGGTCTTCCGTCGGGGTACAGAGAAGCGCTGGACTTCAGAGAGCAAACCGCCTCTTTCTAATAGAGAACTTGAGATTGTGGGGTTGGTGGCGAATGGGCTGACGAACAAGGAAATAGCCCGAAAGCTGTGTATTGCTGATAATACATCGAAGGTTCATATCAAGAATATCCTAAGCAAGTTGCAATTGAGAAATCGGCAGCATCTGGCCGCCTACGCTGTCGAGCATGGTCTGGCTACTACAGTCGCCGAAGCTAACTCTGAACCTGAATAGGCAATTGTCACCAAAAGAGTAACCTTTCCGAACCGGCTGCCATATTTTTGGTTTGCTATTCAGGCATAATTGCGGTTGACTAGCATATTATGTGATGCTACAATACGTATTCGGTTTGCTTCGAGTAATGTGACAAAGGGGGCTTCTATGGTTCTGATCGGTGAGAGCATACACATTATCTCCCGGCGCGTGAGCGAAGCTGTCAGGGACAGAAATGCTAGCGTAATCCAAGAGCTGGCGAGGGCACAAGCTGAGGCAGGGGCCGACTACATAGACTTGAATCTTGGTCCAGCCAAGAAAGATCCTGTTGGGATGACGGAATGGTTGGTGAATGTAGTGCAAGAGGTAACGGATCTACCATTGTCCATTGATACTTTGAATCCTGTAGCTATGGAAGCAGGTTTGAGGCTTTGCAAAAAGCGCCCGTTGCTCAATTCAGCTTCAGGCAGGACTGATAGTAAGGCCGAGATGCTACCTCTAGCAAAGAAGTACAACTGTGATGTAGTTATATCAGTGCTGACTGATAAAGGGTGCCCACCGGATGTAGATTCTAGGACAGAAAGTATTATGGAGACGGTGGCTTATGCTAATGAACTCGGTATCCCCAACGAAGACATCTGGGTCGACCCCATTATATTGCCGGTGAGCGCTGATCAGAAGCAGGTACGAGAGGCACTTGAGTTTATCAAGATACTCCCTGACCTTCTGCCGGGTGTCAAGTCCACAGTAGGGTTATCAAACGTCTCCAATGGCACTCCTGAGGAACTCAGGGGTATTCTCAACCGGACATACATGGTCATGCTGGGTCGGTACGGACTCTACTCCGCGATAGCCGATACACTGGACAAGGAGCTGGTAAAGCTGAATAGGGGTGAAATGCCCCATATAGTCGATCTCATATACAAAGCGATGGATGGGGAGCCCATAGACATGTCCTCCCTTTCCAAGCAAGAGCAGGACTATGTCAAGACCACCAGGGTACTGATGGGGGAGACCCTTTACTCCCATGCCTGGCTGGAGGGATAAATCTTAAAACAAGGAGCTGAGATATGGAGTATAAGGCACCAGTTGAAGCTTATCCCGGTAGGGTAGCCGAGGTGATAATTGGGCGTGGCGAAAAGGCGCTCAAAATTGGCGGGGAAAACGTTTTACCATTCCACTTTTTTGAGGGGGCGATTGCTAATCCTCCAAGGCTTGCACTCGAAGTTCTCGACAGCGCACCTGCAGGCTGGGCACCTTGGGAAGTCGAGCCTTACAAGGACGTAATTTCTGACCCGGTCCGCTGGGCAAACAAGGCGCTGGAACTTGGGGCTGACTTGGTTTGTTTGCGTCTGGTGAGCACTGACCCGGCGGGGCAGAATGTGCCGGGTGAGAGGGCTGCCGAGCTGGTGAAGAAAGTAGCTTCGGCAATAAGGTCGCCGTTAATCGTATATGGGTCGGGAGACGAGAACAAGGATATCGAAGTGCTGACGAAAGTGGCGGAGGTATGCGCAGGCGAAGTACTCCTTCTGGGCCCGGTGGTTAAGGAGAATTATGAGCCCATAAGTAAAGCGGCTCTTGAGCACGGTCACTGCATTATCGCCCAAAGCCCACTTGACATAAACCTCGAGAAAGAATTGAACGTAAAGCTGCTTAAATCTTTCCCCAAGGAACGGATAGTGATTGACCCGCTGAGCTCAGCTCTGGGCTATGGCATGGAGTACAGTTTCACCATTATGGAGAGAACAAAGCATATAGGCATAATGTTTGGCGATAGTACCATGCAGATGCCAATTATAGCTGATTTGGCAAGTGAGTGTGCTAAGACAAAGCAGGCAAAAGAAAATGAGAAGCAGGGGCTGCTTTGGGAACTTGTTACCGCCATAAGTCTACTGCTGGCCGGTGCCAATGTGGTAGTGCTGAGATTGCCGCAAAACCTCAAGATATTAAAAGAAGTCCTTGAAGGCAGGCTGTAAGTGCGATTGATAATCATTATTAAATCGTGCTATAATCACTAACTTCGCTATTGCTGTAAGGAGACCAATCATGAAGGTAGTTGAAAAGAAAAGAACGCGAAAAGACGAGGTATACAAGATTATAAAAGCTGAAGATAAATGGGAGCCTATTGGACATACACCGATGCCCGAGCTACCAGACTTGAGAAACTGGGATTTGAGGTTACTCAAGACGTACAAGCCGTTCTACGCGCCGTTCTGCGATCTGTGCTGTTTCTGCACATACGGCAAATGCGATCTCACCGGCGATAAGAGGGGTGCGTGTGGTATTGACATATCTGCTCAACAGGCAAGGATTGTGTTGTTAGCCTGTTGCATGGGTATGTCGGCGCATGGGGGGCATGCCCGGCATGTGCTGCATTATCTCATTGAAAGACTCGGGCCTGATTACAAAATCAACCTTGGTGACCAAATATTGGTAGAGGCACCACATATCAGGACGGTGGTGGGGATGAAACCTGAGACCCTGGGCGACCTGGAGAAGGTGATGGAGTATGCTGAGAGCCAGCTTATTCAGTGTGTGTCCGCTCTTCATACCGGTCAGGAAGGTTCGGCGCTGGACTATGAGTCCAAGGCACTGCATATTTCCATGCTTGACCATGTTGTTATGGAGGTAGCGGATATCGCTCAGATAGTTGGCTTTGGTTATCCTACATCTAAGGCTGATACTCCGCTGGTAGGTCTGGGCTGGGGAGCAATAGATCGGACTAAGCCGGTTGTTCTTCTAGTAGGTCATAACCCGGTAACTGCCATTCCCATCGTCGACTATATCAATGAGCATGGTCTTCAGGACAAGATAGAGGTGGCAGGAATTTGCTGCACTGCCCTTGAGGTGACCAGATACAGTGAGAGGGCTAAAGTAGTTGGGCCTCTTTCTCGCCAGCTCTTCTTCGTGCGTTGTGGTATTGCCGATGTTATTGTCACTGATGAGCAATGTATCAGGACGGATATGCCAATAGAAGCAGCCAAAGTGGGTTCGGCTCTGATTGCCACTTCAGAAAAGGTGTGCTATGGGCTTGAGGATGTCAGCAAGAAGGAGGCCGACGAAATAGTCAATGAGATGGTTAACCATGGCAAGCAAGTGCTGATACTCGACCCGGAGAAAGCAGCCGAGGTGGCAGTGAGGGTCGCTCTGGAGCTGGCACCGAAGCGGAACAAGGTTCTGGTAAAACCTGAGGAGGTGCCGGGATTAGCCAAGGATCACAGGCTGTGCAATATGTGCAGTCAGGTGTGTCCCAACCTGTTGCCGGTTGGTGATGCCATTGAAGCAGCCAAGAACGGCAACATTCAGCCGCTGGTGGAGGTATTTGAGAAATGCATCGGCTGTGGTAAGTGCGAACAAGAATGCCCCAGGCATGTCCCCATCTTTAAGATGATGCAGGCAGCAGCGAGCTGGGAGGAATGGAAGATAAGGGCAGGACGAGGACCGATTATGGATACTGAAATCAGGAAAGTGGGTGCCCCTATTGTGCTTGGTACCATCCCGGGCGTTATCGCCATTGTTGGTTGCTCCAACTTTCCTGAAGAAATCGAGGAGATCGCAGAAATAGCCGAGGAGTTTGCCAAGCGCAAATACATAGTTGTTTTGAGCGGCTGCTCGGCTATGGTGGCTGGGATGAAAAAAGACAAAGAGGGCAAGACACTGTATGAGAAATACCCGCCCGACTTCGATGCCGGTGGCATAGTAAATGTTGGCTCCTGTGTAGCCAATTCGCACATCACTGGTGCCGCTATCAAGATTGCGAATATCTTCGCGACCCTACCTTTAAGGGGTAACTATGAGGTTATCGCTGACTACATTTTGAACCGCGTCGGCGCGTGCGGCCTAGCCTGGGGTGCTTATTCTCAGAAGGCAGCCTCAATTGCGACTGGGTGCAATCGCCTTGGCATCCCAGTGGTAGTAGGTCCACACTCCTCCAAGTACCGCAGGCTGTATTTGAGTCGCAAGGAGGAAGATGACTGGACGGTCATGGACGGCAGGGAGAAAAAACTGGTGGATACTCAGGAACCCTCGCCAGAGCACCTGATCACCGTGGTAGAGTCCAAGGAAAGGGCAATGGTAACTCTGGCTAAGCTCTGTATCCGGAAGAATGACACCCCGCAGGGGCGCCAGATCAAGTTGACTCATTACATCGGTCTCCACAAACAGTATCTAGGAACATTGCCTGATGACCTCCACCTCTATATCAGAAGGGCCTCTGACATCCCTATTTTCTTCAAGAAAGAGGTGATGGCATATCTCGAGAAAGTCGGCTGGAAAGAGAAGCCAGTGCTCAGTTTGCCCACTTTGATCGGGACCTATCCTTCCGAGGTACCGATTGATGCTGTGGTGCATTAGGAAAGTCTTGGATTAGAGAGGCGATTGGTGCGCATTCTGGTCACAATCCAGGGACATTATGGTCAGCGGATCGCCGACAATATTAGCAAGTGCGCTCCGGCAGATTGGAAGGTATATGTCTACTGTTTTCCTCCCGAGCTCCCGAGTGTTGTGGATGACGCAAACCAGTTCCTGCCGATAGAGTTACCTGAGGCTGACTTGTTGATATCCCTGGGTGAGCATCCGGCTGTTGCCCAGATGATACCGGACGTGGTAGCAAGGAGTGGTGCCAAAGCAGTTATCGCACCAGCGGACAACCGTAGTTGGTTGCCGCCAGGGCTGGCCAATCAGATCAAGCGAAAACTGGCCTCTTTGGGTGTGGACATGGTGTATCCGGTGCCGTTCTGCACTTTAACGGAGAAAGATAGCCAGAATGTCTACATCCGCGAGTTTGCAAGATATTTTGGCAAACCATCGGTGGAAATCGAGATGGATAGGGATAAGGTAAAGCATATCAGTGTGATCATAGGGGCACCCTGCGGCTGCACACCTTATGTGGCTGAGAGGTTGACCGGTGTTTGGGAGAGAGACGTTGTGGAGAAGGCAGGCCTTTTACACCATCAGTACCCTTGTTTGGCAACAATGACCATAGACCAAGAATTTGGCGACACTTTGATGCACCGGGCTGGCTTGATGACTAAGCTAGCAGTTGAAGATGCTCTGAAGAGAGCTGGAGTAGCATAAAGTAAGGAGGCTTTGTGATGGCTATGACTTTGCCATATCATCGGGTTAATGTGTTGACCGGTACCAAAGCGGCGAGGGTCATTGAAGATCCGAGCGAATATGCCCACCTAATTAAGCGTGCCAGTAGGCCGTTACTGGTCTTAGGGCCCAGGATACTGACAATGTCGTTGGGTGGGAAATTGCTGGCTGAGTATGCGGTGGAGATAGCAAAAGCGGCAAATATCCCCATCTGTGCCACCGCTCATACTCAGAAAAAGTTGCTGGAGCTAGGTGTACAGCCGGCTAGCAGTTACGACTTGATTGAGATAATTAACCATTTGAAAGACCCCGAGTGGCGTGGTGTAAAGAAG
>Ga0123519_10004853_pt1 | contig 21582 bp, 22 predicted proteins | sample YelNatPaOPRAMG02_FD_87396 | JGI IMG/M metagenome (GOLD analysis project Ga0123519, IMG submission 87396) | Hot spring microbial communities from Yellowstone National Park - Yellowstone National Park OP-RAMG-02 (version 2) | ecosystem: Environmental > Aquatic > Thermal springs > Hot (42-90C) ...
GTCGGGCTGACAGGATTTGAACCTGCGACCACTTGACCCCCAGTCAAGTGCGCTACCAAACTGCGCCACAGCCCGCGTGCCGCCCTGCATCATCGGCAGCAGGTCGAAAGCCTACCTCAAGCCAGCCGCCCCCCCGCCAAGCGACCTCACTCGTCCTGCGCCCTCCCTCATCAGGCCCCCGTCTGATCATGCCCCTGTCTGATCAGGCGTCGACATTGCCTTCCCGGGCCGGCAGCTACCGGGCTTGGGTGTGAGCTGAGGGCGGGCCTCGAGCGGCGTGTCCCCGCCGTGGCGTCACACCGGAAGCCGTCGGTTCACACTCGACGCGACGCTCAGCGCCGCTTGGCGGCCCGCTTCTCGCGCACCCGCACGTTGATGCGGATCGGGGTGCCCTCGAACCCGAACGTCTCACGCAGCCGCCGTTCCAGGAAACGCCGATAACCGGCCTCCAGAAAACCGGTGGTGAACAGCACGAACGTCGGCGGCCGGGCCGCGGCCTGGGTGGCGAACAAGATGCGAGGCTGCTTGCCGCCACGCACCGGCGGCGGCGTGGCCGCCACCACCTCCTTGAGCCAGGCGTTCAGCGGGCCGGTCGGTATGCGTGCATCCCACGACGCCAGCGCCGTCTCCATCGCCGGCACCAACTTCTGCACCGCGCGGCCCGTCGTGGCCGAGATGTTGACCCGCTGCGCCCACCTCAACTGCGCCAGCTCGCGGTCGATCTCCCGCTCCAACAGCTCGCGGCGATCCTCGTCGACCAGATCCCACTTGTTGAACGCGAGCACCAGCGCCCGTCCCGCCTCGATCACCATCGACAGCACCCGCTGGTCCTGTTCGGTCAGCGGCGCCGAGGCGTCGATCAGCACGACGACCACCTCGGCCGAGTCGATGGCCGAATGCGTGCGCACCGAAGCATAGAACTCGTGTCCACTGGCCTGCCCGACCTTGCGCCGCAGGCCGGCCGTGTCCACGAACCGCCACACCTTGCCACCCAGGTCGATCAGCGAGTCCACCGGGTCCACGGTGGTCCCGGCGACGTCGTGCACCACCGAACGCTGGTCACCGGCCAGCTTGTTCAGCAACGAGCTCTTGCCCACGTTGGGCTTGCCGACCAGCGCCACGCGCCGCGGACCGCCCGGCGCCGGGGCCACCTCGGACACCTCGGGCAGCACGGCCAGCACCGCGTCGAGCAGGTCGGCCACCCCGCGACCGTGCATCGCGCTGACCGGGTGCGGCTCCCCGAGGCCCAGCGACCACAACGCCGCCGCGTCCGCCTCGTTCTTGTCGCTGTCCACCTTGTTGGCGGCCAGGAAGACCGGCTTGCCCGAGCGCAACAGAATCCGGGCCGCGGCCTCGTCGGCGGCAGTCGCCCCCACGGTGGCGTCGACCACCAGGATCACCGCGTCGGCGGTGCGCATGGCCACCGACGCCTGTTCGGCCACCAGCTGCTGCAGGCCCTTGGCGTCGGGCTCCCATCCCCCGGTGTCCTGCACCACGAACCGCCGTCCGGTCCACAGCGCGTCATAGGAGACCCGGTCCCGGGTCACGCCGGGAACGTCCTGCACCACCGCCTCGCGCCGTCCCAGGATCCGGTTGACCAGCGTCGACTTGCCGACATTGGGCCGCCCCACCACCGCCACGACGGGCGCCGGGCCCGCGTCGGTTGGCTCGTCTAAGTCGAAACCGATGGAATTCCAATCACTTTCGTCGCTCCACGTCTCGTCCTGCGTCATCGCACCGCTCCGCTTCGCTGCTCGACCAACTCGAGGAGGTGCGCGATCACCTGCTCCTCGGTCATGTCGCTGGTGTCGACGACCACCGCGTCGGGGGCCGCGCGCAGCGGCGAGACCGCTCGGGTGGCGTCCAGATGGTCGCGGCGCCGCACATCGGCCAGCACGCGTTCGTAGTCGTCGCCCAGACCCGAGGCGAGGTTCTGATCGTTGCGCCGCCGCGCCCGCGTCTCGGCCGAGGCGGTCAGGAAGATCTTCACCGGAGCGTCCGGCAGCACCACCGTCCCGATATCGCGGCCCTCGACGACGACGCTGCCCGGACCCCCGGCCAGCTCCCGCTGCAGCGCGACGAGCCGCGCGCGAACGGCGGGAACCGACGACACCGCCGAGACCGCCCGGGTGACCTGTTCGCCGCGGATTTCCGCCGAAACATCCTCCCCGGCAAGGCAATAAATGAGATGGTCGGGGTCGTGGCCGACCGCCAAGTCGAGCGTCGACGCGAGAGCGGCAACGGCCCCGGCGTCGGCCGGGTCGACCCCGGCGCGCAACACCGCCAGCGTCACGATCCGGTACATCGCGCCGGTGTCCAGGTAGCGGGCTCCCAGGGCGCGCGCCAAACCTCTTGAAACCGAGGACTTTCCGGTCCCAGCCGGGCCGTCGATGGCTACCACGACGTTCACAGGCCCACCGCTTTGTAGAGTTGCCCGACCTCGCCGCGGCTCAATGCCCGGATGCTGCCGGGCCGCTGCTCCCCCAACGACACCGGCCCGAGCTCGACGCGCACCAGCGCCTCCACCGGGAAACCCGCCGCCCCCAGCAGCCGGCGCACGATCCGGTTGCGCCCCTCGTGCAACGTCAAGCGCACCAGCGTCTTTCCGGGAATTGCGTCCATCACGGCGAAATCATCGACCCGCGCGGGGCCGTCGTCCAACTCGATGCCCGCGCGCAGCCGCTTGCCCAGCCCGCGCGGCACCGAACCGGTCACGGTCGCCAGGTATGTCTTGGGCACCTCGTGAGAGGGGTGCATCAAGCGGTGCGCCTGTTCGCCATCGTTGGTCAGCAGGATCAGCCCCTCGGTGTCGGCGTCGAGGCGCCCGACGTGAAACAGGTTCCTGGTCCCGCGCACTTTGCGTTCCACCAGATCGCCGATGCAGGGCCGGCCGCGATCGTCGGACATGGTCGAGTGCATGCCGCGGGGCTTGTTCAGCGCCAGGTAGACCATCGAGTCGTCGGCGACCACCCTGGCCCCGTCGACGCGGATCACCGAGGTGTCGGGATCCACGCGGGTTCCCAGCTCGGTCACCACCTTCCCGTCCACCTCGACGCGACCCTCGAGGATCAGCTTCTCGGCGGCGCGCCGCGACGCAATCCCGGCCTGGGACAACACCTTTTGGAGACGCACACCCTCGGGTTCGAGCATCACTCGTGGTCCACGTCGAACGACAGCGCCTTTTGAGCCGGAGCGCCCACGGCGAGTTTGACGAAACGCGGCTCACTGTCCAGGGATTCGCTGAGCTCCTCGATCGCGTCGACGTCGGGAAGCAGCGGTGCGATGTCGGGCAGGTCGGCCAGCGAGGTCAGACCCAGCCGCTCCAGGAACAGCGCGGTGGTCGCGAACGTCACCGCGCCGCTGTCCTCGTCGGTGCCCGCCTCGGTGATCAGGCCCCGCGCCAGCAGGGTGCGCATCACGGCGTCCACGTTGACGCCCCGGACCGCGCTCACCCGTGCCCGGGTCACCGGCTGGCGGTAGGCCACGACGGCCAGCGTCTCCAGCGCGGCCCGGGTGAGCTTGGAACGCGCGCCGTCCAGCAACAGCTTCTCGACATACGGGGCGAACCTGGCCCGCGTGTACATCCGCCAACCCTCGTCGGTGTTGCGCAGGTCGATGCCGCTGTCGCGTTCGGTGAGTTCCGCCGACATCTGCTGCAGCCTGGCGGCGATCCGGTGGGCGGGCTGCTGGGTGACAGCGGCCAGCGCTTCGACCGTCACCGGACTGTCGACCACCAGCAACAGCGCCTCGAGCACGGAGCCGAGTTCGTCGGCGTCCATGGGCGCCGCCTCGGCGATGTCGGGAATGCCCGCGTCGAGATCGACGCCGGTCGCGTCGTCAGTCATTGGCGGCGCTCCTCACGACTCGTCCCGGACTTCTGCCAGGGCCTCGTTGGTCTGACGCTCCCCGGTCCACGAAATTTGAAGCACGCCAAGCGGCTCCGACTGGTCGAATGCTACCGTCCGGCTCCGATAGAGTTCGAGCAGCGCCAGGAAGCGCCCGACGACCTCCATCGGCGCCCGACAGTCGGCGACCAACTCCGAAAACGAGGCCCACTGGCCGCTGCCCCGCGCCTCCAGGATCGCCAGCAGTTTTTTGGCCTGCTCGGGGACCGAGACCTGCAGCTCGTGCAGATGCCCGGTGCTCACCGTCGGCGCCGGTCGCGGCGTGAACACGATCGCGGCGATCTGGGCGAACCGCTGGGCGTCGACACCGAGCATCACCTCGGGCAGCAGTTCGGTGAACCGGTCTTCCAACGACACCGCGCGCGGATAGCTGCGCAGCGCGGTGGCTTCCAGTTCGGCGAACATCTCCGCGACGTGTTTGAACGCACGGTACTGCAGCAGCCGCGCGAACAGCAGGTCGCGCACCTCCAACAGCGCCAGGTCCTCCTCGTCGTCGACCTGCCCGGCCGGCAGCAGCCGGGCCGCCTTCAGGTCCAGCAGGGTCGCCGCGATCACCAGGAACGCGGTGGTCTCCTCCAGCTCGAGCCGCGGCCCGATCTCCCGGGTGTAGGCGATGAAATCGTCGGTGACCTGGTGCAGCGCCACCTCGGTGACGTCGAGGCGATGGGCGAAGATCAGCTGCAGCAGCAGATCGAACGGCCCCTCGAAGTTGGTCAGCCGGACCTGAAAGCCGTTCTTGGGTGCCGCCTCACCGTGAGCGCCGCCCGTCACGCGCCGAATCGGTCGATGAACTCGCGGGCCAGCGCGCGGTAGGCGATGGCGCCGGTCGATTTCGGCGCCCAGGTAGTGATGGGCTCGCCGGCCACGCTGGTCTCCGGGAACCGGACGGTCCGGCTGATGACGGTGTCGAACACCAGGTCGCCGAATCGCTCCACGACACGGGCCATCACCTCGCGCGCGTTGACGGTGCGGGGGTCGTACCGGGTGATCAGGATGCCGCTGATGTCCAACTTGGGGTTGAGCCGGTCGCGCACCTTGTCGACGGTGTCGGTGAGCAGCGCCAGCCCGCGCAGCGAGAAGAACTCGCACTCGGTGGGGATCACCACGCCGTCCGAACAGGCCAACCCGTTCACGGTGAGCAGGCCCAGCGACGGCTGGCAGTCGATCAGGACGTAGTCGTAGCGGTCCAGCACCGGGTGCAGCGCGCGGCCCAGGGTCTGTTCGCGGCCCACCTCGTTGACCAACTGGATCTCGGCCGCCGACAGGTCGATGTTGCTGGGCACCAAGTCCAGGTTCTTGACCCGGGAGTGCACCAGCACGTCGTCGATCGACACCCGCGACTCGACCAGCACGTTGTGGATCGTCTTTTCCAACTCGTAGTGCGGCACCCCCAGCCCTGCCGACAGCGCGCCCTGCGGGTCCATGTCGACCAGCAGCACCCGCCTGCCGTACTCGGCGAGGGCGGCGCCCAGGTTGATCGTCGACGTCGTCTTCCCGACGCCACCCTTCTGGTTGCACATCGCGACGACCTTGGCCGGGCCGTGCGAGGTGCGCGGCTGCGGCTCCGGGATCGCCCGCGGCGGTCGCCCGGTCAGACCGAGCTCGGCGCCGTTGTCCGGCCGATCGGTCATGGCGGGGGTGTTCGCGAAGTGAACATCGCAGGAAAGTCTAACGGCTCCGCGCGCCGACACCGGGCGACCCGCAGGGCGATTTACCTGCGAATATGCCGGACCGCCGCGGGTTGGCGCCCATTCGAGTGCGCAGGCTTCACACCTGCCCCAGCAGTACCAGCGGAGCGGCCACCAGGTGGGTCGCGGAAGCGCTGGCGCATTCGCTGTCGCTTTTGCCGAGCACCGCGTCAGTCGCGGCGCCGGCCGCCGGCGTGACGGCCTATCGTGGCCTTCATGGACCTCAGAAAACGGGTACCGCTGCTGCGCTGGTCGGTCTGGCGGATGGCCACCGGGGTCCGCAACATCACCACGACGGGCCAGATCGGTGACGGGCGGGAAGCGGCCGCGGTGAGGTACGTCCTGCACCACGCCCGACCCGGTGACATCGACGACGTGCTGGCCGCGATCGACAAGTTCGCCTACGAGAAGTCCCTGCTGATCAACGTGGGCGACGAGAAGGGAAAGCTTCTCGACGCCGCCGTGCGCCGCGCCGATCCCGCGCTCGCACTCGAGCTGGGCACGTACTGCGGCTACGGCGCCCTGCGGATCGCCCGGGCCGCTCCGAACGCCAGGGTGTTCTCCGTCGAACTCGCCGAGGCCAACGCCGCCAACGCCCGGCAGATCTGGGCCCACGCCGGGGTGGCAGACCGGGTGACGTGCGTCGTCGGCACCGTCGGCGACGGCGGACGCACCTTGGACGCGCTGGCCAATCAGCACGGATTCAGCTCCGGCGCACTGGGATTCGTTTTCCTTGACCACGACAAGGACGCCTACCTCGATGACCTGAAGAGCATCCTGGACCGGGGCTGGCTGCGGCCGGGAGCGATCGTGGTCGCCGACAACGTCAGGGTCCCGGGCGCGCCGAAGTACCGCGCCTACATGCGCCGGAAGCAGGGCACGCTGTGGAACACCGTTGAGCACAAGACCCACCTCGAGTATCAGTCCCTGGTCTCCGACCTGGTGCTGGAATCCGACTACCTGGGCTGACCGCCCCCGCGAGCAGACGCAAAAGCCCCTGATTTCGGGACGAAATGGAGGCTTTTGCGTCTGCTCGCGCAAGCTATCGCGCCCGCGGGTGGGCGCCGGCCCACACCTCACGAAGGGCGTGCACGGTCACCAGCGTGTAGATCTGCGTCGTCGTGACCGAGGCGTGACCGAGCAGCTCCTGCACGACCCGGACATCGGCGCCGCCCTCCAGCAGATGGGTGGCAACGGAATGCCGCAGCATGTGCGGCGACACCCCCGAGGTGATGCCCGCCCGTTCGGCCGCGTCCTGCAGCACCTGCCACGCGCTCTGCCGGGACAACCGCCCGCCGCGCACGTTGAGGAAGATCGCCGGGGTGCCACGGCCCCGTCGCGCCAGTTCCGGGCGGCCGCGCACCAGGTAGGCCTGAAGCGCCCGCACGGCGGGACGCCCCACCGGCACCAACCGCTGCTTGCCGCCCTTGCCGCGCAGCAGCACCGACCTGGCTTCGGTGTCGATGTCGTCGACGTCCAGCCCGACCGCTTCGGAGATGCGCGATCCGGTGGAGTACAACAACTCCAGCAGTGCACGATTGCGCAGCGTCAGCGGGCCGTCGGCGGGGCTGTCGCCGCCGGCGCCCTCCAGCAGCGCCAGCACCTCGTCGACCGTCAGGCTCTTGGGCAGCCGGCGCGACGGCGTCGGCGGCCGCACGGCCTGTGCCACGTTCCGTTCGGCCAGCCCTTCCGCGGCAGCGAACCGGTGCAGGCCACGCACCGCGATCAGCGCCCGGGCCGCCGACACCGCCGACAGCGCCGCGGCCCCGGCCTCGTGATCGCCGCGGCGCAACGCCACCAAGAACTCGCTGACGTCGTTCTCGCCCACCTTCGCCAGATCGTGAATCCCGCGTTCTGCCAGGTGTTTCGAATAGCGCCGCAGGTCGCGGCGGTAGGAGCTCAGCGTGTTCGCCGAAACACCCCGCTCGATCGTCAGGTGGTCGAGGTAGCCCTGCAGTTGCGACTCCAGCACCGCCGTCGCCATCAGGCGTGCCTTCGGGCGGTGAACGCCGTCGGCCTGTCGGTCCAGGGGCTGTCGACCGGACGTGGCTCCGCGAACCCGCCGGCGACGGTGTGGGCGGCCAACAGTCCCGCGACCGCAATGGCATTGACGATTCCGCCCCCGAACACCTTGCGGACGGCATCGGTGAGGGGGAACCACTCCAACTGCATGTCGGCTTCTTCGTGATGCGCCTCGGGCCGGTCCACCTCGCTCAACCCGGTGGCGAGGTAGACGCGCACGGATTCGTCGCTGAAGCCGGGAGTGGAATCGAGGTCCACGAGCACGCGCCACGTGTCGGCCCGCAGGCCGGCTTCCTCCTGCAGTTCCCGGGCCGCAGTCAGGTGCGGCGGCTCCCCGTCGACGTCGAGCAACCCTGCGGGCAACTCCCACAGCCGGCGGCCCAACGGGTGCCGGTACTGGTAGACCAGCGCGACGTTGCCTTTGTCGTCCAGCGCCACCACGGCCACCGCGCCGAAGTGCTCGACGACCTCCCTGGTGACGATTTTGCCGCCGGGCATCCGCACCTCGTCGCGTCGCAGCGCGAAAATCTTTCCGGTATAGAGGGTTTCGGACGACGTGGTCTCGAAAACGTGCTCAGCCACGGGATGCGGGCTCGGGAAGCGGCCGTTGCGCGCCGTCTTGGTGGTTGCCGTTGGGCGAGTGCTCGGAAATGTCCATCGGCAGCAGTTCACCCGCCTTGTAGTCGATGGCCGCGCCGACGAACGCCGCGAACAGCGGATGTGGCCGGGTCGGTCGGCTCTTCAGTTCGGGGTGGGCCTGGGTGCCGACGACGAACGGGTGCACCTCCGGCGGATATTCGACGAACTCCACCAGGTGGCCGTCGGGCGACGTACCCGAAAACCGCAGACCGCTCTCGGCGATCCGGTCGCGGTAGGCGTTGTTGACCTCGTAGCGATGCCGGTGCCGCTCGGACACCTGCGTGGTGCCGTAGGCCTCGGCCACGATCGAACCCGGTTCCAGCACGGCCGGATACGCGCCGAGGCGCATGGTGCCGCCCAGGTCCGCCTCGCCGGCGACGATGTCGAGCTGGTCGGCCATCGTGGAGATCACGGGATCCGGTGTGCCCGGCTCGAATTCGGCGGAGTTCGCCTCGGTGATACCCACCGAGCGCGCGGCTTCGATCACGATGCACTGCAGGCCCAGACATAACCCCAGCAGCGGCAGGCCGCGTATGCGGGCATGGCGGATCGCCCCGATCTTGCCCTCGATGCCGCGGATGCCGAATCCGCCGGGGACCAACACCCCGTGCACGTCGGCCAGCGCGTGCGCGGCGCCGGCGGCGGTCTCGCACTCGTCGGACGGCACCCAGTGCATCTCGACTTTCGCGTGGTGTTTGAACCCGCCGGCGCGCAGCGCCTCGGTGACCGACAGGTACGCGTCGGAGAGCTCGACATACTTGCCCACCAGGGCGATTCGCACGGTGTCGTGCGGCTCGTGCACCCTGCGCAGCAGGTCGTCCCACTCGGTCCAGTCGACGTCGCGGAACGGCAGATGGAGCCGGCGCACCACGAACGCGTCGAGTTCCTCGCGGTGCAACACCTTGGGGATGTCGTAGATCGACGGCGCGTCGGGGGTGGAGATCACGCCGTCGATGTCGACGTCGCACATCAGCGCGATCTTGTTCTTCAGCGCTTCCGGGACGTCGCGGTCGCAGCGCAGGATCAGCGCGTCGGGCGTGATACCGATGCTGCGCAGCGCGGCCACCGAGTGCTGAGTCGGCTTGGTCTTCAACTCCCCCGAGGGGGCCAGGTAGGGCACCAGCGACACGTGCAGGAAGAAGACGTGCTCCCGCCCGAGGTCGTGGCGGACCTGCCGAACCGCCTCCAGGAAGGGCAGTGACTCGATGTCGCCCACCGTGCCGCCGATCTCGGTGATGACGACGTCCGGGCGGTGGCCGTCGGCGTCGGGCTTGGCCATCGCCAGGATGCGCTGCTTGATCTCGTCGGTGATGTGCGGGATCACCTGCACGGTGTCACCGAGGTATTCGCCGCGCCGTTCCTTGGCGATCACGCTCGAATAGACTTGCCCGGTGGTGACATTCGCCGAGCCGGACAGGTCGCGGTCCAAGAACCGCTCGTAGTGGCCGACGTCGAGGTCGGTCTCGGCGCCGTCCTCGGTGACGAAGACCTCGCCGTGCTGGAACGGGTTCATCGTTCCCGGGTCGACGTTGAGGTACGGGTCGAGCTTCTGCATCATCACGTGCAACCCGCGGGCGGTGAGTAGCTGGCCTAGGCTGCTGGCGGTCAGGCCCTTGCCGAGCGACGAAACCACGCCACCGCTGACGAAGAGGTGCTTCGTGGCGGTTTGCGGATGCTTACGCAAGAGGCGACCTCCGTGAAGACGGGCAGGGCTTAGGGTTTTCTAGCTTCGACTAGATGGGCCTGCCGACCCACGGAATCCCACCCTAACACCCGGCACGCCACTGCGCCGCGAACACGCCCGACGGGACGCGTTCACTGGGGAACGGTAACCGAGGTTGCCCCATGGCCGGTGCCGTACTGCCCGACGTGGCCGCCGTTGATCAGGTCGTGCAGGCCCAGGATCGCCGTGATCCTCCCCGGGGCGGTGTCGACGTCGTCGACGGTGCTGACCACCGACGACATGCCGGAGTCGGCGCGGGTCACGGCCACCGCGGCGCCGCCCGTGGCCGAACCGTCGCGCCCGGCGAGCAGCGTGCCCGAACCGTGCGGCGCCAGCGCCGCGGAGAACCGCGCCACGCTGACCCCCTGATTGCCGGCGTCCTGCGGCAACGCGCCGCCGGTCACCACGAGCGCGGCGTTTGCCGCCCCCAGGTGGTCGGCCGGCTGATAGGTGATGAACCCGGTGTCCCGCAGCGACGCCAACACGGCATCACGCTCGGGATCCTGAACTTGTTGGACGTCCGGGTTGGCGTTGATCAACAGCGCGATGCCCAGCAGGTCGCCGGCTTGCGAGCCCTGGTCGACGAGCTTGGTGCTCAGTTGCTGGCCGGCGGGCAGGACCGACGAGTTCACCACCGTCCGCAGCTTCTCGGCGGAGTTGGCGTCGACGAACTCCTGAGTCAGCGACACCGTCCCGGTGAGCGTGCCGCCGGCCTGGCCGACGAACTTCGAGACGGCCGCCACGTCGTCGTCCTTGGCGTCCGGAGTGCGGAACACCACCACCGACTTGCCGCCCAGCGCGTCATGCACGATCCGGCCGGCCAGTTGGTCATCGAAATTGTTTGCCGCGCTGAGCTTTTGGTTCAGCGCATTCTTCTGGTCGTTGAGTCCGCTTATCTGCGTGTACAGATCCCGCTTCTCGGCACGCAGGCTGGACAGCAGGGTGTCGGACAAAAAGCCCGAACCCAGCACCACGCCGACGGCCAGCGACAGGAAGACCGCGGCCAGCGAAAGCGCGTGTTGGCGTAACGAGATCATCTAGGTCATCCACTTCTGCACCATGAGGGTCAAGTGGTTCCAGTACTCGGTGATCCAGTGCAGCACCACGGCGTCGGTGCGCGACACCCACAGGGCCACGACGACGGCGATCAGCATCGTCAGCGCCAGCAGCGCGATGGCGCCGCCGGAGATGTTGTGGCGGTACAGGGTGGCAACGGCTTTGGCGTCCACCACCTTCTCGCCCACCCGCAGCCTGGTCAGGAACGTCGACGGGTTGCTCTGGGCACGCGTCCGGTCGAAGAACGTCTCGATGTTGGCGGTGTGGCCCGCCGTCACCAGCAGCGCGGCGCCGTGGTGGTCGGCCAGCAGCAGAGCCAGGTCGACCGCCGAGCCGGCCGCCGGGAAGGTCATCGCCCCGACGCCGAGGTCCTGGATCCGTTCCAGACCGGGCGCGTGACCGTCGGCGTCGGCGGGCAGCACGACCTGGGCGCCACACTTGAGGGCCTCGGTGCTGATGTGGTCGGGATCCCCGACGATGAGCTGCGGGCGATATCCGGCCTTGCGCAACACATCCGCACCGCTGCCGACACCGATGAGCACCGGCTGATATTCCTTGATGAACGGCTTGAGCGAGTGCAGGTCGTCCTCGGCGCTGGGCTCGTCGGCGACGATCACCACGTGGCGGCGCCGCAGGTCGACGTCGACGTCGGGGATGCCGATACCGTCGATGAGCAGCGGGCTCTCGCTCTTGATGAACTCAATGGTGTTGCCGGCGAACGCTTCCAGATGCGCGGCCAGACCGCTCTTGGCCTCCCGCATCAGGTCGGCGATGTCGTGGTCGGTGCGCTCGGTCCCGCGGACCAACCGGCGATCGCCCGCATACACCCCGCCCTCGTGCAGGCGGATTTTGGCGCCGTCCTTGACCTTCTTGAAGACGTCCGGGCCGGTGTCGTCGATCAGGGTGACCCCGTTGTTGACCAGCACCTCCGGGCCCATGTTCGGGTAGCGGCCCGACACCGAGGGCGATGCGTTAACGACCGCGGCGATGTCGGCTTCCACCAGCGCGTCGGCGGTGATGCGGTCCAGGTCCAGAATGTCGAGCACCACGATGTCGCCGGGACACACTCGCCGCAGCAAGCGGTCGATGTTCCGGTCGACCCGGGCGGTGCCGGTCAGGCCCGGACGGGACGTATTACGCGAGAGCAGCCCTGACATCTTCATGGGGCCGATTCTGTCGGCGAAGCTCCGTCGGGGCGGGGAGGCGCGCCGTAACACCAGCACCATAAGTTATCTAGAGTCACAGCTGTCACAGGCTGATGACGAGTCGGCGTCGGTGCCGTCGCGCGAAGGTGCGCATATGTACGTGGTATGCGGAATGTCGGCGTACCGACACGCACACTCGCGGCTACGGGTGGTTGTCGCCCTGGGCCGCGTCGAGAAGTTCGCGGGCGTGCGCGCGGCCGCTGTCGGATTCCCCCAGCCCGGCCAGCATCCGCGCCAGCTCGGCGACCCGCTCGTCGCCGGTGACGCCCTGCACGGAACTCGCGCCCCGAGCGCTGTGCACCACCAGATGCACATCCGCATACGCGGCAACCTGCGGCAGGTGGGTCACCACGATGACCTGATGGGTGCGCGCCAGCCGCGCCAGCCGCCGCCCGATCTGCACCGCTGCCCGGCCGCCGACGCCGGCGTCGACCTCGTCGAACACCATCGTCAGTCCCGACGCGGCGGCCGCCAGCACCACCTCCAGCGCCAGCATCACCCGCGACAGCTCGCCGCCCGACGCGCTCTTGGCCAGCGGCAGTACCGTCATGCCCCGGTGCGCCGCGAAACCGAACTCGACGGCGTCGACGCCGTCGAGGCCCGCCGTGGCGGGCTCCCCGGAGGGCAGCGTGAGGGCGGTGGGGTCCCCCGGCTCCGCCGCGTCGACGGTGACGTCGATGGTGAACTCTGCCTCGCCCATCGCCAGGCCAGCCAGCTCCGCGGTCACCTCCTTGGCCAGCCGCTTGGCGGCCTTGCGCCGCGCCTTACCGAGATCGACTGCGGCCTGCGACAATTCGCGCGCCAGCTGGTCCACCCGGGACGCCAATGCCGCCAATCCCTCCTCGGAGATGTCGAGTTGGGCCAGCCGTTCCCGCGCCTCGCGCGCCCAACCCAGCACCCCGTCGATGTCGGCGGCGTACTTGCGGGTCAACGTGCGCAGTTCGGCCTGGCGGGCGAGCTTGGATTCCAACGCACTGGCGTCCGCGGGCAGCTCGTCCAGAAAGCCGCCGAGTTCGCGGGCCGCCTCGGCGACCGCCGTCAGGGCGTCGCCGACCTGCCCGGCCAGCGCCCGCAGCGTCGCGTCGTCGACCGACTCCAGGGCCGTCCTCGCCCGCCCCAGGCAGTCGGAGGCGCTCGGACCGGACCCGTCCGCGTCGTCGGGGGCCCCGGCCAGCGCCGCGCGCGCGCCGGCCGCGGCCTCGCGCAGCGTGTCCAGCTCGCAGAGCCGCACGATGTCGGCGACCAGCGCGTCGTCCTCGCTGGGTTGCGGGTCGACGGCGTCGATCTCGGTGAGCGCGAACTTCAGCCGGTCGGCCTCCTGAGCCAGTTCGCGGGCCCGGCCGCGCCGGTCGATCAGGTCACGCCGCGCCGACAGCCAGGCGTCGCGCAGCTTGCGGTACCGCTCGCACGCCGGGGCGGTCCCCGCGAAGCGGTCCAGGGCGGCGCGCTGCTCCTCGGGGCGCATCAGCCGCAGCTGGTCGTTCTGCCCGTGCAGCGTCAGCAGCTCGGTGGTGAAGGCGCTCAGCGTTTTGGCCGGCACGCTGCGGCCCCCCAGATAGGCCCGCGAGGGTCCCTCCCGGCTGACCGAGCGCAACGCGATGATGCTGCCGTCCTCGTCGCGCTCCGCCCCCGAGGCCTCGAGCATCCCGTCGAGGCGGGCGGCCACCGCGTCATCGAGCTCGGTTGTGGTGAAACGCCCTTCGACGACGGCGCGGTCGGCTCCGGACCGCACCCGGGTGGGGTCGGCTCGGGCGCCGCCCAGCAGGTGCAGCCCGGTGACCACCATGGTCTTGCCGGTGCCGGTCTCACCGGTGAGCACCGTGAGGCCGCGGTCGAACTCGGCGGTGGCCACGCCGATGGCGCCCAGCGACTCGATCCGAATCTCGGTCAGCACCCGCGATTACTTCCCGCGCCACCCGGTCACCGGCAACCGGAACTTGCGCACCAGCCGGTCGGTGAACGGCGCGCTGTCCAGGCGCGCCCATTTGACCGGGGTGGCGCAGCGGCTGACCTCGAGCCGGCTGCCGGCGGGCACCGGCATCTCGCGGCGCCCGTCGCAGAACACCAGGGCGTCGTGCCCGTCTCCTTCGACCTCGATCGCGACGGTGGCGTCGGGGCTGATGACCATGGGCCGGGCGAACAACGCGTGGGCGTTGTTGGGCACCACCAGGATTGCCTCGAGGTCCGGCCACAGCACCGGGCCGCCGGCGGAGAAGGCGTAGGCGGTGGACCCGGTCGGCGTCGAGACCAGCACCCCGTCGCAGCCGAAGGCCGACACCGGGCGCCCCTCGATCTCGACGACCACCCCGAGCACACCCAGCCGCGGACCTCTTTCCAGGCTCATCTCGTTGAGCGCCCACTCCCGCCGGATGACCCGGCCGCCCTGGTTCACCACGACATCGAGGGTCAGGCGTTCCTCCACCCGGTAGTTGCGGGTGATGACGCGGTCCAGCACGCGGTCGATGGCCTCGGCCTCGGCCTCGGCCAAGAATCCGATCCTGCCCAGGTTGACCCCCAGCACCGGAACCCCGGCATTTTTCGCCAGCTCGGCCGCCCGCAGGAAGGTGCGGTCGCCGCCGAGAACCAGCACCAGCTCGCAACCCTCGGCCGCATGCGGGTCGGCCTCGACCACCTCGATCTCGACGCCCATCGCCCGCATCTCGCCGGGCGCCAGGTGCAGCGAACCCCTGTCGACGGCCTCGGTGGAAAGCAGTCGCAGCGCAATCCCGTTGTCGCCCAGCACCTTGACTATCCGCCGGGCGGTCTCGGTGGCCTCGTCGCGGCCGGTGTGAACCACCAGCAGGACGGTGCGGCGCACGTTCGGTTGAGCACTCACTGCGGGCCCTCCGTCACCGCGCGGCGCACGGCGTCCCCCAACGCGTCTCCCGCCAGCGCGCGATCGGTCTCGGCGCGCAGCCACAGGAAGTATTCGACGTTGCCCGACGGGCCCGGCAGCGGGCTGGCCGCCGCGCCGACGGTGTGCCAACCCAACTCCCCGGCGCGCCGCGCGACGGCCAGCACCGACTCGGCGCGCAGGCCGGGATCCTGCACCACCCCGCCGGCACCCACCTGGCCCCTCCCCACCTCAAACTGCGGCTTCACCATGGGAACGATATCCGCGCCGCGCCGCGCGCACCGAACCAGCGCGGGCAACACGGTGGCCAGCGAGATGAACGACAGGTCGGCCACCACCAGGTCGGCCGGCCCGCCGACCGCCTCGGGTGTCAGGTCGCGGACGTTGGTCCGCTCGACGACAACCACCCGCGGGTCGCTGCGCAGCGACCAGGCCAGCTGCCCGTATCCCACGTCGGCGGCGACCACCTCGGCGGCCCCGCGGTCCAGCAGCACCTCGGTGAACCCGCCCGTCGACGCCCCGGCGTCCAGGCAGCGCCGGCCCGCCACGGGTACGCCGAACGCGTCCAGTGCGCCGATGAGTTTGTGCGCCCCGCGCGACACCCAGCCGCGTTCGCCGTCGGCGACGGTCAGGTTCGCGGTGACGGCCACGGCGGTGCCGGGTTTGCGCGCGGGCAGCCCGTCGATGCTGACCTTCCCGGCGCCGATCAACTCCGCGGCCTGCTGGCGTGACCGGGCGAGGCCGCGCCGAACCAGTTCGGCATCAACGCGGGCACGTCGCGCCACCGCACTAGCCCTTCTCCGCCGACTCCAGCGCGGCCAGCAGCACGTCGTGCGCCTCGGAAAGACGGCGCGCTATGTCCTCCAGCTCGGCCAGAGACGGCCCGCCCTCGGCCGTTTCGGAGTCGCCGGAATCGGGCAGCCGGGCGAGCAGGGTGTCGATTTCGGCGCGAATCCGGTCAGGGTCGATATCCATCGCGTCCCTACGCTAGTCACCCGTCAGCCGGGGTGCAGCAACGACCAGCGTTGCAGGGCGTCGCGGGCCCGGTCGTCGCCGGCCCGGATGCGCGGCGCGCCCGCCCCGGCGGGAGCGCTCCACACCGCGCCGGCCACCGCGCGCACCACCGCCAGCCCGTCCCCTTCCACGTCGGCGCCGTCGCCGCCGGCGCTGACGGTCACCGCCGTGCCGGCGACCTCCACGCGCCAGCCCGGTTGCGGGCCCACCGCGAGCGACTCGCCGCTGCGATGCAGGGAGCGCAGGTCGTGGCCGATGTAGGTGGGCCGGTGGACGGGCTCGGCGCACACCGCGTCGCGCGCGGTGTTGACCCCGCAGAGCACCAGCAGGCTGGGCAGCCCGGCGGCGTTGGCGCCTTCGATGTCGGTATCCAACCTGTCCCCGACCACCAGCGGCGCGCGGAACTCGCCGCGGGCCACGGCGTCGGTGAACAGCCGCGGCGCCGGTTTGCCGGCGACCTGAGGTTCGGCGCCGGTCGCCGTCCGCAGCGCGGCGACCATGGACCCGTTGCCGGGCAACAGCCCCCGTTCGGTGGGCAACGCGGGGTCGAGGTTGGCCGTCACCCACAACGCGCCGGCCCGGATCGCCTGGGCGGCCTCGGCCAGTTCCGGCCAGCCGACGGTCATGGACAGCCCCTGCACGACGGCGACCGGGTGATCGTCGTAGCGGCGCACGGGGCGCAGCCCGACCGCGGCGACCTCGCCGGCCAACGCGTCGGTGCCCACGATCAGCACCGGGGAGCCCGCCGGCAGCTGATCGGCCAGCAGCCGCGCGGCGCTCTGGGCGCTGGTGACGACGTCTTCGGGGGCGGCGGTGAAGCCGAGGTCGCTCAGGTGCGCCGCGACCTCCTCGGCGCTGCGGGAGGCGTTGTTGGTGACGAAGAACGTGCGGGCGCGCACCTCGGTGAGCGCCTGCACCGCGCCCTCGGTGGGGCTGCGGCCGCAGAACGCCGTCCCGTCCAGGTCGATCAGCAGGCAGTCGTATTCCTGCGCGATGGTCCTCATGTTCAGGCGAGCTCGCCGACCCGGTCCTCGGCGTCGGTGACGCCGTCGACGTCCGCACCCGCGGAGCGCAGGAACCAGTGCAGCGCCTCGTCCCTGCGCCCCAGCGCGAGCAGCGTGTCGGCGTAGGCGTAGAACAACCGCGCCGCCGTCGGGCCTTTGCGGCCCGGATCCAGCTGCGGCGTGGACAGCACCGTCAGGGCCTGCTCGAGCTGGCCGAGATCGGCGCGCGCGCCGGCCGCGACGATGCGCAGCTCGTCGGCGTCGTCGCCGCTGAGCTCGGCGGCCTCGGGTCCGCGGGCCAGTTCGATCGCCCGCTCGGGGCGGCCCAGTCCGCGTTCGCAATCGGCCATCAGCGCCAGCAACGAGGACTTGCTGCCCATTCTGCGGGCGGCGCGCAGTTCCGACAGCGCCTGGGCCCAGTCGCCGCAGTGGTAGGCGGCGATGCCGACGGCTTCGCGAACCGCGGCGATCCTGCTGGAGCGGGCCCGCGCCGCGCGTGCGTGGCCGAGCGCCGTCTCCGGGTCCTCGTCCAGCAACGCCCCGGCGGCGACCAGGTGGCGCGCCACCGCGTCGGCGGTGGCGCGGTCCAGGGTGCTCAGTTCGCGGCGGATCTCGGGGGCCAGCTGCCGGGCGTCCACGTCGGGCGGGATGGCGGGCGCGTCGTGCGGCGCACGGTCACCGCGGGAGTTCTGGGCGTCCCTGGGCTGGCCGTCCCTGGGCTGGCCGTCCCTGGGCTGGGTGGGACGAGCCCGGCCGGCCCCCGACCAAGCCCCCGACGCCGGGCGCGGTCGTCGCTCCCTGCCGGTTTTCTGCCTGTCGTCGACCACGCTGCTGAGGATACGGGCCCGTCAGGACTGCAGCCGGTTCGGCAGCAGCGGCGCCATCATCGCCGGGCAGTACGTCGCCACCGCGACGATCGCGAACTTGCCCGCGCTGGCGTAGGACATCCCGGTGTTCTCGGCCATCCTGGCCACGACGGAATCGAACGACCCGCCCGGGGAGAACAGCGACGGGCACACCGACTGACCCAGCGCCTGGGTGGTGGCCGGCTGGGAGTAGGCGATGCCGGCGTTGGTCAGCGCCGACAGGAAGGCGTTGCCCAGCATGTCCGCACGGATGGGCGCCGCCGCCGCGCCGGCCAGGGCGACCAACGCCGCGGCCACTCCCAGGAACTGCACGAAAGTCGCTTGCGCACGCGTCGCCGAAGTCATCGTGACAACACTGGCCAACGCGGATCACAGCCACGGCACGGTGAGATAAAGGTTTGCGCTCTAACGCGTTTTGCGGTCGCGGATCGTTCCGGCCGCGTACTAGACCCTCTCGACCCCGGCAATGTTGCGTTTGCCGCGGCGCAGCACCAGCCACCGGCCGTGCAGGAAGTCGGAGCTCTGCGGTGCCCACTCCTCGGTCTCGATGCGCACGTTGTTGACCGACACGCCGCCCTCGCCGATGGTGCGGCGGGCGGCCTTCCTGCTCTCGGACAGGCCGCTGGCCACCAGCAGGTCGACGATGCCGTCGGGGCCGCCGGGCTCGAGCTCGGCCACCGACGTCTCCCGCAGCGCCGCCGCCAGCGTCGGCTCGTCGAGGCGATCGAGCTCACCCTGGCCGAACAGGGCCCGGCTGGCGTGCTCGACGGCCTCGGTGGCCGCCTCGCCGTGCACCAGGACGGTCAGCTCGCGGGCCAGGCGCCGCTGGGCGACACGCTGCTGCGGGCGCTCCGCGGTGGCCTGCTCCAGCTCGGCCAGCTCGTCGGCGGTCAGGAAGGTGAACCAACGCAGGTAGCGGATCACGTCCGCGTCGGCGCTGTTGAAGAAGTACTGGTACCACGCGTACGGGGTGGTCAGCTCCGGGTCCAGCCACAGGCTGCCGCCGCCCGTCGACTTGCCGAACTTGGTGCCGTCGGCGGCGGTCACCAGCGGGACCGTCAGCGCGTGCACCGACGCGCCCAGCGTCTGGCGGACCAGTCGGACCCCGGCGATGATGTTGCCCCACTGGTCGGAGCCGCCGATCTGCAGCGTGCAGCCGTGGCGCCGGTGCAACTCGACGTAGTCGTTGGCCTGCAACAGCATGTAGCTGAACTCGGTGTAGGAGATGCCCTCGCCCTCCAGGCGCCGCCGGATGGTGTCGCGATCCAGCATCACGTTGACCGAGAAGTGCTTGCCCAGGTCGCGCAGGAACTCGATCGCCGACAGCCGGCTGGTCCAGTCCAGGTTGTTGACGACGATGGCGCCGGTTTGTGACGCGTCGAAGTCCACGAACCGCTCCAGCTGCCCCCGGATGCGCTCGGTCCACTGCGCGACGGTGTCGGCCTCGTTGAGGGTGCGTTCGCCGACCTCGCGCGGGTCGCCGATCATGCCGGTCGCGCCGCCGGCCAGCACGATGGGGCGGTGCCCCGCGCGCTGGAACCGGCGCAGCGCTAGCAGCGGCACCAGGTGTCCGGCGTGCAGGCTGGGCGCGGTCGGGTCGAAGCCGGCGTACACCGTCATCGGGCCGCGGCGGGCTTCGGCGGCCAGCGCGTCGAGGTCGGTGGACTGCGCGATCAGCCCGCGCCAGCCCAGTTCGTCGAGGATCATGGCGTCGATTTTTCCAGTGCGCGCCGGGCTAGTCGCCGGCGCCCGGCGCCGGCGCCCGCGGGCTGCGGCGGTAGGCCGACACCTCCGGCCGGTCGGCGAGCCACAGGCGCCACGGCCGGTCGGCCGCCCGGCTGACCCCCACGCGCGGGCCCGCGACGGCGGCGTCCGCCGGCCCGTTGAGCGTCAGCCGCACCGCGGCGTCCGGGTCGAACACGTCGGTCCCGTTGTCGGCCATGGTGATTCCCAGGGCCGAACACAGATTGCCCGGGCCGCGCGCCAGCGCGGCCTCGCGCACCGACTCGCCCCGCCGCGACCGGGCCAGGTGCAGGCCGTCCTCGATGACGGCGGCCCGCAGCAGGACGGCCGCGGCGGTCCCGTCGGGCCCGCACGAGACGTTGGCGCAGACGTGGATTCCATGGCTGCGGTAGGTGTAGAGCCGCCCGGGGGGCCCGAACATGACGGCGTTGCGGGCGCTGGGGCCGCGGTAGGAGTGGGCGGCGGCGTCCGGCCAGGGCCCGTCGGGAACCCCACCGTAGGCCTCGACCTCGACGACCGTGGCGCGCACGCCCCGGCAGGCGATGGTGGCGCCGAGCACCCGGTGCGCGGCCTCGACCGGGTCGACCAACAGCCGGCGTGCAGCCACCCGTCGAAACTACCGGCACCGCGACCATGGCAGGATCCCGGTGTCTTAAGGACGTCAGGGGCGAAAGAAGGAGCCCACCTCATGCATGCGATCGACCCCGCCGCCACCGCGTGGCTGCTGGCCAGCACCGCCCTGGTCCTGCTGATGACCCCGGGCCTGGCCATCTTCTACGGCGGCATGGTCCGCACGACCGGGGTGCTCAACATGATCATGATGAGCTTCATCGCCATACCGCTGGTCACGGTGGCGTGGCTGCTGGTCGGCTACACGATCGCGTTCTCCGACGACACGGCCGGCGGCCTGGTCGGCAACCTTCGACACGCCGGGATGCTGGGCATCACCCCCGGCACCGTCCACGGCGCGGTGCCCGAGCTGCTCTTTGCCACGTTCCAGTTGACGTTCGCGATCGTCACCGCCGCCCTGGTCAGCGGAGCGATCGCCGACCGCGCCAAGTTCGCCGCCTGGATGGTGTTCGTCCCGGTGTGGGCGATCGTCGTGTATTCGGTTGTCGCCCACTGGGTGTGGGGGCCCGGCGGCTGGCTGGCGAAGCTGGGGGTACTCGACTACGCGGGCGGCCTCGTCGTCGAGATCGTCTCGGGTTCCTCGGCCCTGGCGCTGGCGCTGGCGCTGGGGCCCCGCCTCGGCTTCAAGAAGGACGCCATGCGGCCGCACAACCTGCCGCTGGTCATGCTCGGTGTCGGGCTGCTGTGGTTCGGCTGGTTCGGCTTCAACGCCGGTTCGGCGCTGGCCGCCAACGGCACCGCCGCGGCGATCTTCCTCAACACGCTCGTCGCCGGCTGCCTGGGCATGCTCGGCTGGCTCTCGGTCGAACAGTTCCGCGACGGCCGGCCCACGACGTTCGGCGCGGCGTCCGGTGTGGTCGCGGGCCTGGTGGCCATCACCCCGTCGTGCGGCACCGTGGACACCCTCGGCGCGGCGGTCGTCGGACTCGCCGCCGGTTTCGTGTGCTCGTTCGCGGTGGGCGCGAAATTCCGTTTCTCCTATGACGATTCGCTCGACGTGGTCGGGGTGCACTTCGTCGGCGGTGTCGTCGGCGTGTCCCTGATCGGGCTGCTGGCCACGGCCGTGATGACCTCGGGCCCGCGGGGCCTGTTCTACGGGGGCGGCTTCACCCAGCTCGGCAAGCAGTCGCTCGCGATCGTCGTCGTCGCGCTCTACGCGTTCGCCGTGTCGTTCGTGCTGGCCACGCTGATCGATCGGGTGATGGGCTTCCGGCTGAGCGCGGAAGACGAGAC
>Ga0123519_10004857_pt1 | contig 21576 bp, 27 predicted proteins | sample YelNatPaOPRAMG02_FD_87396 | JGI IMG/M metagenome (GOLD analysis project Ga0123519, IMG submission 87396) | Hot spring microbial communities from Yellowstone National Park - Yellowstone National Park OP-RAMG-02 (version 2) | ecosystem: Environmental > Aquatic > Thermal springs > Hot (42-90C) ...
AAAATGTGTCGCATTTGCCAGAAGGGCAAATAGCGAAGTGGTTGCTCCGGAAAACCATAGGCTGTGCCTGAAACTCTTTGCTTTAAGGTATTTTGGGCAATCCTGAACCAACTAGGGCTTCTTCCGGCAAATTTAGAGCAAGAGAACTTTCAGTAATGTAACCATGGTTACATCACCCAAAAGTTGTGTAATCCCATTGGGTTTGAAGAGAGAAAAAATAAAAAAATCACTTCTCAAGTGTTGACAAATCCCCTGTCGGAAGTCCAAGCTCCTGTGCTTTCAGAACCCTTCTCATTATCTTCCCGCTCTGCGTTCTTGGAAGAACATCCCTGAACTCAATCTCCCTTGGATACATATGCCCGGCAAGCCTGTTTTTTATGAACTTCCTTATATCCTCCTCCAATTCTTTTGAAGGAGTGTAGCCTTTCCTTAAAACAAGGAATGCTTTGATTATCTCCCCTCGTATTCCCTCTGGATCTGGCTTGCCTATCACGCCCGCCTCTGCAACTGCAGGATGCTCAACCAATGCGCTCTCTATTTCAAACGGCCCAACCCTTTCACCTGCTGTTTTTATTACATCATCCCCTCTTCCCACGTATATGAAGTATCCATCCTCATCCATTCTTGCTCTGTCCCCAGTGATGTACCACCCATTCTTGAAGTATGACTTGAACTTCTCCTCATTCCTCCATACTCCAACAAACATCGAGGGCCAGCCTGGTTTAAGAGCCAAATCTCCTTCCTCCCCTGGTTTCACCACATTTCCGTTTTCATCAACAACAGCAGCAGTTATTCCTGGGAATGGCTTCCCCATATACCCAACCTTTATATCCATCCTCGGATAGTTGCATATCAGCATGCTCCCTGTTTCTGTCTGCCACCATGTGTCGTGCACCCACAAACCAAACACCTTATGCGCCCATCTTATTGGCTCTGGGTTGAGAGGCTCTCCAACACTGCATATGTGTCTCAAGCTGCTCAAATCATACTTCTTCGGAATCTCCTCCCCAGCTGCCATAAGCATCCTCAAAGCAGTTGGAGCAGTGTACCACATCGTCACCTGATATTTTTCTATGATGGAATACCATTTATCCGGATCAAACCTTCCATCGTATACCACTTGGGATGCGCCATTTGACCATGAGCCAAGAATTGAGTAGATTATCCCAGTTATCCATCCGGGGTCAGAGGTGCACCAATAGATATCCTCATCCTTCAAATCAAGCACCCATTTTGCTGTTATGTGGTGCTGTGCCATCCCTCTGTGAACATGCACAACTCCTTTTGGCTTTCCAGTTGAGCCAGAGGTGTATTGAATAAACGCAACATCCTCCGGGCTCATCTTCTCAGCTTCAAAATTCCTTGATGCTTTTGCCATCTCCTCCTCATAGCTGAGCTCTCCTGCACTTGCGTTCAAGTCCTTCCCGCCAACCACAAAAACGTATTTCAGGTTGGGAAGCTCCTTCCTTACCTGATCAACCCTTGGCTTCAGCTTCATATCTGTTACAAGCGCAACTGCCTCGCTGTCAAGAAGTCTGTCCCGAATGGCTTCTGGACCGAAAGCTGCAAACATCGTCCCAGCAATCCCGCCCATTTTCAGTATTCCAAGAAAGCTTATATAATTTTCAGGAATTCTTGTGAGGAAAATGAAAACCCTATCTCCTCTTTTTATCCCGCGATTTTTCAACACGTTTGCAAACTTGTTTGACAGGTTGGACATTTCAAGGAAGGTGAATTTTTTGGTGCTTCCATCATCCCCTTCCCAGTAAAGCGCAATCTTATTCTTCCTCCATGTGTATCTGTGCTTGTCTATTGCATTATACGCAAGATTCAGCTTGCCTCCCTCAAACCACTCAACTTCATCATGCACATCCTCCCATTTGAAGTTTGGGTAGATTTTCTCATATGCGCCCATGTTGGGCTTTCCTTTGAATTTCTTTTTTGATGCTTTTACTATCTCTGCTTCCATTTTTCTCCCTCCGTGTGGTATAGATATGATAAGGAATTTTTATAAAGTTATACGTCATTTGTCTATCTGTAGATGAGCAGAACCAAGCCAAGAAAGCTGAAGATGATGCCGAGAATTGTTTGGGGAAGTATTGGTTCACCCATGAACACCACAGCAATAACGACTGAGATGAAGGTGCTTAAGCTGAAAATGGGAACAACAACGTTTATTGGGCCACCTTCCTTGAAGGAAACATATGTGAAAAGGATGGCGATTCCCATTATAAACGCCAGGGAGAATGCAAGGAAAACCGAGTTTGGCGTGAGCCTGTCAATGAAAGCGGGGTAGGAGAGGAGGAAGTAGATGAAGAGGATGAGGGAAAAAACAAAAACGATTGGAATCATAACCCTCCAATCCTCAGTTTCAATGAATTTCTTTACAAGAATGTTGTAAACTCCCAAAGCAAGCATTGTTATAACTGCAGCTACCCTCCAATCCATTTCATCACCGCGTAACCAGATAGATAAAAACAATTGTTATGACTATCATAACAAAAGCAATGAGAAGTGTGAAAAGCACGCTGGAGTCCATATATTAATATTGATTTATTTTTAATAATTACGTATGGTGGTTGCTTGAGAATTGCCATTCTTGCTGACTTCCATCTTGGCTACCCAAAGTTTGAGGAGGATTCTTTCAGGCAGGCGGAGGAGGCGTTTGGGAGAGCATGTGAGGAAGCAGATTTAGTGGTGTTGCTCGGCGATATATTTGATGCAAGAACTCCTAAGCAGGAGATTCTCGCACGCTCTTTTGGAATGTTCAGAAAAGCATTTGAAAGAAAGTGGGATGTGAGGCTTGTTGAATACACAAGCAGGGATGGGAGGGTGAACTATACAAGGATACCTGTGGTTGCGATACACGGAACGCACGAGCGAAGAACAAAGGGGTTGGTGAACCCAGTTGAGCTGCTTGAGAAAGCTGGGTTTGTTGTGAACGTCCACTCCGCAGTTGCAGTTTTTGAAAAGGGTGGGGAAAGGGTTGCGGTGCAGGGGATGGGAGGGGTTCCTGAGGAGTATGCAAGGGGAGTTTTGGAAGCCCTTTCCCCAAAACCAGTGAAGGATGCGTTCAACATTTTCATCTTCCATCAAAGCATGAAGGAGTTTCTGCCAGGAGATAGTTTGATGGGAGTGGAGAATTTGCCAAAAGGATTTGATTTGTATCTGTGCGGGCATATGCACACAAGAAAAATTGAAAAGCTGGATGGAGCGTTGCTGATTATTCCTGGCAGCACTGTTGTAACTCAGATGAGGAAGGAGGATGAGGAGAGGAAGGGGTTCTTTGTTTTTGACACAGAAAAGAAGAACGCTGAGTTCTATGAAATAAAAACAAGGCCGTTCTTTTATGAGGAGCTGGAGTTTGAAGGGGCGAAGCTTGATGAAGTTGTGAGGAAGGTGAGGGAGAGGGTGGAGAGGGCGATTGAAAAAAGCGAGGAGATGCCTGTTGTGAAGGTGAAGATAAAGGGGAAGCTTGCAAAGGGGCTTGACCCCTCCAACCTTGAGCTTGGTGGAGTGGTGAGGGAGTTTGAGGGCAGAGCAGTGGTTGAGCTGGAGAAGGAGATGGAGTCAGACGAGCTGAGGGAGAGGGTGGAGAAGATAAGGAGTTTGAGGGAGGGAAGAGTTTCTGTGAGGGAGATGGGGATTGAGATTCTCAAAAGGAAGCTGAAGGAGTATGGGGTTGTTGACTGCGATGTTGAAATGTTGTACTCAATTCTCAGTGAAAACAAAAAGGATGCGCCCCAGAAAGCATTGAGCAAGATGCTGGAATAATATTTATATTTTAAATGAGCAAACTATTTATGTTTTATTTAAAGAAGAAAGAGACACTTAATTCCCTGCTTGATGTTGCAAACAAATCTGAGGAAGAGAGGTTTAGGGAAACTGTGAAAGCAGTTTCTGAGAGGCTGGGGGAGGAGAGGGCTAGGGAAAGTGGTTTAAGGATAAGGGGTGATCTAGCATACATACCAAAGCATGGCAATGCAATAGTTGTTGGGGATTTGCACGGTGATTTGAATTCTCTAGAGAGAATACTGAGAAAAACAAATTTTGTGGAGAGGGTGGATAAAGGGGAGAAGCTGATGCTGGTTTTTCTTGGCGATTATATTGACAGGGGGCCGAAACAGCTGGAAGTTTTAAATATGGTTTTGGGGATGAAGAGGAATTTCCCTGAAAACGTTGTTGTGCTCAGGGGCAACCATGAGGTAACTCCTCTCTCACAGAGTTTTTCTGGCGAGGAGAGCTTTTTGAATAAACTTGTTGGGAGGTATGGTTATGATGGGGTAAACATCTACCGAGGGTTGGAGCTGTTGTTTGACAGACTTCCTCTTGCTGCAAAAACAGAGAATGGAATTCTGTTTGTTCACGGGGGAGTTTCAGAAAAAGTGAAAGGTGAGGCAAGTTTGATATACGCGCTTGAGCTGAGGGAGGATTTGACGTGGAGCGACCCCAGGAATATAAGCGGGGTTGCCCCAAACGTTGAGAGGGGAGTTGGTGTTTATTTTGGAAAGGATGTGCTTGAGGAAGTGCTGAAAAGCGTTAAGTGCAATGTTCTCATCAGAGCTCATGAGCCAGTGAAGGACTCTGGGGAGATGTTTGATGGAAAGCTCCTCACAGTTTTCTCCTCAGGGATGTATAAAAATTACGATAAAGATTACAGGGTTGGGTACGGGTATGTGAGCCTTGAGAGGGAAGTGGAAAATGTGAAAGGAATACTGCAACCCCTTTAGCTCCATAGGTATTTTTTCAGGTTTATTCTTTTGCTGAACTTCACCCCATCCTTTCTGAGCAGCTGCGCTTTCTTTCTCACTCCTTTTGAATAACCGCCAAGCTGTCCGTTGGATTTGACAACCTTGAAGCAGGGGTAGAGATTTGGGAAGGGGTTTCTGCTCATTATCAAGCCAACTGCCCTTGGGTGAATTCCAAATTTTTCTGAAATTGTTTTGTAAGTGACAACCTTTCCTTTTGGAATTTTTTTCAGAAAAAGCAGAATTTTTCTTTCAATTTTCATAACTTTCTCTCCAACAACTCCTTTGTTATTTTCACGCACTCCTCCATCGCATCCTCAAAACCATTTAGATAAGGCCCGTTTGCTCCTGCAGCGCATGGATGCCCGCCACCGCTTCCCTTCAAAGTTTTTCCAACCTTTTCCATAACATCACTGGCGAGGTTGATGCCAAATTCATTATACAGATAACCCTTCATCCTCGCAGATATCCTCGCCTCCCTTTTTCCTTTACAGCCAACAAAGGAGAAATCCGCCCCAACGTTCAGCAGCATCTCGGCTGCCTTTGCCTCAAACGAGCCAACAACCGACTTTGCAATGATGTAGTTTCCAACACGTTCAACATCCGCTCTTCTGCATGCTGTGAGAAGGGCAATTCTCTGAGAAACATCAACATCAGTTTCAACAACTCTCAAAATTTCAGAATAATCCATCCTTGTTTTTCCAAGCAGCTCCGCAATGTATGAAAAGGTTTTCTTTCTTGCATTTCTGAAGCCTGCGGAGTCATCTATCATTCCGCATAGTAAGGAAACTGCACTCCTTTCCGAAACATCCAAACCCAGCTTCTTCAAAATTTCATAAATCAGCTCTGAAGTTGAGGTGTAGCTGTTATCAATAAGAATATGCTCTGCTTTTATTGAGTCTGGGTGGATGGAATGGTGGTCTATCACTGCTTTGCTTCCGTTGAAATTTCTAACTTCTTCTGCAAGCTCGCCAAGCAAATCATATGAGTTGGTATCAAGAATAATTAGAACATCGCTTTTCAACTTCCCTCCAACACTTATCTTTTGTCCTGTTATGCTGAGGAGTTTTCTGGCTTTTGCTGTTGGCATGTCTGGGGAGATAACCTTTGATTTTTTGAAGAATGAGCTGAGAGCTGAGGAGCTTCCAACCGCATCCAAGTCTGGGAGGGAGTGAATTAGTATCGCAACCCTTTTCTCCTTCGCTGATTTGAGAAAGTTGAGCATTGACTGCATTCAAGCTGCACCCATTTCGCCAGCTGCCTTCTCTATTTTTGTTTTCAGCTCCACAAGCCTCTCCCGTATCTTCTCCTCCTGCTTTCCAAGCACCCCCAACCTCACCTTCATTGTCTCCCTTCTCTCCTTCAACTCCTTCTCAACTTCCTCAAGGGAGGATTCAATGAGCAGAGAGCCGATGGATTTGTATATTTTTCCCTTAGCGTTTTTCAACTCCTCCAGCGCATCATCAATCTCCTCAAGCTGTATTTTTATCTGCTGCTTCTGCATCAGTATCATCTGCATTTGGTTCTGCGCAGTCTGGAATTCATTCAAATCATGCTCAACTTCTTTTGGGAGCTCCATGCCACACCTCCTTTTTTGTTATGTTTAAAACAGAGTGAATTGTGCTTAAAAGCCTTAGGTATGAGTTTGCAGTTGCTCTCAGGGCAGGGAAGCTGTCCGCCTCAATGGTGATTACCAGACTTCCTCCCCTCACCTTCACCTCCACCCTGCTCCTTTTTCTGAAGCTGGTTTCCTGTTCAAGAGATTTGAACGCCTTTCTTGCGATGGATGCGCTTGGGAAGTTGATTTCTAAAACACATCTCATACAATCAACTCAAGAAGGGGTTTTTTGTATGAAAAAACAATTTTTTTGGAATTGCTTGCGAGCTTGATGAATTCATCTCCTTCTGGCTGTTTGAAATCAAAAATACTTTCCAGCTCTTTTTTCCTGCTGCCCGTTGCAACAATCTCATCAGGAAGGTTTTCTGGCAGTTTGTTTATCTTGAATTTTGAAAATGAAATCTCATTTCCAACCCACTCCCAGGAATGGGCTTTTATTCTCATGAAACACATCTTTGATGGAGCTTTATTTTCCTCATAAATAAGCAATGCCCGGCTCTTTCCAAGCAACTTGGCTCTTCGGAAAACCTGCTCGATGGTTTTTTTTCCCCTGCTTTCGTAAACTGAGTGCGGTAGAACAGAGGAGAGAGCTCTGCAAAGCTGTTTGGTTTTTTTTGATGGGTTTTTGCTTGTTGTGATGTAAACCCCCATTTAGTCCGCCTTTACCTCTTTTGCTATTGGTTGCCTTTCCTTGAAAAGCACCCGGCAACCGCAGTATGGGCATCTCACAAAAGACTGATCCAAATCCTTAACAGTTTTTCTGCATTTCCAACACTTATACATAAAACTACCTCTTTTTAGCATCCGAAATTATCCTCATCCCGCTTTCACCAATTGTGGTGGTGAGGGAGTAGGCACCTCCAGCAAATTTGGCACCGCACGAGTTGCATTTCCAAAGCGAATAACCGACTCTCCTAACGCTTTTTTTCCCGCACTTTGGGCAGATGTATTTCGCAGTTCTCTGCTTATCAACAGCCTCTGCTCTCTTTCTAAGCTCAGCACCGTAACGAACTTTTGATTTCACCATTCCCTCACCTCACTCCAAAAGCTTTCTAAGCTCATTTCCCTTTTCAAACGAAATATCCACAAGATTGAATAACTCCTCTTTTGTGAAGCTTCCCCTTCCTCCCTTCTGTATCGCGCATACGTGTTCAGGTGTTGTGGCGATTGTGAGCCTTGCGCTCGTTGCTTTCTCCTCATCAAGCTCAGGGTCAAGCAGAATGGAGGAGTTTATTTTTGAAAATGTGCACGTCACAACTTTCTGGGTGACTTTCAGCTTCTCAGTTCTCTCAGTCCTTATCAGCTGGTCTCCCTCAACCTTTGGCAGTTTTGTGTCAAGAAGGGCTGCCATTGCTGCAAGCGCTGATGCATCTATCAGATTTCCATCGTGGTCAAGCACGTAGATGTCAACAAACACCATCAGAACTTTATCCTGCTCCAAGAAAAGAGAGGTTAAATCGATTGCATTGCTGCTTCGTATTCCCCTGTCAACAATTCTGGCAAGCTCAATCGCACCCTCATCAGGAGGGCCGGGCTCAAAGGTTGGTGAGGCAAGCGGGAGCAGCTCAGCTGTTGTGGAGAGCACCCCTTCCTCAGGCCTGTCCTTGAAAGGAGTTCCAAGCTCTATTTTCACTCCTGCAACAACCTGAGTTTTGCCGAGCTTCACCCTTGCGCTTCCTTCCGCGGAGTCAAAAATTCCCTTTTCAACAGTGCATGGTCGGTATTCAAAAAACCCTCTCTCGCTCACTCTTTTATTCTTCTTTATTAAATCGCTCACATAATCCTTTTTTATTTCGTCAAGTATCTCCATATCATCCCTCTATTTCCTTCTTCATTGCGTAATGTTTTTTCAACGCATCTACTTGAAGGGCATTTATTTTTGGAATTGCGGTTAATGCAAGCTCAACAGCTTTCCTCAATTCATCCTTTGTGAACATTCCATCCATCTGGAGAAGGAGGATTTCATTGTTTCTTGGCGCCACTGCAATTGGCATATCGCCATCGCCGTAATTATCCTCAAGCTTTCCAAAATCAAGCGCAACCTGGTTTTCTATTTTCCCAACTGCCACCGCACACGGCAAATCCTTCATTGGTATGCCCGCATCGGCAAGCGCAACTGCAGCAGCAGTTATCCCAGCGCATCTCGTCCCACCGTCTGCCTGAAGCACCTCTATAAATATGTCTATCGCTGTTTTCGGAAACCTCTCCGCAAAAACTACATTCTCAAAAACTTCCTTTATCACCTTTGAAATTTCAATTGATCTCCTGTTTGGACCGCTTCTCCCGTGCTCATCCAGAGTGGAGAATGGAGCCATGAGGTATCTGCAGTGTATCACTGCTCGGTATGGGTTTGCGTCGTGTCTCGGAACGCATTCCCTCGGTCCATAAACTGCAGCAAGTATCCTATTATTGCCCCACTCAACATACGCGGAACCATCTGCCTTGTTCAACACACCTGCTTGAATTTTCAAAGGCCTTAACTCATCCAGAGCTCTCCCATCCACTCTTTTCCCATCAATAAGCAATTTTGGTTTCTCCATTTGCACCACCATCATTTTCCTTCCTCTCTAAGCAACGTCTCTATTCTTTCGGTTAAACCGGTTGTATGCGCCTCCTTCTCAATTTTCAGTATCGCCCTTGCAGCAAGAGCTGAATTCCCTCCCTTTATCCAAATCCTTCCGTTGTTGCCAACAATTATCTCGCTGCCCGTTGCTGTTCTCAGAAGGTTCAGCATTGAGTTTTTCTTTCCTATCACCCTCGGCACCTTGGCTGGGCTTATCTCAACAATCTCCCCTTCCCTGAGCTTTCTCGCATTCTCAAGTATGATGTTTTTCACTTCATCAACCTGCTTCACCTTTGCGGATATCACATCGCCCAGCTCGTATTCATACCTTGAATCCTTGGCTGGCAGAAACCCCTGGTAGGGGGAGTTTATATCAACCGTGTAGCCAGCAAACTTCACCTCTTCTACAACACCGACAACAATGTCGTATAAGGAAGGAACGTAAACTCCCTCAAGCGGAATCAGCCTGAAGCCAACCTCGTCAAACAGCCCAAGTATTGAGGAGTAGGTTTTTTCATTTTCTACATATGTGAAGTTCGTTTTGCGCGGTGAATCCGCGAGAAGCTCGCCTGGAACAACTACCCTTGCCATCTGCTCACCTTTATTTGATAATTTTCGTTTCAACATTCCCGCTTGTTATCCTGTTTATCTTATCGTAAAACTCTCCCTGAAGCCCAGCTGGCATCTCAACAACAGCAATGAGAGAGCCATTCTGCTGCCACTCCTCATTCTGAAGGTTGTATTCCTTCAGAGTTCCATACGCCCGCGGAGCGTATTCAGCAGGTATCCGAACCGCAATCTTCACCCTCTCAAACTTGATTGGGAGAATCACCCTGAGCGAGTTCATAACCTCATCCAGCTGCGCCTCCGCATCCTTAAACGGGTCTATATGAATTTTGCTTTCCTCCATTGCTTTCTCAATTCTCTGGGGCGGGTGGGGAGCGCCTGTCCTTGGGTCAACGCATTCCCTTGCGAGAATTGAAACAATCTTCTTCCTCCTCTCCTCCATCATCTTCTTCCTCTGCTCTGTTGTGAGCTGAACCTCGCCTTTTTGCAGTATAATCTCTGCAATTTTCATAACGTCTGTTGTCCCAAACGCTTTCTTCAATGCTTCGGTGGTTGGCCTTTCCCCTTTTCTGGCGTCAGTGAATATCTCCTCAACAGCAAGCAGGTTGGTTAGGTCGCTCTTCCTCCCAGTTTTGAATAGGTAAGCCAAATCTGGGTCCACAAGTATTTCAAATCTCTCCCCGTGCGTCTCCAAACGGGCTGTTATAGCCTTGTCCAAGCTTACCATAAAAACACACAACTAGGCTTTGGAGAGGTATTTGCTCACTTCATCATCAGAGAATATCTTGAGCTTTTTGTCCTTCCCTATCTTTGCAATATCTAGGTTCTCTGGCTTCAGTTTCGAATCAGTGGTTTTTTTGAGCGCCCGAATAGCGAGATTCACCCCATCTTCAAAGCTGAGCTTCTCGTTATACTCCTTCTCAAAGAACTCGTCAACCTCTTTCTTACCACTTCCAACTGCAACTGCTTTGTAACCTGTCAGAGCACCGCTTGGCTCAGCTTCATATACTCTCGGCATTGTGTCAAACCCGGCGATGAGAAGTGAGACTCCAAAAGGCCTTATTCCACCATACTGGGTGTATATCTGCATTGTGTCGCAGAGATGCCTTGAAACAGATTCAACCGCAATTGGTTCATTATATAACAGCCTGTGCTTGTGCGCTTCATACCTTGCCAAATCCACAAGCCTTCTTGCATCGGCAACAAGCCCTGAAGCAGTTATTGCGATGTGCTCATCAACCCGAAATATTTTTTTCATTGACTCGGGCACAAGCAGGTTTGAAATGATGTTCTTATGCGCCACGAGGATGGCCGTATCAACACAAACAAGCCCAATTGCCGTGGCACCCCTTTTCACAGCTTCCTTTGCATACTCAACCTGAAAGAGCCTTCCATCAGGGCTGAATACTGTTATGGCTCGGTCGTATGCTTGAGGAGAAACCGGATACATAAATTCACCTCTTCTCACACTACGAGTAGTAATTCACATCTAAGGTTTAAAATACTTGTAGTTATTAAAATTGTTGGGGATGATGTAACCATGGTTACATAACCTTCCTCATCATCCCAGAAACCCGAAGGATGCGAATGCAGCCTGTTTTCCCTTTTATTTCATCTACAAGAGCCAGCGCAGCTTTCAGCTTCTGCACCTCAGAATGGGAGCAGAGGATGACTGCTTCATTATTTTTGAATTCAACCAACTTTGGATTGAGTTTTGAGAAGCCCAGCTCACCCAAAAACTCCAGAACTGCTGCGTTAATCACCTCCGTTGCCTCCCTCTCGCTGAGCTCCGCTCCCTCAAACCTCACCCGAATATACCTCTTCCTCTCCCTCATCGTTGGCTTTATCATCGAACCCTCTCCAGCACATGCTCAGGAATAATTGAAATTGAGCTAACCGCTTTATCATGCGATAAACCAAGCATCTCCCCTATTGCAACCAACTCCGCAGGCGATTTCATGAGCAACTTTGATGAAGCGCCGCTTGTTATCACAAAATCCGCAGATAGTTTTTCACACACTTTAATGAAAAAACCAATCCTCGAGATTAACAAACCTCTCTCCACCCCTTTTCTTTTCAGAAGAAGGGAGACAGGAATCTCAAATGGTTTTTTGCTTTCAGCAGCAGCCCGGATAAGCGCAACATCCGGGATGAACTTTGGAAAGAACAACAAATCAACATCCTTCCTGCACGCTTTCCTCAAAAGCTCTGGCTTATCAGATGAAAACAGAATCACTCCTGTTTTTTTGAACTTCAAATCACTTGGTGTTTTACCAACTATCTCAACCCCATTCCCTCCCTGAGAGAAACAGCATATTCCTTTAAAACCAAGTTTATTCGCATAACTCTCCAAATTCTCCTCCCAAAATCTAACACCAACATCGTAGAACTCTGGCATGGAGAGCTCACTTCTCGTGGAATAAGGTAAAAACAACCTCATTGAACTTCTTCGGATACTGCATCCTCAGCGTTGAGTAAATTGCCCTGAAAACATCCCTCTCAGTTATTATGCCCATCAGCCTATCCCCTTTCACAACAGGGAAGCCACCCACCCTCTTCTTCTTGAAAAGTGTGATGAGATCCCCCAAATCCAGCTCCTCATCAACCGCATAAACATCTGTGCTCATCACATTGCTCGCAATCTCGCTGAGTATCACATCTGCTTTGGATGTGTGGAACTTCGCAAACTCCGCATCGCTTATGAACTTCAGTATATCATACGAGCGAACCATCCCCTTTATCCTATGCTCGCTCACAACAGGCAACCTCCTCAGCTGGTTGGCGCACATCACCCTCGTTGCATCCTTTATAGCCGTATTTGGCGTTATCGTTATAACCTTCTTGCTCATCGCATTTCTTACCGGGAAGTTGAACTTCTCCCCAGCAAGCGGGCGTATAAAATCCTGCTCCGTAACAATTCCAACAATCTTCGCTTCCTTGTCAAGCACCGGCATTCCACCAAAGTATTGATACAGCATCTTATCCGCAACCGAAGCAACAGGCTCATCCTCATTCACAAAGAAAACATTCGTCGTCATAATTTTTGATGTTGGCGCATTTATCCCACTTAGAAAATTTCCCTTATAATCCCTCTCCATTATCAAGTACTTCTCCCCTCCCCCGAAGTAGTTTATCAAATCCCCGCTTGTCACTATTCCCTTTACATGATTGAGCACATCAACAACAGGTATCTTCCTCTTTCCAGTCCTCATCATCAAATCGCACAGCGCTTTCACCGGAGTGCCAGGTGCGGTTGTTATAACCTCCCTTGTCGCTATATCAATAATTCTTCTCCTTTTACTCACCCACATTCCAAAACCTCCTATCCTTTTTTACCTGCGCTGGTGAGCCCTCGGTACGCTCTTCCCCTCTGCTCCGCAATCCAAGAAACTGAGCTGTCGCTTTTTATAACAGGGTGCTCGGGATCAACCAGAATCACCTCAAAGTATTTGCTCTTCCCATCCTCCCCAACCCAGTAGGAGTTGAGAACCTCCAGATTTGGGAATTTTGAAGCTGCTTTCTCCTCAGCAATTCTCTGCAACGATTTCGCGGGTGACATGAACCTGCCTGCCTTTGAAGGCTTCCTCCCCAAATCAGGCTTCGCTCTTTTCCTCCTTCCCCTTCCAACTCTCACCCTCGCAACAACAAACCCCTGCTTTGCTTTGTAACCAAGCTCCCTCGCCCGAGCGATGTTTGTGGGCTTGCTCACTCTTTCAACCACCGGAGCTTTCCTCCACTCAATCAATCTATTTCTGTAAATCTCTGAGCGCTCCTTCCTCTCCTTCTCAAATGCCTTCTTCACCAGCTTATAAAATCCCATAGGAATACCTCTTCAAAAAAACCTCCTGCTATTCTTTTTAAAGTGTAATATATATTAAACTGACGTATGAGGAATTTCAGAGTGAAGGTTGATGGGAAGCTCCTCCCCATCAAGCTTCCGAAGGGGATGAGGGTAATTGATGTAATGCACAAACTTGGGGTTAACAGAGAAACCCACCTGGCAAAGAAAAATGGCAAGCTTGTTTCTGAGCTTGAGGAAGTTTCCCAAAATGATACAATTGAGATTTTTGGTGTAGTGTATGGCGGTTAGATGCTCAAAATGCAGCGGAGATGCGGTTGTTTACCTTCCTTACGGAAATGAGAATCTGTGTAAGAAGCATTTTGTTGAGAGCTTTGAGAGAAGGGTGAGGAGAACTGTGAGGGAGTTTAAAATGATAAAGAAAGGCGACAGAATTGGAGCTGCAGTTTCAGGTGGCAAGGATAGCTTGTCAATGCTGTACATTTTAAAGGAAATATGCGACAGCATGAGGGTGGAGCTCGTTGCGCTTTCGGTTGATGAAGGAATTGAAGGGTACAGGGAAAGAACTTTGAAAGTTGCAAGGGAGAACTGCAGAAAGCTTGGGGTGGAGCATAAGGTGATTTCTTTCAAGAAGGAAATTGGAATAACGGTTGATGAAATTGCCCAGCTCAAGGAGAGGATGAGAACGTGCAGCTACTGCGGTGTTTTCCGAAGATGGATTTTGAATAAAGCTGCGAGGGAGATGGGGCTGAACAAACTTGCTGTTGGGCACAACCTTGATGACACCGCTCAGTCAATTCTCATGAATTTTCTCAGAAACGAACCGTTCAGGCTTGCGAGATTGGGGCCTGTTGGCGGAATAATTGAGGATGAGTTTTTTGTTGATAGAATAAAACCACTGATAAGAATTCCTGAAAGGGAGAGCGCAGTTTACTCAATAGTGAAGGGAATGAATGTGAAATTTGGGAGATGCCCTTACGCGCATGAGGCATTCAGAAACAAGGTGAGGGTTTTTCTAAATGAATTGGAGGAGGAGTTTCCAGGAACGAAATTCCGGGTGCTCAACAGCTTTATGAGCGTGAAGGATGTTTTGGAGAAAAAGTTCAATACTGGGGAGAAACCAATAAAATGCAGAGAATGCGGGGAGCTGAGCTCCCAGGAAGTGTGCATGAGATGCAGGATGTTGGAGGAATTAGCAGTATAATTTTATATAGCGCAATGCTGTAATTATTTTATGAGTATTTACTTTGAGCGCAGTGGAATTAAGATTATTAATGATGACTTTCTCTCCACTAAGATTATCGAACCAAATACCGTAGACCTTATAGTAACCTCTCCTCCTTACAACATCGACATCCACTACGGGGAGTATAGGGATGACCTTCCCTATGAAAAGTATATTGAGTTCTCAAAAAAATGGATAAACAAAGCTTATGAACTTGCAAAACCAACTGGTAGATTTTGCCTTAATATTCCTTTAGATAAAAATAAGGGTGGGAATAAAAGCGTCTACGCAGACATCACCGAAATAGCAAAAGAAGTGGGATGGGAATATCAATCCACGATAGTTTGGAATGAGGGGAATATATCCAGAAGAACCGCATGGGGTTCATGGCTTTCAGCAAAGGCACCTTACGTGATAGCACCTGTTGAGATGATTGTTGTTTTATACAAAGAAAAATGGAATAAAATGAAACTGGGTAAATCAGACATTAAAAAAGAGGAGTTTATTGAGTGGACAAGCGGAGTTTGGAATTTTTCAGGTGAAAGCAAGAAGGTTGGTCATCCAGCACCATTTCCTGTTGAATTGCCAAGGAGATGCATAAAACTATTCTCATATGTTGGGGACTTGGTTCTAGACCCATTCCTGGGCTCAGGAACAACCCTCATCGCAGCGTATATGCTCAGACGGAAAGCAATTGGCGTGGAGATTGATAAAAAGTATTGTGAAGTGGCTAAAAGAAGACTTATTGAAGAAGCTAACATTTACAACAAACTGCTTGTTGAAGAAGAGGCAGAGGAGCATGGATGAGGAGTTGAAAGCCAAATGGAAGGACTTCGTTAAGAAAAATGGGGATGAGGCATATTGCAGAATAGATAAGTTTCTGACAGATTTGGAAAAAGCTTACAAGAAGAATAAGGTTAAAGAATTCCAGAGAAAAGGTGCAGACTTTCAAACTGCAAGCGTTAAAGCCCGGCAGTCGTGGGTTGTTTATGTAGGGAACATGTTGGAGAGTATCATACACCTTGCAGTTGAACCCATTGTAAAGAAATATGGAGCTAAAATTATCAGCGATAGAGAGATACGGAGGAATACTACAAACGCGGAGTTGGATTTGGTTCGGCGGGCTCTGTTGGTTCATTTTAATAGATACTCCTTTTTGCCTGATGCGGATTTGGTAATTTACAGATACAATAAAAAACAAAACGTAGTAAAAATTCTGGCAATCCTTTCAGTAAAGAATTCATTTAGAGAGAGGTATACTGAAACCCCATACTGGAAACTCAAGCTGAAGGAGAGCCAAATCACAAGAGGAATACGTGTTTTTATGGTCACCACGGACAGAGACGATGAAATTTCCTATGCAGAAAAACCATCCAAAGCTAGAGTGATACTTGAGTATGAGTTGGATGGAGTTTACATAACCAAGAAGAAGGAAGAGTTTAATGCTTCCGATAAAATTGGTAATTTAACTGACTTATTTGAAGAGCTTATTCGAATTTTAAAGGATGGAGATGGGGGAGTTCCAAGAGATAAAACAGGCAAATGCTTTTAAATTATCACTTCTAAATTTTTATTCCGACTTCAAGGTGTCTGTATGGGTTTGAGGCCAGCGCACACGTGCAGGGATGTTGGGAAGGTTTCCTGGACAAGGTATTCAAAAAAGAAACCAAGAAAATCATATGTGAAAGCACTTCCGCACAACGCAGTTCAGATTTTTGATATGGGGGATGCTGGAAAGAGCTATGAAGCAGAAATTCAGGTTGTTGCAGAAAAACCAATTCGGCTGAGGGACAGCGCTCTTGAGGCAGCAAGGCAGGCAGCAAACAAATACCTTGAGAAGCAAATACCTGGCAACTACTACTTCAAAGTCGTGGTTTTCCCTCACGATATAATAAGGGAGAACAAAATGATTGTGGGTGCAGGTGCAGACAGACTGCAGAAGGGAATGCGACACTCATTCGGAAGGCCAACTGACAGAGCTGCGAAGCTCAGAGCAGGACAGCCGGTATTTAAAATAAAATTCTTCAAAAAAGATTTAGGAGTTATTGAGGAGGCTGTGAGAAGAGCAAGGCTCAAGCTCTCTGGAACTTACTCAATAAAGCTTGCTGATTTATGATTATTGGAGGTGTGGGAATGGAGAATGTGCTTTGGTTTTCTCAGATAGGGAAGGAGGATGTAGGAAAGGTTGGAGGGAAGGGAGCGAACCTTGGTGAAATGGCGGGAATAGGGCTTCCCATCCCCAACGGGTTCTGCACAACAAGCGAGGCTTACTTCAAATTCCTGAAAGCAAATGGAATTGACAAAGCAATCGCAAAGCTGACTGAGAATTTGGATGTGCAGGATACGAAAAGGCTGATGGCTGTGAGCGATGAGATAAAAGCTCTCATCATGTCAGGAAGGATTCCCGATGATATAAGAAGCGACATCATAAGGGCATACAATAAACTTTGTGGTGCTGAGATACCAACCTCCTCTCAGGAAGTATACGTTGCTGTGAGAAGCTCTGCAACTGCTGAGGATTTGCCTGACGCTAGCTTTGCAGGACAGCAGGCGACATTTCTCAATGTAAAGGGAGCTGAGAACGTTGTGAAAGCAGTGCAGAAATGCTGGGCATCCCTTTTTGAGAGCCGAGCAATCTATTACAGACAGGAGAAAGGTTACAGCCATCTGAAAGTTGGGCTGGCGGCAGTTGTGCAGGAGATGGTTCAATCTGAAAAATCTGGTGTGATGTTCACAAGCGACCCAATAACAAACGACAGAAACAAGATAGGAATTGAGGCTGCGTATGGGTTGGGGGAGATTGTTGTTTCAGGTTCAATTACCCCGGACAGGTATGTGGTGAGCAAGGATAAGCTTGAAATACTCGAAAAGCATGTTGCAAAGCAGACGTGGATGATAACAAAGGTGGATGACAGGAATGAGCATGTGGAGGTGAAGCCAGAGCTGCAGGAGAGGCAGAAGATAACTGATGATGAGATTATACAGCTTGCCAAGTATGGAAAGGAGATTGAGGAGCATTACAAATGGCCCCAGGATATTGAGTGGGCGATTGCTGGAGGGGAGATATTCATTGTCCAGAGCAGACCTATAACAACTTTGAAGAAAGGGGGTGAGGCTGTGGAGGAGGGTGCTGTTTCCGTTTCAAGCGCTGAAATTATTTTGAGGGGTTTGGGAGCAAGTCCCGGAGTGGCAGTAGGCAGAGTTAAACTAATCCCAACTGCAAAGGATATTGGAAGGATGGAGAAGGGGGAGATATTGGTAACTGAGATGACTTCTCCTGATTATGTGCCTGCGATGAAGAAAGCAGCTGCAATACTCACAAATTCAGGAGGTGCCACCTGTTTTGCTGGGGATGCGAAAGTGCTTACAGAGAGGGGGTTCATGGAGATGAAAGAGGTTTATGAGCGTGTCAGGAGAGGAGAGAGGTTGCATGTGCTCTCAGTTGATGAAAACACTCTTAAATCTGAGTGGAAGCCTGCAGTGAATGCATACAAGAGGACAGCTCCTCTGTGGAGAGTTCGCATCTCCCAGAGCGGCAACTCAAAGCAGAATACGCTGGATGTGACTCCAGATCACAAAATGCTTATATTTGAAAACAGGAAGTTGGTTGAGAGAAAGCTGTGCGATGTGCTTCAAAGAGGGGAGATGATCTGCGCAGTTGACAGACTCCCTGAGCTGAAAACAAGATTGCACCAACCAAGCCTGTCCTACCTGGCAGGAGCGATGTTCAGCGATGGGTATTACAATTTTGATGCCAGGCATGGAAGGGCCGTGTTCACCCAAAAGAGAACGCCAGACAGAGCGGAGTTTATAGATTCTGTGAAGGACTCCTTCGAAGATGTGTTTGGGTATGGTTTCACCAGCGAGAGGGAGAAGTTTTCAAACGGAATATTGAGCAGGAGCGGGGAGGTAGTTGTGGGCAGCGCTACGGATTTCGTCTGCAACAGAAAGGAACCAGCACAGAAATTTGCTCAGCTGGAGAGCGAGCTTTCCAACTGGGTGCTGTCATTGGATGAAGATTCATTGCTCACCTTCCTCGCCGGAGTTCTTGATGGGGATGGAAGCATAAGCGCTGATAGAAACAGACTGCACATATACGCAGGCGATGAAAAGCTTGTGCAGGGCATTGTGATAGCATGTCTTAGATTGGGCATAATGCCACAGCTGAGCATTCAGAGGGGAAGCTGCTACAACATTCAGATTGTTGAGAGATTGCGTGAGCTGATAGAGCATTCAAAGAGAATAAAAGGTGAAGCTGGGGAGAAGAAACTTGGGGTGAAGCTGTTTTCTGCAAAACAGCTCTTTTCGGACATTGTGGATGAGGTGAACTACAAGGGGAGGATTAAGCCCTATGTGAAGAGAAATCTGTTGCTGGATTCCAGAAAGATAGAAAGAAACATACTCCCACTGACAGACGGAAGCCTGAGGAGGGAAATTGAGAGAGTTGTGGAATCAGATTTGAGGATGCTGAGAGTTGAGATGGGCGAGGAGCTTGGCGAGAATGAGGTTTACAATATTGAAGTTGAGGACAACCACAATTATGTTGTCTTCACAAAAATGTACACACCTGTCTTGGTTCGAAACTGTCATGCGGCAATAGTGAGCAGGGAGCTTGGAGTGCCTTGCATAGTGGGAACGAAGAATGCAACCGAGGTGCTGAAGGATGGCGATTTAATCACGGTTGATGCGAAAATGGGGGTTGTTTACAAAGGAAAGGTGGACATTGCGGTTGCAAAGAAGCCAGAGGCAGGGGAAGCTGCAGTTGCAGTTTCAGCTCCAGTGATAACTGGAACAAAAATATATGTGAACCTTGGTGAGCCTGAGCTTGCGGAGAAGATTGCTGCGATGAATGTGGATGGAGTTGGTTTGCTCAGAGCGGAGTTTATGATTGCAGGTATAGGGGTTCACCCAAGAAAGGCAATTGAGGAGCACAAGGAGCAGGAGTATGTGGATAAGCTGGCTGAAGGGATGAGGAGAATCTGCGCAGCCTTCTACCCAAGGCCAGTGGTTTACCGGGCAACGGACTTCAAAACAAACGAATACAGAAACCTCCAGGGAGGGGAGAAATACGAGCCTCAGGAGGAAAACCCAATGATGGGTTACAGGGGATGCTCCCGTTATACAAGCGAGCCAGATGTGTTCAAGCTTGAGGTGGATGCAATAAAGAAAGTAAGAGAGCAATATGGGCTGAAGAACCTGTGGTTGATGATACCTGTTGTCAGAACAGTGGAGGAGCTTGTTGAGATAAAGAAGCTGCTTGAGCAGTTTGGCTTGAAGAGAAGCAAGGATTTCAAGCTGTGGATAATGGTTGAGGTGCCAAGCACTATCTTCCTCGCGCAGGAGTTCTGCGATGTGGGAATAGACGGGATATCAATAGGAAGCAACGATTTAACGCAGTTCACTCTTGCATGCGACAGAGATAACCCAACCCTTGCTGCGAAGTTTGATGAAAGAAATGAGGCAGTGCTGAAAGCAATAAAGCACGTGATTAGGGTGTGCAGGAAGAATGGAGTAACCACCTCAATCTGCGGGCAGGCGCCAAGCGTTTATCCAGAATACGCAGAAAAGCTTGTGGAGTTCGGGATAACGAGCATTTCAGTGAACCCAGACATGATTGATGTGACAAGAAGGAACGTTGCAAGCGCTGAGAGGAAGCTCATGCTGAGGAAGTTGATAGAGCTGACAGAGAAGGATGAGTTTGAGTTCTGATTTTATTTTCAATTAACAAAGGGATTCAATGAGAGTTCTCCTCCAGCTTCCAGAGGGTTTGAAAGGAAAAGCACTAAAGCTAGCTGAAAAGCTGGAAAGGGAGGGGAAGGAGGTTGTTATCTCTTGCTCACCTTGCTACGGAGGGTGCGATATTGCATTGGAGGAAGCAAGAAAATGCAAAGCAGATAGAATAATTCAATACGGACACTCACCATTCCCCATCAAAAGCAGAATACCTATTGAGTTTGTGGAGTACAGAACGCCTGTGAAGTTCAAAAGAGTTATCAAAAAAGCACTAAAGGAATTGAGGGGTTTCAAAAAAATAGGATTGGTTACCACGGTTCAGCACATTGGGCAGCTTGGAGAGATTAAAGGGTTTTTGGAGAGGAATGGGAAAAAGGTTTTCGTTGGCAGGCATGGAAAAAGAGCGAAGTATAACGGACAGATACTTGGATGCGATGTGGGAAGCGTGAGAAGTATAGAAAAGAAAGTTGACTGTTTTCTGTTTTTTGGAGGTGGTTTGTTCCATGCAGTTGGTGGTGCGGTTGCAACTGAAAAGCCATTCCTTGCAGTTGACCCATTCATGAGGAATCTTAAATGGATGGAGGAGGAAAGGAGAAAGGAAATGGGAAGGAGGAAGGGGGCTTTGCTTGCTGCGCTCACAGCAAAGAATTTTGGGATAATCTGCAGCACCAAGCCAGGGCAGTTCAACTTAAAAACTGCAAGGAAGTTGAAGGGAATGCTGAAGAGAAACGGAAGAAATGCGGAGATATTGATATGCAATGAGGTGAATTACGAATCTCTGAACAACTTTCTTGAAATTGACTGCTTTGTGAACACCGCATGCCCTCGCATTGCTGAGGATTATGAAAGAGTTAGAAAGCCAATTCTAGGAGTAGAAGAAGTGGAAAAAATAATAAAAATAAAGAGAACTTAAGCCTCAAACCTTGTTGAGAATGTTCCAACCGCAATTCTGTTCATATTGGTGTCTTTTTCCGTGTAGTTGATATATATTCTTGCGTTGGTGTACTGGTCTCCAACTGTTCCATTTGCAATTTGTAAATTTGCATTAGTGCATATTGTCTGATAAGTTTCGTTTGCAACAGTCGCTTTGTTTCCAGAGGAGATAATAACACTCAGACCGCTGGGGTAGACTATATTTGCGGTGCTCAAATCCAAATCAGTCTTCTGGGTGCAGTTTACACCATTTACTTGTATTGGGTGCCCTGTTCCCTGCCCAATATCTAGACGGAGAGTGCCGTTTGTCATAAGCTTGTACGTAACGCACGTAATTCCTGCTGGAAATGTGCACTGTGATGGAACTTGTGGGCTCAGCACTCCAAGGTA